>ERZ773013.477-NODE-477-length-25226-cov-18.444361_pt1 | contig 25226 bp, 14 predicted proteins | sample MGYA00511670_ERZ773013 | MGnify/ENA primary metagenome ERZ773013 (study PRJEB29015, sample SAMEA2738120) | human oral metagenome | biome: human oral; feature: human-associated habitat; material: saliva | place: China | collected 2257 ... | reverse complement strand
ATTTGAACAACACGATGTGACAGTAAGATATATCGCATGGTACTTTATTCTTTATTTATGTTCATGTATTTGGTTATTTGTAATAGTAAAGAACCGTAGTGCTTCAAATCGGAGGCTGGCAAAAAATAATTAATACAACACACAAACGCCTATCCACGACAGCAATAAATAATAGAATGTATAACATTTAAACAGCAAGAATATGGTAAACCCTATATAGATTGTTTGAACTTACCCATACAAGGGTAACGGTCAATACCCTTATATGGGTATTAAAAGCCGTGAGCAATAAATAGAAAAGAATGACGTTAAATAATTGATAACCATAAACAATAAGAAGTTATGATTAATTTTGAAATAAGCCTCAAATACAACCTATATCGGTAAGTACAAGAGATATGGGTCATAAACCAGGAAGAGAATATAAAAATACACAAAGACTATATGGCTGGGAAAATATCAAAAGAAAAATTTTTGAAAGAAGTTAGAAATCCTGATAATTATAGACCTGAAGCTCCTTGTTCTAATAGAAACCATAAATATGAACAAAAATAAATATTAGAAGTTATGAATGATTTATTTCAAATTATTAGAAGTGGTAACTATGAGGAGTTTACTTCTAAACTAAGCTTGATAGATATAAATGTAATTAATGCTTACCATCAAAATTTATTAGAAGAATCTATAACATGTGGGGTGCAAAAAATATCAGAATATTTAATAAAACAGGGTATTAATTTGGATCATCAAGATATTAATGGGAAAACTCCATTACACTATTGTGCAGAATATGATGATAAATCTATAGCCGCATTGATTTTGCAAAATGGAGGAGATGTAAATGTAAAAGATAAATACGGAAATAATCCTTTGTGGACTGCTGTATTCAATGAAAATTACCAAATTGTTCAGTTATATGTTGATAATAACGGAGATATTAATAATAAGAATGGTAACAATATGTCACCTTTAGATTTTGCAATTGAACTTGCTGATACTACACTTATTGAAATATTAACTTTAAAAAATAATATATCTCATACATAACGACGATAGTGGATAATGAGCCAAAACGGTACAGGTCAAAACAATCACCTGATTTTCAAAAGATTATTAAAGATTAGGCATAAAGGCAGGAAAAGACTCTCTGCCTTTTACCATATTTGTAACCAAAACAAAGAAAAAATAATCTTACAAGAACGCTTCGCACTTTACGCTCCAGATTAAGAGTTGAGTTTCAATGTCCGCATTGCCACTCAAACAATATTATTAAAGTGGTAAAAGTAGTAATAGGTAAACAACGCTACCGATGTAAGAATTGCCAAAACCGTTTTATTACCGTCTACAACATACAAAGCCTATCTTCCTAACATTGATAACTGACCAAAGAGGGATTGGGCAATCACAGCACGATACTAGCATTGGGTATTATGATTTACCAGCATCCATTCTTGTTTACTCTCAAGGGATTTTGTCAGCAGCACTGCTTGCTGTTGCAGTCTGATGAAAGTTTGGTAATAGGTTTCGAGTTTTCCAAGCAGTCGTTGAGCAGTGGCGACAGAATGATTAATTATTGAGGATTTTCACGATTTCGTTGTACAGAACTCTTATCTTATGAGTCAAGGCAGCAATTTCTGTTAGTTCTCTAAGTAAGTTTCTTTTGAAGGGTCTTTCGTGATGAACTTAAAATCTTCGCCCAAGAGCCTTGCTCGGATTATTAACATTGAGTTTCTTACATTCTCGTTAGTAAATCACTTCAAAGCCACTTTTCAATGAGATATTAATATCGGCAAGAGGTTGATAATCAGAACATGCTTTCTTGGGAATATGTTCTAATGGAGTGTCGCAATTAGGAAAAACAACGCCTTATCAAATACCCATGGGATGCAATTTGATACAATAAAACAAAAACCTCAAAAATAAATTCCGATTTCTTTGGATTTCTCAAGAATGTTATATACATTTGCCAACGAGGGTATAACTAATAACAGGCTTATGGTCGTAACTCATTCTTTGAATGGATTTCACTCTCCGTCTACGAAATATATCCTTCTTATTCGTGGCGTTTGAGTGTTGGCTGAAATTAGGGCAAGATAATTTCAGCCATATAGGTTTATTGCACATTCTGAGTTATCCACTTTTTAATGCTTATTAATTTCACAGGCCCATGAGACGATATTTACTCCCATTGTCCGCCCTTGTTGTTTTTGCTGGTATGGCTACTTCCGTATCCGCCCAAGTTCCAAGGGCAAGAATTGCCCCCGAAGCATGGTTCCGGACTGTCCCTACCTCATCCTCATTGTTAGGAACTTATCATTGGATAGACCTTTCGGGCGATTCTGTAACAACAGTTTCTCGAAACAGAAACAATCCCACATTGGTAAATACCAATGCCCTTCCTTTCCTAGACACGCACAGTATCAATTTTCATCCTGCACTCAGGTTTTCAGGCTCTATCTTCCAAAAGGAGCTGGCACTATCTTACAGTTCCCTTGCCCAAGGAACTGTCATCGGAATCTTTGCCCCCATAGCAGCCACCTCCTCCTCTGATGCGGCACTTTTTGGCTTAAAGGGACGAAATGGAGAAGAAACTCTAGTTGGAAAGGATAAGGTACATCATGCCGGCAGTGGAGCATACATTGACTACGGCAAAGCACAGGGAGAGGACCTGCTTTATGGCTCTGCCGAAAAAGAAACCAAACCAGAATTTCTGGAACGTTTCCCCAGGGTTGTTTCCTATATGTGGGCTAACCGGCCTGTACATTCCGTGTGGGGTGAGCCGAAACACTCGTTAGTCACTGTCGGAAGTACTCCCGGACATAGGGATACCCGGTTCAGCCAGTCCTATCTTGATATGACAAGAGACGTGGCATCCTTTGATGGGTATATCCCAGAGTTCATTGTGTTCAACCGTATGCTGACACCTGCAGACCGGCTCCGTGTTGAAAGCGGTCTAGCCCTACGCTACGGTCTAACCCTCTATAGTTCCTATCTTGACAGCCGAGGAAACCTTCTTTGGGACTTTGCCACCAACAAGACTTACCATCACAGGGTAACCGGCATTATCCGTGACGATGAAAGCAGCCTGTTGCAGACACTTTCTTCGACTTCCTACGAAGAATCTCCAAATTATACAACGGAGAAGAATACAGGGAGCTATTACCAGAACAGCCCTTATGGTCTGTCCTCTTCCAAACGGACACTTGTAGTAGGACGGGAGTACGGAAGTCCATTTCTTTCTGGGAACTATCTCATCTGGGGTGATGACGGAAATAGGATGAAATTCCATACAGTTGGTCCGGACAGCCTGCTGCACCTGCTTGACAGGACCTGGCTTGCACGGACAAATATTACGGAGAAGGTTGATACATCCGCAGCCAGATGGTTCTCCCAAGATTTCAAGATTGTCCGCAGCGGATTCACCGATGCCCTCATACGCAGTGGTGATGGGACAGAAGCAACGGCAGTTTCCGCCCTTCTCTTCGGGACAGAAGGTTCTGTTGAATTGGTCTGCCCAGCCTCCTTTCCTTCATTCGACATCGGATATACCACAGCCTCTGAGAATTCCTGCAAATACGGTTTCCGCATAGTTGCTCCAACAAGAATTCAAGTCATTGAAGACGGGACGCTCAGGAAAACCATTCCTGTCAGTTCGATATCAGGAAAGCGCCTTCTTGTCAGGAAATGTGGGAATTTGGTCTTCTTATCCGTAGATGGTGTGGGAAATGACCATCTATGTGTGAATATCCAGGAAAATCCCAATATTTCCGAATCCGCTTCCTGCAGGGCTGTCATCAAAGCTGTAGCCTCTGGTGCCCTTTCACTTTCCGATGTCCGTGTTACGGGTACATCGGTAACGGGCAATATGGCGGAGTTGAGTTACGCACAGCTCAAGGACAAAGGACGGGAGTTCTTCACAGGCAGGATACCCCTGTTGATTATTGATCCCACGGGAAGCGGAGACTTCACTTCTGACAATATACGTTTCGTCAGAAGCTCCTCCACAGACCATACTCGTGAGAAAATCATTTTCCGCAATGTCTTCCTTGATACCGACGGCAGCGGCAGTGACATTTTCTCTTTCGGCTACTACGATGGACTAAAGGCATCCATCCTTCCACATGACACACACTGTAAGAACGGCACGTCTTTGCCGGACGGCAGTATCAATATAGCAATAGAACTGGGAACACCTTCCTACACCTATCGCCTAAAAGCTGCTGAAGTTCCTGGCATTCCGCCGAAAAGCATTGTCCGTGAAGGGACGTTCGGTGAGGATGTTTTCACTATTGGGCATCTTTTCACGGGTCTTTATGAGCTTACCTTGGCACAGGGAGGAAGCAATAGTATCTCTTCTGCCGGTACCCTGTTGTTTCACAGCTATTCTGAAGACCCGAGGAGTTTCCGCACAGGAAGTATGTCATGGGTACACCCTGACCTGTCCTCTAATGTGCGCATCGGAATATTGCAAGCCGGCAGTTCTTCTAAATCAGTAAGATATGGTTTTGAGGTGCGAAGCGACAAGGTGCGAATCATCCAGAATGGCAGAATCGTTCCTCCGGCTTACACCATCTCCACGGGGGATTCTCTGGGTATCCGCCTAGACGGTAACGGCGTATCCTATTATATTAACGGAAAAGATATAAAGACCCTGAAAGAAAAGATTGCCGAATGGAGTGCCGTGGTCAATTACGGTGCAGGGAAATCCCACGTTGTGGCATTCAAGGTTTCAGGTGCACATGTCCCTGAGTTTAACTCAAACGTCCCCACAGCAGTTGAAAATGTCGGAGTATGCAGTATCACCCGGCAGGTACGTGTCGGTAGCGAGTGTGGTCTTCCATCCGAGGTCCTTTCCCCACTTGAAACACGGAGTGAAGCAAAGCCTAAACCGGCAGTACTGAGAACAGAAGCCTATGACGGTCGTTTCTTCGTTTCACAGGATGGTGACCTCACTCTCTATACAAGGCTACTGACGGAGACCTCTGAGGCAGCAACCCTCATGGTGTTTGACGTTGCAGGCCATCTTCTGTCCGAAAAAGCCTACGGACAGGGAACCGAACGAATACTTCGGGAAATTGTTCCCGCTCCTGGTGTTTATATAGTAAAGGCGATTACACAAAACGCCGAGCATACACAAAAAATCATCATAAAATAGCGACAACTATGAAACAGACGCTCACTTTGGCATTAGTCGCTACGATCGTGACAGTGTCCGCTATTGCCGTTGTGCAATACCAACAAGACGATTCTCTTGCAGCACAGGAGAAGGGTACAGAAAACATTTATATGGTCTCTTCCGGGAAAGTTCAGGCTATGCCCGGACGGCTTTTAGGAAAGAAAAAGAAAGGGAACAAGATATCCAAAGGGGAACTGCCCCGAGAGAAACATTCCGAAAAACATGGAAACGATGTTCCTGCGGGGCTTGGAAGCTCCACCTCGTTTGCTACACCAAACAGCGGAATTGTCGGCATACCTGACGGGCGAGTGTCAGACAATCCCGAAGACAATCTTTTCGAGATTACTCTTGCCAAGGTTCCTTCCAATTCACGGGTATGGCTTGTTTATGACCTAAAGGGTGTATCCTCTGCATCAGGCGTAAGCAAGAGTATCAACGATCGTCCGGGAGTGGGCGGTTATCTTACGGCACTATCCAAGGAATGGAAGACCGTTCGGGAGGAAATCAGTCCCTCTTGGGTTAAGGCAGGTAAGAACACCATCTTGTTCACGCTTCCTTCTGATGCCTCTTACAGTTATAGCGTCAGGAATGTCCGCATAGAGACCTCCCCGCTCGAAAAGACACAAGAATCCATTGTGTTCTCGGAGTATCCGACAGCATACGGTTCTTTGGCATACGTCCATGGATTTATCCGTGGCAAAGCTGATGGGATTACTATATCAGGACAAAAGATAACTGTCAGAAATGGAGAGTTCGAAGGTGTAGTTCCTGTTAGCACAGGTCGATTGTCTCTCACGGCTTCGGTATCAGGTAAAAGCGTAAACAAAACGCTTTCCGTTGCACGGAATAGCAAAGCTGATTTCAACCGTGCCTTTGTTTCTGCTGGAACAGCGGTTGGAAAACAATTCCTTGCTCATCAATCCGACAGCCTTGTCATAGCCGGCAATACGCTCTCTGTTGCCAAGGGCGAAATTTCTAAAACGGGGAAATACACCATTACGGCACTTCGTGAAACGGATATCCCCGCTTTGGACTATGGTATGACCAATGTGACAGCACGTGACGAGGGGTATCGCTTCTTGCCTCACGGCGAACACTTCGTGGGAAAGGGTGCGACAGTCAAAATCAAGTATGACCGCACAAGGATACCAAGCGGTTTTACAGAAGACGATATCAACACCTACTATTTCGATAAAGAGACAAAACATTGGGTGGCTCTCGAAAGGGTGAAAGTGGACAAGGCTTCTGCCTGTGTGGTATCAAAGACCACTCACTTTACAGATATGATTAACGGTGTCATCAAAGCACCCGAATCACCACAGACCGACGGATTCACACCAACAATGATGAATGACATCAAGGCGGCAGACCCGACATCAAAAATCAATCTCATTACACCTCCTACAGCCAACAACCGAGGTTCTGCCAATCTTCAGTATGGCTTTGAAATGCCTCCCGCACGCAATGGTATGGCTCCTTCTTTGGGCATACAGTACAGTAGTGAAGGCGGTAGTGGATGGCTTGGAGAGGGTTGGAATCTCTCTGTTCCTTCTATTACGTTGGATACTCGCTGGGGTGTTCCAAGATACGATATAAGTAAAGAAACCGAGACCTATTTGATGTCGGGCTCTATGCTTTCCACGATGGGTGACGACGGCAAGATGGGTGTGGCTCACCGTGGTGAGAAGATGAACCGAAAAGCGGACAGACAGTTCTACACTCGGCAGGGAGGAGACTTCAGCCGTATTATCCGAAAGGGTAATTCTCCTGCCGACTATACTTGGGAAGTAACCGACAAACAAGGAATCAAATATATTTATGGTGGAGAAGGTGCCGTTCTCAAAGGTACCATCACCGATGCAAGCGGTCAAAGCCGTGAGGTGATTACCGAATGGAAGCTCAAACGTGTGGAAGAAACACACGGTGATTATATCGAATACGTCTATGAGACAGCCGACGAACCTGTTCGTGGTGGACTTGTGGCAAAAGCCATTTATCTTAAGGAAGTACGTGCTGGTAATAGCGGACAAGCACCCCACACAGTGGTTGTCTTAGAAGGCAGTAAACAGAAACGACTCAAAAACAACAATGCAAGATATGGTTTCCTAACCTCATCGAATCGTTTGTTAGAGAAGCTGACGGTGAACTTCCAAGGGAGTACGCTCCGCAGTTATGCCTTTACCTATAGCGAGGGTGCGTTCAACAAAGATGTGCTTACGGGTGTAAAGCAACTCGACGACAAAGGTGCAGAAGTGTCTTATCAGAATTTTGACTATTATGATGATGTACAGGCTGCCAAGGGGTATGTGCCTTTTAAGGAAAAACAGGAAACATGGAATACGCACGATGACGGACTTGACGCAGGATTTATAAGTCCTCTCAAAGAAGTTGGTGGCATATTCAGCGACAAACCTACTGCCTTAGGAGGAACAACAAGTCTTTCTTATGGTGGTTCTTTCTATGCTGGTGCAGGAGTTGATGATCAAAGTTCTTCAACAAGTGGCACTATTGGTGGTTCTTTTAATTACTCTCATGATAATTCTAAGGGATTATTGACTTTTGCAGACCTTAATGGAGATGGATTACCCGACAAGATATATCAGGATGGAGGTTCTGTGTACTATCGTCCGCAAATATGCTTTGGCGAAAAGAAAAATACCTATGGAGAACCTATCAAAGTTATTGGTATCTCTAAATTTTCTGCTTCATCTAGTAATACTTTCTCCGGAGGACCTGCCATCAAGGCTGGGTGGCAGTATATTATGGCTACTGTTGCTACAAGTACCTCCCGCACAACTACTAAAACCTCTGTATATTTCAGTGATGTTAATGGTGATGGGCTTGTAGATATAGTTTCTAATGGTAAGGTTTATTTTAATCATATAGAATTTGATGCGCAAGGTCATGCCATTCCTCATTTTACGCTTAGCAGCGCCGATACACCAAGCCCCATCATCTATGATGCCAAGAAAATAGATAAAACTATTGGAGAGGTTGATCCTACCGAGCAGGCAGAACTGATTAAATCCTCTCCGATGGAAGACATGGTGCGTGTATGGCAGGCACCTAAGGATGGAATCATCAGCATCTCGGGTACAGTTAGTTTGATTACTCCAACAGGCGAATACGATACCGATGAGTATGCTCATGCTGATGGTGTGCGCGTAGCCATTCAGAAAGGTCGTACGGAACTCTGGAACAAGAAAATTACCAAAGGAGATGCAACGGCTTATAATGCTACGGCACAGAATATCACTGTCAAGAAAGGCGACCGCATTTATTTCCGTGTCCAGTCCGGTACGGAGGAAACAAGCAACGGTGCCTTTGACAACGTAAAGTGGGCGCCTGTCATTACCTATACAGGTGCGGCAGAAACACTCCCTAATGGGTTATCTACCACTGTTTATCAACCTCAGGAGGGTGCCATTTATGATGCCAATACACTGACCAATGTGGCAGAGAGCACTTCTTTGAACCTGTCAGGTAAGTTCACCAAACCCGTCACAACAGATGACGTTACGCTCAGAATTGTCGCATCTAATGAGTTAAAAGACAGCTTGGGTAATAATAATCCGAATTATAAAAAAAGAGAAATCTATACCCGTACCTTAGCATGGAATGAAGCGTTTGACGGAGAAATTAAACAGACGATTCCTAATCCGGATGGCTTGACAAATCTAAACTTTGAAATCTGTTCTTCTTCTAATGTGGACTGGTCGAAAATAAAGTGGACCCCACAAATAGAGACCATAGGCAAGGAAGGTAGCAGGCAGCGTACAGCAGGGGCAACCCATTATGTTCTCTTTGCCGACATGGTTAGTGAAGGTAAACCTGTAGTACTTGCTTCCAATGTTTCAACCCTGACAGTTACTCCGAGTATCACGATGCTACCACCAACGGTAAACGGAATGGTAACGATGACTGTCAAGACTGTAGACAAACTGCTGGGTAAAAAGACTTACACTTTCAGTGGTGGCAGTCTTTCAGGGGATCCTCTGATAATCACCGGTATCAGTGCAGGCAAGATATGGATAGATTACTTCTATTCAGGTAACATCTCAGGTCAGACAGTAACTTCTGCAGCTACTGTCAGTGGCATAGGAACAGCACAGGCAGGCTTCTATGCCCAAACAGAGAACAAAGGCTTCGGCACAATGTATCGTGGTTGGGGTGGTTTTGTTTATAATGCTTCCGAAGGTAGGTATAGCAAACCTATTGATGAATCACTGCTGAAGCTCCCTGATAGCAAGGATGCCAAGATGGATCCTTTGACAATGGCATTTGTACCAATAGGAACAGACCAAAGTTCATTTGATAGATGGATAGGACAACGAGCAGAATTGTACCTTACAGCTAAAGAGGCTGGGGCTTCAAGACTAACTGAACAAAATGTAATATTAACTAACCCTTTCGAACATATTGATGATATAACAGGAGTTTCCGGTACGTGTCTACAAGGAACCGGTGCTGTAGCTATAACACAGGAAATGGTTGCAACAAGTGATGTCAATCAGACAGGCATTGCTTTTACATACAATGATGCAAGTGGTAAGAGTGTAACTCGCTCCACTATGATGGATTTCAATGGGGATGGTTTCCCGGATATTTTTCAAAATGGAATCATACAATATACAAATTCGCAAGGAGGTATCAGTGGCGAAAAGTATAGTGGAATCGGAACCATTGGCAGTGAAAATAAGTCTAAAGGCTGGGCATTAGGCAGCGACCCTATCGTTTCTGTATCTTCTACAATAGCACATATAGCAAAAGGAAAAGACCATACGAGTAATCAGGGGTCGGCTAACAAGGCGAAGGCACGTATGTCAGGCTCTGTGAGCATACCTCCCTCTAACAAGGATTGGAGCACAGAAACATTCATGGATGTGAATGGAGACGGTCTACCTGATAAAATTATTAAGGGAAATAAAGTTCGACTTAATTTAGGGTACAACTTCACAGAACCGATTGATTGGGGAATTGATCGAATACAAGGTGGTAAGGGAATTACTTATAACGCCAATATAGGTGGTGGCTTCAATAAGGGGTCATCAAGCTTTGCCGGGGGATACAATGTTGTAACCTCTAAGAATGGAGAAGAGTATAATCTCTCTGATGTAAATTCTGACGGATTACCAGATAAGGTATGGCGCAATGACAAGACTATCATGGTGGCACTTAATATCGGTAATGGCTTTATGGATGCCATTCAGTGGAAAGGGCTTTCTTCTCTTAGCGAATCAGCCTCAACTTCAGAGGGAGCTGAAGTTGCATTTACTGTCAATTTTACCCCAAAGTTAATTCCTGTCAAAATTTCCATAAATCCAGTTGTTTCTGTCAGTCATAGTATAAATCGTAACAACTATGCTTTGCAAGACGTGGACGGCGACGGTTATTTGGACATCGTAGAGTCCGACAAGGAAAGCGAGTTGAAGGTTACTCGCTCTGCCATCGGCAGAACGAACATGCTCAAGAGCGTGACCAACTCCCTTGGCGGAACCTTTACACTGGACTACGAACACAGCACGCCTACCTACGGCCTGCCCGGTGGTAAATGGGTAATGTCGTCCGTAACCATTGACGATGGTATCCGTGATGATGGACCGATGATGAAGACGATGTTTGCCTATTCAGATGGACAGAAGGATCGCCACGAACGTGAGTTCCTCGGCTTTGGAAAGGTCGTAACCAAGAATATTGATACCGAACAGGGTGAATCCGCAGTCTATCGTCAGGCTGTGCAGCTCTACGATGTGTCCACCTACTATGCACAGGGCAATGAGCTTGGAGCGTCTGTAGAGGATGCCAAAGGCAACAAGTACACCGAGACACGCAATGAATATGACGGCTATTATATCACAGCCAACGGTGACAGCTATACTTTCAACAAACAGAAGAAACTCTGTAGCGACCGCGCCTCTGCCTTCGTACCGCTACGCTATACCGCCAATAAGCAGTATGAGGGACAGGCAACCGGCATCACCACCTCTGAGGCTTGGAATGAGTATTACCTCACTGGCTATCACGGAGAGCTGAAGTCCTACAAGTTCAGTGATAAGGGCAAGTTGGGTGCTGACGGTTCGGGTAAGTTCGACTACCAAACCGCAATACAATATGCTCACAATGATAACAAACATATCTTCGGGCTACCTACCAACGTAACCGTAACGGGCGGTGATGGTAAGACTTATCATCAAGTTTCTGCGACTTACGATTTGAACTATGCCGACCATATTACACAGATTAAGCAACAACTCGGAAGCGGTGAAGCTGTCTCTGACTATACTTATGATGCTTACGGCAACATCATCAAGACCACGCTTCCTGCTAACAGCAAGGGACAGCGCATGTGGTACACCTACCGCTATGAGCCGGTGATGAATATGTATGTGGAGCGTGTAGACGATGCCTTTGGCTACCGTAGCGAGGCTGCCAACTTCGACTACCGCTATGGTATGGCACTCCGCCGTATGGATCTCAACCACTTCTATTATGAAACGGAAATAGACAACCTCGGACGTGTAAAAGCTGTGCGTGGTCCTAATGAGTTGGCAACAGGTGTGCCTTACATCATTGCCTTTGACTATCAGCCTAAGGCTACTTTCGGCACTAATGGTATCACAGCACCTGCCTATGCCGTGACTAAACATTACGACATACAGCACCCAAGCGATGATATGGAGACCGTAACCTTCGTGGATGGCTTCGGACGTCCCGTTCAGGTGAAGAAAGACGGTGTGGTAACGACAGCTGCCAAGGGTAGTGCTCCGAAAGACGAGACCGTAATGATTGTCAGCGGACGCAATGTCTATGACGCTTTCGGTCGTGTAGCTAAGGCTTACTACCCTGTAACCGAAGCAGTGGGAAACAAGACAACTTTCAACAAGGCATTTGACAACGTGTCGCCAACCGTAACGGTTTATGACGTGCTTGACCGTGCCATGAAAGTAACGCTTCCGGACAATGCTGAGACCAAGACAGAGTACTCTACCGATGCAGGTAGCAATACACTCGTAACGACTGTAACTGATGCGTTGGGTAATCGTCAAGCAACTTATACCGATGGTAGTGGCAAGACGGTGAAGACCGAGCAACTCAGCGGACCCGATGGTATCATTACCACTTCTTTCGAGTATGATGGCATCGACCGATTGGTCAAGGTAACAGACACCGAAGGCAACGTAACGACATCCGTCTATGATATGGGCGACCGTCGCACAGAGGTAAATCACCCTGCCAGCGGTATCACCACCTTTACCTACGATGCTTTGGGCAACGTACTCACCAAGCAGACAGCCAATCTCAAAAAGGAGAGCAAGACCATCAATTACGAGTACGATTACGGTCGTCTGACGGCTATCAACTATCCCGACCATCCGGAAAACAACGTGAAGTACCATTACGGTGGTATCAACTCTTCTCACAACCGTATCGGCAGATTGATGCTTCGTGAGGACGGTAGTGGTGCTATCGAGTATTACTACGGTAAGATGGGTGAGGTCTTGAAGACGGTACGCACGCTGATTGTGCCAAACCAGGCGGTGGCAACCTACGTAACACAGTGGAAGTATGACAGCCATAATCGCCTATTGGAAATGATTTACCCCGATGAGGAGAAGGTAACCTACAGCTACAATCTCGGTGGACAGGTAGACCACGTCCGTGGTTACAAGTCCTACGGCTACGACTATGTGAACAAGATTGGCTATGATAAGTTTGAGCAGCGCACCTACCTGAAGTATTGCAACGGTGCTGAGACCTTCTACAGCTATGACCCTGCACGCAGACGTTTGCAGAACCTCGTGGTCAATGCCAAGGCAGGTACTATTATGGACAATGCCTACAGCTACGACGCTGTGAGCAACGTGCTTGGTATTAAGAACAATGCTCCACTCCCACAGAGTGGCAAGGCAGGCGGACAGATGAGCCATAGTTACACCTACGACCCATTGTATCGTTTGGCAAGCGCAACGGGAACTTATAAGGGAACGGACAATAAAGCCGCTTCTTATACGTTATCTATGGGCTACGACAATATGCATCGTATCACGAGCAAGAAGCAACATCTCTCGCAGACAGGTGTACAGTTCGAGGGCACGCTCAACGCAGGCTATGACCTCACCTATACTTATCAAAAGGCAGATGGTAAGAAGTTCCAGCTCGACAATGTTCGTGATATTAACTACCGCACGGAAGAAACTCCTACGGACAGCACGAACATCAACAACGGACACAAGTACACTTACGATGCCAACGGAAACCTTGTCTATATCAATACCTCTCGTGTAAAGCGTGACGGCAAGGAAGATGAAAAGGCAAGTGAGCAGAAGTACAGGTGGGACGAGGAGAATCGCTTGTTGGCAGCCGATGAGAATGGTTTTGTAAGCAACTACTGGTACGATGCCGATGGTGAGCGCACAGTGAAGACCAGTGGCGAGAACGAAGCCATATACGTAAACTCTGAGTTCTCGGGTGGTAACACCAGTACGGCACGCTTCTCGCTCTATGTCAGCCCATACCTCGTAGCTGGGCAAGGTGGTAAATATACGAAGCACATCTATGTGGGTAGTCAGCGTATCGTCAGCAAGTTAGGCGACTTGGCTTCTTATGGTGCAGACCCAAGACGAATACCGTATGCAGGCAAAGAAGCTGATGGTCTTACCATTAACTACAAGGATAAGTATGCAAAGCAACTGCAATCCATTAAGGATAACTACAAGGCGTTTGACCAACCTTATAACGGTAAGGACAATGACGACTACGTGAACGGTCAGGGTTTCTGCTGCAATGACGGCACGCCGGAGGCGGCACAGGCAAGGGCACGTACAAGGGCTGCAAACGGCAACTTCAAGCCAAATGACGACTACGAGAAGATGCAGTTCTTCTACCATCCCGACCACTTGGGAAGCAGTAGCTACATTACCAACCTTGATGGCGAAGTGGCGCAGCACATCGAGTATGTACCGTTTGGAGAAGTGTTCATCGAGGAGCGCAATAATACGTGGAATACGCCGTATCTCTTCAACGCCAAGGAATTTGATGAGGAGACGGGATTATATTACTATGGGGCAAGATACTACGAACCAAGGTTGAGTCTGTGGATGAGTACAGATCCGTTGCAGGAAAAATTTGTAGATGCTAGTCCGTATGTATATTGTTTGCAAAACCCTATCATAATCTTGGATTATAATGGAGCTGATACTGTTTTTGTAAATCCAGGGGGGACAGAAGCCAAAAGAATTTCAAGCAAAAATAATGTTACATTTGTACACAATTTAAAAGCCAAGAATATTCAAACAAAAAATCTAAGCGGAAAATCTCACATTGGATGGATTGAAGCAGATATGCCTGGAGTTATAAATTACAATGAAGGCAATATTGATTTGTCTTCGTCAAAATATCAAAAATATGATTACCTTATAGCTGCAGAAGTTTCTTATTTCAACCAAAACAAAAATAGGGGAATTACCCCGAAGCATACTAATGGACTTTATATAAATAATCCTAGTTCAATACCAAACTTAGATCCAGATATTGTAAAAGCTATTATTATGCAAGAAACTCGCATAGGAACAGCCCCTGGACGTGGCTTAAATAATGCCAAAAGTGATATTATGCAAGCAAATGTTTGGTATTCTGCGAGTTCAAACGATTGGAACGATTCGAAATTACAATTTGGTCTTCGGAAAATGGGAGGGGCAACACCGCAATTATCCGTTCATGCAGGTATAGGAATTTTATATCAAAAGGGACTACGTTCAGACGGGAAAAATGTCTATTTTAAAGGATGGCAAATTGCTATACAGAGATATAATGGTGGCGGAGTAAAAAATTATCTACAAAAGGTGAATACATACATAAGTCATATGAAATAAATGTTAACAATCAGAACCATAGCTTTTATGGTTCTGATTATAAAAGAAGATATATGTACAGATTTTTTTTACTATTTTGTTTTATAAGCGGCATCAACAGCTATTATAATGCAAAAGGCTTATCTCACAATATAAGTCAAGACTTTGTAAGAGACACTATCTATACAACCTTTGAAAAATATGATAGGACCGTTGTGAGATATGAAAATAAAATTGTTAATCATATAAAACAAAAGGTTGTTATAATAGCAAAAGACAGAAATAATATCTGTAAGTCAGAAATTCTTTTTGTGGGGAGTATTCTTAATTCAGATAATGACACTATATCCTTTTTAAAAAAAGAAGATACATTTGGGCTAAAAGAAAGTCCTCATTCATCTGGAAATATTATTGTGTATAAAAATAGAATAAGACAAGGGTATTACTCAAATTTCTCCAAAGGTTTTTTTGTAAAAGTTGAAGATAATATTTTACATATAAAGGATGTAATGGAAGAAGATTTGAATGGGCAGCCTGTTCTTGGAATCCTCAATTTAATAAACTTTAAGGAGGAGATACCTCACAGCGTTTTTATATATATAAATCAAGATGATGGAGACGAATATGTTTTTCATAAATATAATGATAAATAAGTTTCCTACAATTTAAAGTGGTAATTGTATTAATAGATATAATCGCGCATCTCCCCCACGAGGCGAAGACAATATCTATAGCAAACATCCCAGTGGCTAACGATAAATAAAAGAACATAGAACAAGTTAATTATTATCCATACAAGAGCGTTCATCATTACCCTTATATGGGTATTAAAAGTGCGAAGCAATAAGCAGGAAAGAATAATGTTAAATAATTTATAGCCCCAAACAATTAAAGAGTATAGAACATAGTAGAACGCAAGTACGACAAAACGGTAATTTCATAATGAAATATAAACAACATATAGGACTGATTCCCAATGTTTCATATGGAGATTTCGTCCTTGGTTCAAATATCAATATGTATTTAAGTCAAGAGCATACAAAGAAAATGTATGATGAAGCTACATTTTCAAACATTTCTTATTTTTTCAAGAGAGAAGAAATTAATGTGTGGTGTGATACAGATGGTTCAATAAATACAATTATATGTTCTTCATATTGTCTATTTCATAATAAGAATCTGATAGGAATGAAGTATACAGATTTCCTTACAGAGTTCTCTAAAGAACCAGATAGTGAAGATAATATATATGTGTTAGTATCTGGGAAAGGGCAACGGCAACATGTATACGATTTTGAGAAAGATGGGTTGCAGGTTTGGGTTTGGAGAAATAGAATCCGGACAGTTCTCATTTACAATGCAAATTTATAGCCTTTGATAATCGGCACGTTATCCATATAATTGTAACGAGCAATATCCTTATATGGGCCTAATCCCAATAAAAGAAAGGGGGAAGTAATGGAAAGAAAAATAACACTATCAAAGGATGATAGAATGAACTTTCAAAACACCTTAGATAATTTGAAAAGTAATTCTAATTGGCAAGTTTTAAAGACATATTTGATAGAAATGAAAATAAAATACCCATCTGAATATTTTATATGTACGGAATTATCAAACACTTATCATATGCTTGGTATGTATAAAGAAAGTGAACAGGCTTCCTTGGAAGCTATGCGGTTAGAACCCAATGATGTGCTTGTAGTATACAACTATGCAGTTGCTTTGTATTCAAATGAAAAATTTTCAGAAGCCATTGTACAATTAAATAGAATACTCAAAAGAAAGATAAATACTATTGCATATGGAGTTCATGGAGAAGGTATGAAATGGGCAATGTCTATTAAAAACGACTCTTTATATCTAAAGGCTATTTGTCAATTAAATCTTGGAAAATTAAAAGATGCATATAAACTTATTGTAAAACACCTTGCGCAGAGACGAAGGGGTGTATATAGTGATTTTACCAAGAAGCAAGTTAAGCGAAAGGAACAATATATTATAAATGAGTTAAATAACAAAGTTGTGAAATAAATGTTAGAAGCATTAATTTTCAAAATATGACCAAATGGTCCCAAAAATAAAAACAAAAAATAAATTATGCAGCATCCATATATAAAATACGAACAGGACAAAGCTTGGACTGTCGTGAATGATTTAATTAATGATTTAATAAATAATAATGATATTGAACTACAGACACCTATAGAGTATGTTGTAGGTTATATATGTAAAGGTTTATTGGATAGTCAAGTAATAAGCGGTGGAGGGAAAGGGCGTAATACTCCAAATCAGGAACTGTCAAAATAAAAAGGACAACAAACGTAGCACACAAACGCCAAGCCATCACAGCAATAAATAAAAGAATGTATAACATTAAGACAATAAGGCAATGGTAAACCATATATAGATTGTTTGAACTTACCCATACAAGGGTATGCTCCAACACCCATATAAGGGTAATGGGTAATACCCTTATAAGGGTGTTCATCATTACCCTTATATGAGTATCAAAAGCTGTAAGCAATAAACAGAAAAGAACGACGTTAAATAATTGATAACCATAAACAATAAGTTTTTTCTTGGTGGTTACAATTATTTTTCGTAATATTGCAACGAGTAACCTTACCTAGTGTAATATTCGAACCTTCAAATCTTTGAGTATGACAAGTTATCAAGCATATTTACCAAGTGATTTTAACAGCAATGTTAAGCTGTTGCACAGAAAAAGGTTGATGAATAAAATATATGGAATCATACTTTTATTGCTCATTCCCTGTATGACGTATGCCCAGGCGGCACCGACTAAATTATGGGGAGAAGTGAAAAACACCTCTGGCGAGGCGATGGACTTTGCCAGTATTGTGGTGATGAATCCTAATCTGCCCAACAAGATACTCGCATCAACATATACAGGTAATGATGGCAAATATCAGATTACTGTACGTTGCGACTGTGACAGTCTGATGCTTCGTGTGTCACGGATAGAAATGAAGTCTGTTGTCATGAAGATACCCAATCGTTCGGGAGAATGCAATATTGAGACAGATGCAAAAACAATTGAGTTGCGAGAAGTTACAGTAAAGGCGAAGAAAGTGTATTCACGAGGCGATACCATTAATTATAACGTAGCTTCTTTCCTTTCTTCATCTGACCAGACCATCGCAGATGTCCTGAAGAAAATGCCTGGCATTACCGTTTCAAAGAATGGACAGATTTCTTATCAGGGTAAACCCATCAAGAATTTCTACATAGAAGGGCTTGACCTTATGAAAGGTCATTACGGCATCGCCACAAACAGCATAGACCCAAAGAATGTGGGGTCAGTACAAGTGTTAGAGAGCCATCAAGACATAAAAGCTTTAAAAGGGCTGCAACCAGAGGAGCAAGCCTCTATTAATATACGGCTGAAAGAGGGTGTGAAGGGAGTGCTCAACCTGATTGCAACGCTCGGAGGAGGATATGGCAATGAGACACTATGGAACAATGCTGCCATTGCCACCTATTTCAAGCGCAACAAGCAGTTTCTTGCCACATATAAAGGGAATAATAGTGGCGAGGATTTGTCGCAGGAGCTTTATTCTTTCGACGAGGACTATTCACGGACGAGCACGATTTCCTCCGTTACAATGCCATCTGTTCCGGGAATAGACAAACGTCTCTATTATTTCAATCGCTCACATAGCATCACTTTCAATAACGCTTATCGTGTTGGGAAGTTTGGCGAGTTGGGAGTCAATGCGGCGTATTTTCACGACAAAGACAAACGGAGCCATTGGTCGAACATCAGCAATATCCTGCCCGATGGTTCTCAGAATGTAGTCGAAGAGGTTATGACGGGAACGGCAAAGCAAGAAAAGGCTTATGGAGACATAAGCTACTTGGACAATAGAGACCAACACTATATGAAGGAGCAGGTGAAATTTGATTGGGACAGAACTCATGCCAATAGCCGAATAGTGGCAGGGAATAAACTCATTGACCAGTTGGGCATGGTTGATTCGTATCGTCTGCTCAATAAATTTCATCTCACTAATCGTAGTTCAGAATATAAGGGTTATGAATTTCTCTCTCTCATCAACCTTGAAAAGCGTCCTCATTCTCTTGCGGTTTCTCCAAATCTTTTTCCTGAAGTTATTCCAATCGGAGTGTTGGACCAGCAAGTAGACATTCATCATTTTTCCACAGAAAACAACTTTTGTTTGCTTTCGGCATGGAGAATAGGCGAGGTAAACATACATCCTTCTGCCACTATAGATTACCAACATAACACATTGAGCAGCTCACTGGCAAATTTCAGAAATGATTTGAAATTCAATTCCATCAATGCTGGATTTGGAGCAAGAGCTACATATAATAGAGAAAAGTTGTATGTCTCTTTCAATATGCCCATACGATACAAGTATTTCCAACTGGAAGATATAGTGAAAGGTCAAACGACAAAGAAATCCGGATTACGTGTAGAACCCAATATTTCCCTTACTTATAATATCAATAGTAATCATCAATTAAATTTGAACTCCAATATTTCATATTCTACTCCGATTATTGAGAATTTGTACACAAACAATATCCTTACCTCCTATCGACAGCTCTCTGCATACGACGTTACAGGATTGTTTGAGGGGCTTAGTCAATCTTCTTCTTTGGGCTATTCATTCAAGAATATCCTTACGATGACTTTTGCAGGAATTGATTTGTTATGGTATCATCAGAAACCCGAAGTGCTTTATGGCTCTTACTATGATGATATTTCCATGCGCACAATCAGCCGGCACACCAAAGAAAAAGCCAACACTTTTACGGCAAAACTCCACGGAAGTCAAGGGTTCGATTGGAAACAATTAAAAGTCGGTGCATCATTATCTTATTCTTATTACGACAATCCGTTGCTGTTACAAGATGTGGTGCTTCGATATACAGGCAGGGCTATAGCTGCAAATATGGATATCACTATTGCTCCATTCAAATGGCTCTCTGTTTCTTATCAAGGTGGGTATTATCAGATGAAGACACAACAAAATGAAGGACAACGCTTGCCCTGGTTGCGTACAGTAAACAACAGTGCTTCTTTGAATTTCACTCTGCCTGCTGGAATAATGTTCTTAACCTCTCTCAATCATTATTATAACAACTTCAACAGTGGGGACAAGTCATTTCTCTTGCTGAACGCAGAAGCAAATTACACCATCAAACGTTTTAGCTTCGCGCTCTCTTGCGATAATTTGCTTAATCTTAAAACATATTCGTATTCGAATAAGTCGGCTCTCACCGAAACTCGTTCTGTTTATAATATCCGTCCTCGCTCCATATTGCTGAAAGTTAGATTTAGAATAATATAAAACCATTTAAGATATGAAAAAGCTCTTTATTATCATTGTTTATATGTTCATGTCATTTACAGTTCATGCACAGATAACAGCTCCGTTTCCGCAAAACCTTCAAAAGAAGAGTGCTATTGACACGGCACGATACAAGGTTACATATAATTTGAAATATAAAAATCATCCCGCCGACAAAAATTATCTCAGCGACGTGCGCAATGTATATATAGGGAAACGTTATGTAAGAGATTTTAGCGACATCATATTCCATTTCGATTCACTCTGCACAGAAGCCTCCAGGCATGGAGCTGTGACACGAAGCAACATTCAAGGAAATCCATGGCCAATAGAATTAATCGTTGAAGGTGGCAAAAAGGCAGACATTAAATATCGTATGCCACTACAAACTGGTGTGTTGAATTTCCAACAGGACCTGCCTCAGTTCAATTGGAAATTCATAGAGGGAACAGACACGATTATCGGCTACCCATGCTCGAAGGCGACAGTCTCGTTTGCAGGCAGAAATTATACTGCATGGTACACTCAAGAAATCCCGTTGCCATTTGGACCATATAAATTCGGTGGTCTCCCTGGATTAATTTTAAGAATACAAGATAGTGAAGAACAGTATATTTGGGAGGCTATTGGCTTTGAAAGATCAAACGCCCAGATATTGACATACAAATATGAAGGAGAGAAAAAATGCTCGGTAGAAGAAGCGAGTAAAACAATCGCTCGCATATTCAAATCACCGCTATCTTTCATCTCTGCAAGTATGGGCGGAGGAAAAATCACAATGCTTGATAAAAATGGAAAAGTAAAGAAATCAAATGATGCGGATAGTTATACCATTCCATACAAATCGTTAGAGATTGAAGATGAATAAAAATCAAATCGATCAATATATCAAAATCTGTTGTAAAACAACTGACATGTTTAATAAATTAAAATCATTTATTATGGAAAAGAACAGCATGGTTAAGCTCTCAAGAAGAGCTATGGGCGTACGTGAAATGTAACCACATACAATTGGATTAATAAGACTTTTCCACTACAGGGACAATAAAAAACTATATACGCAAACATTTACGTCCTGTCCGATAAAAAAGAAAAAGTCTTTCTCCTTTAAGGAAAAAGTATTATTTCCAATAGAATATCCATAGATCACCGCCTGGCAGAGTTTAGTGGACAGAGACTATTGGTGATTGGAAAATGGATACCATTGTAGGAGAAGATGGCAAAAGGAACCATTGTTACCTCTCATAGAAAAGAAAAGTTATTATATGCTCATGAAGAAACTTAAGGAAAGCAAGCCTGATGTCCCTTTAACTGGGACTGTGGTAAAATGCTCAAAGGAGAGGTTAATTAGAAAGAATTATACGCAATTTTATACTTACTTACGCATTCCTCCTATCCTTGTTAAAAAATCTTTAAGTGAAAAATATTCTACGTTTTTTGTTTTTTATTTCAAAAAAACATTCTACCTTTGCACTCGCAATTGGGAAACAACACAATTTTCCCCAGCAAAATGGTAATCACCATTATTTTAGGAGAGATGGTAGAGTGGTCGATTACAGCGGTCTTGAAAACCGCCGTGCTGAGAGGCACCGGGGGTTCGAATCCCTCTCTCTCCGCGTGAAGTACTCTGTAAAAGGAGTAAATAAAAACTTCAAAAAGATGTAAGTGTCGTAATTTCAACAAGTTACGACACTTTTGTTTTATGTCAATTCAACTTTTCAGAGGTCGTTCAGAGGTCGCATATACTCCCAAAATACTCTCCCGTGGCTACAATCTGGCTACATTTTTTCGAGGCAAACAAAAATTGTAGCCAAGAGTTCGTTGAGAGTCCGTTTAGAGTACTTGTATTTTGCTGTTATTCAAATAATTATGTAGAACTTTGTAGTCAGGCTACAGAGAATGGAATAACAGACTTTTGGCTACAATTCATCATTTGTCTGGCTACAATTTCTCTGTTCTTGGCTACAACTAAAAACAAGCAAAGTATGAAGTCAATTTTCAGAACAGTCTTCTATCTTAGAAGCAACTATGTAAACAAGGAGGGAAAGACACCGGTGATGTTGAGAATCTATCTCAACAATGAGCGCCTTTCAGTTGGCTCTACAGGTATTTCCGTAGTGCAATCCTTATGGGACAAGGAGAATGAGAAACTTAAAGGACGCACAACCGACGTTCTGAGTACTAATCTCGAGTTGGACAACATTCGTAATGGCTTGCAAAACATCTACCGAAAGTTGGAGGACAGCGCAGATTTATGCTTGGAGCGCATCAAGACAGAGTTCTTGGGAAAGAAAGAGGATATAGACACCTTGTCGCAGCTCTTTGACAAGCATAATGCGGATATAGCACAACAAGTCGGTATTTCTGTGAGTGCTGCCACGCTGCAAAAATACAACGTTTGCAGGCGGCACTTCTTGGAGTTCCTGCAAAACAACTACAGAAGAGCAGACATCAAACTGTCAGAGCTGACTTATACGGTTATCCGAGAATTTGATATTTATCTTCGCACAGCTGTTGGACAGAATGCCAATACGGCAACTAAGACGATGAAGACTTTTAAGACCATTGTCATCTTAGGGCAGAAAATGGGTGTCTTGCATCACGACCCTTTCCTTAATCACCGCTTCCACTTGGAGCCGGTAAACCGTGGTTTCCTCACGGACGAAGAAATCATGAAGATAGCCAACAAGGATTTCGGCATCCAGCGTTTGGAACTGGTAAGGGACGTTTTCATCTTCTCTTGCTTTACAGGGCTGGCATACATTGACGTGTCCAATCTCACACCGGACAACATCGTCACGCTCGATGACAAGCAGTGGATTATGACCAAAAGGCAGAAAACAAGCGTGGAAACAAATGTCCTACTTCTCGATATTCCGAAGCGCATCATTGCAAAGTATAGTGGAAAGACCTATCGGGACGGCAAACTATTCCCCATACTGACGAATCAGAAGACTAATGCGTATTTGAAAGAAATAGCCGACCTTTGCGGTGTCAAGAAGAACCTGACCTTTCACCTTGCCCGGCATACATTTGCCACCATGTCTTTGAGTAAGGGCGTTCCGATGGAAAGTGTGTCGAAGATGCTGGGACATACCAACATAAAGACCACACAGATTTATGCTCGCATCACCAACAAGAAGATTGAGCATGACATGGAACAGCTTGCCGACAAACTCGGTAAGTTCAACAAGGCAATGGGAATCCGATAATATAATAATGTATAACCCCAAAAATATAATGAATTATGGAAACGACAAAGAAAGAGCTTTCCTACTTCCGTCTGAAGTTGGAGAACTATCTCAGTGAGCATTTCCCCGAAATGCTGAGTGACAAACCATTCATAACGGCAAGAGCCGACGAAGCACTTACCACCTACTGCGATGCAGTGGCACAAGGCTTCTCGCATCCCGAAGCTGAGACAATGGCAAGTGAAGTCTTATACCAAGGTTTGCATTTTTCCAAGTACGACACGCTTGTGTCTGTCTTAGAGAATGAGTTCGAGAAAGAACTCCCTTCTCCTCTTCCTGAAAGACTAACACCAATGCTTCTGAAGAATAAGGCTGTGCAAAGCGTTTTCGATAAGTATGAACTGACGGACGACTTTGGTGCAAGTCCAGAGTATGAGAAACTCTACACCGAACTGACAGGGACAATCGTTCTGATCATCGAGGTTAATGGTCTGCCAACCGTCGATAGTGAGAACATGACTTGATGTAACACCATCGGGAGCTTTTGTAGTGTCAAGAGCCAAGATAACCACTCTTCTCCACACACCAATAGTTTTACAAACACTTGGCTTTGTGTGGAAGAGTATCTTGTTATTGCTCTTGAACTATTAAAAGCTCCGATATGAATACAATCATCATGAATCAAGACGTTCACACACCTGCCTTCATCAAGGCAGACGCATCGAACAAAACCGATAATATCAAGCAGCAGCCGACTTCTCCCAAGCAAGTCCGCCGCTTCTCTTGGACACGCTTCATCGAACTCGCTATCCTGCTTTCTTTGGCTTATCTCGAAGATGGTAACACCGCAAGTCGTAACTGCCGTCTCTGTCATTGCAGGTTTTCTGATACTGCGCTTTATAGTCAGGGTGATTCTGAAAGTAACAATTACGCTGCTGAGCATTCTCTTCTGGCTGGCAATTCTCTATGCTATTCTGCTATGCGTGCTTTGAGAAGCACGCATAGCCGTTATTAAAACTTAAAAATTCATTATAGCTCAGTATTTCACATGTAATTATTATCTTTGTATTTCCTAAGTAGCCCTATTAGCTGCTAACTGCAATAGGTAAAACTACTTTGGTTAAATAAAATGATTAAAATTTTGAATAGACATCTTCGTTCTTTTTAGAACTGTTAGAACGAGGCTCTGTCTCAAAATCACCAAACAGTCCAGTGCTGCAACGGAAAGCCTGTGCATGTTCGTGCATATACACGTTTTCGCTTTGGTAAGTGGGAATTCGTAAGAGAATATTGTAGAAGTTTACCAAAAAGGTAAAGTCCTAGTCCATTATTGACCAGTAATGAGCGTTTTTTATGGGTGGTTATCTCGCATTTCGAGATAGCCACCTTTTCTATTTTCCACTATGAGCGTTGCACTTTTGCTTCTTTTCCAATGCTCCACGATATGCGATGACAAGAAGACGGATGCTGTTCCCTTTTTATCCGCAAAGGTAGTACGGGGCTTGTGGCTTTCAAAAGGTCTGTGCCGCTTGGTTTGTCTGGAAAATCTCCACACCTACGGGTTGTATTTTCCGCCAAAACCTTGTGCAAGCCCGCCCCGCTACCTCTATTTTGCTACAAAAAGGAATCAGCATACTCCGATCTTTGGACGCATAAAAAAAATGTC
>ERZ773013.472-NODE-472-length-25397-cov-11.085076_pt1 | contig 25397 bp, 22 predicted proteins | sample MGYA00511670_ERZ773013 | MGnify/ENA primary metagenome ERZ773013 (study PRJEB29015, sample SAMEA2738120) | human oral metagenome | biome: human oral; feature: human-associated habitat; material: saliva | place: China | collected 2257 ... | reverse complement strand
AAGGTCAGATCACTGTCCATGTAAGTAAATACTCCTTTTTATGAGATACAATTCTGCACATGAGAAAAATTGAAATATTACTCTTAAGTATATCATATCTGAATCATATATGGTAAATACAACAAAAGCACCCATGGAGGATGCTTTTGTTGTATACTATAGGTGTTACTGCCCCATACTGGTAACAGAAAGGGGGTGAAAATGTGTTTGACACTTTGAGTTCCTTAATAGTGTCTATCATAGCAGGTGTAACCTGTCACTACATCTGCAAGTGGCTAGATAGATATTTTCGTCAGTAACTAGCACAGAAAAAGGAGGGTGGCCGCCCTCCTTTTTCGTTTGCGTGAAAATGTGTCACACATTGGTTCCTTTGTCACTTATTATATTACACAATTTACTATTATTTGTAAATGGTTAGTGATTGTTATAAAAAAGCAGGGTTGCCGCCCTGCTTTTTCATTTTGCGTGCAACATATTGAACGCATTAACTTCCTTGCCATATACTACATGATTATCTAATGTTTGTAAATGATGCAATCTATGTATACAATGATTCATAAGAACATTAATAAAACTATAATGCACATGTATATAAGCAATAGGGAGCAGGATACGATGACAAGCGAACAGGAATGGGAACAAGTGTTACAAATTAAAACCACAGGCCGTGATGATAGCCGTTCGGATGCAGAGCATCATCCTTATGAGCCAACGGATTATTGTGTTCTTGAACGCCTTGCCAATAGTGGTTATATTACGAAACAAAATACCCTCATTGATTACGGCAGTGGCAAGGGGCGCGTTAGCATATTTATGGCTAATCAGACGCGGTGCCATTCCATCGGTATCGAATACGATGAACGTTTGTATGAACGTGCTATCGTAAATGGTGAAAGCCAAGCTGCCAAGAACCGTGTATCTTTTATCCTCGGAGATGCAGCTACCTTTATATTGCCAGATAACGCAGATCGATGCTTTTTCTTTAACCCCTTTGCACTGCATACCATTAAACGCGTATTAGGTAATATATTTGATTCTTTATATCATCATCCAAGAGAAATTCTACTATTCTTTTATTATGTTAATGAAGAAGTGGAAAACTTTCTAAATAACCACGTGCGCCTCGAAGCAGAAGAAGCCATACAGTGTGGGGATTTATTTCAAGAAAATGATGAAAAAGAACGCATATTAGTGTATAGGGTGAATATGTTTTAGTACTTTCACTAAAACACGCAGAAAATCCGCATATTTTCTGATATAATAATAGATTAGAGAGTATAAAAATTTATTTTTTCTATTCACCATGGTATGTATTGATTCGTAATGATTAATCGTAGTGATTAGGGCTGAGTATATACCATAAAGGAGGAACGTATGGAACGCGTATCAGCAAGTCTTATTGAAGAAGTTCGCAATGCCTTAGTGGAGCGTTATAATCGTGATCAAGAAATTCAGCAAATGATTGAGGAAATCGGTGCTGAGGAAGGTCTCAACGAAAAAGAATTGTCTGTTATTTACCAAGCCTATTTAGAGGTTAAGGAACGCATGCAATATACGGCGAATTTGATGGAATTGTGGAATCAAATTGAGGTCGTTCAGGACCGCATGAGCATGCTTAATTCTTATGAAAGCTTGGAACGCGATTTATTTGGCGATGTTCTTTCCTTTGATAAACCGATGGGCTATGGTGCGTCGAATCAAGACAATTTAGATTATGCAATGGAGCAAATTAAGTTACAAGATATAGATACTGAGCTCGAAAATATTGAAATGGCTAAGGATTATTTAATTAATAAGAAAGATAGCAATAGTAACATGAAGGACATTGACCTTGCCAAGGAATATCCTATCGATGATCAAGATATTGTTTATTTTAATGAGAATTCAGCCAATAAGAAAACTACATCTAATCGTGATGACATCAATGACGATGACTTTGATGACGATGAGGACGATTTTGATGATGAAAGCGTATTAGACAGAGATGTTCGCACGTCTTTAGATCCTTATGATATGGTAAATTCCTTGTTGTACTCCAAACAATCTGGTGATGATACAACTAAAACCAAACAACAAAAGGAAATCGATAAGCTTATCAAAAAACAACTGAAACGCGTGGAAGAAGAATGGGCGAAGCTTTCAGGAAAAAACGCTAAAAAAGATAAGAAAAAGAAAGATAAAAAGAAAGACAAAGATACAAAGAAGGATAAAAAAGACAAGCAGTCTAAGAAAGAGTCCGAATTAGTAAAGGAATCGAAGAAGTCCAAGAAGGACAAAGAGTCCAAAAAGAGTAAGAAGGACAAGGATTCTAAAAAAGATAAGAAAAATAAGGATGCTAAGAAGGATAAAAAGGCTAAGAAATTAGAAAAAGCCTTGAAGAAAGAATCCAAAAAGTCCACAAAAAAGGACTAACCGTAGATTTCACAGATGACAACGGCCAGAAAGCTACGGATAAGGGCTGTGGAAAATGCAAGCGGTGCAAGGGACCGCGGTGTAAAAGATACTAGATAGATAAGAAGGTCTTAATATAATGTCTCATTCGAGTTTTAGTTATAGAGATTTCTTTGGTGGAAATACAGTAATGGTTATTGTTCCCCATCAAGATGATGAAATCAATGTAGCAGGATCAACTATATATGGCGCTATAGAAGAAGGATTAAACGTCATTCTTGTATATGTTACGAATGGAGACTATCAGTATAAGGCAGATATTCGTTATAAAGAGGTCATGAAAATGGCTGAAATTATGCATTTACCATTAAATAATATACATTTTTTAGGATTTCCAGATGGATATGGCAAAGAATTCTTATCTAATCGAAATAGTATTATTACAAATCATGCTGGTTTTAGTAAAACACATGGTGCTTGCAATATTAAGGATTATGCAAATCAGTATATGGGAAAATCATTAGATTATACCTATACAAATATAGTCTATGCATTAGAAGACATTATATTACGATTTAAACCAAATACTGTTATTGCTGTTGATCATGATACACATGCAGATCATAAATTGACATCTATAGCTGTTGAAGAAGCTATTGGTAGAATATTAAAACAACAGGCTACCTATAAACCTAAAGTGTTAAAGTCATTTGCTTATGACACTGATTTTGAATCTATTAATGATTACTATGACAATCATTTAGAATCTACTGTTCAAAATCGGCAGTGGATTATAGATAAACGGTTTAGTACGAATAATCCTATGTTATTGTGGAATGACCGAATTCGAATACCTGTACCTTATGCTTGTCGTAGTAAATATTTAACAGAAAATCCTATATTTAGAGCTTTAGGTTCTCATATGTCTCAATCTTCATATAAACATGGACCTAAACTTATTAATGGAGATCAAGTATTTTGGCAACGTAGAACCGATAATGTAGCGCTGCGTGCTACAATAACTGCTACATCTGGTGATTGTAGTAAACTTAATGATTTTTTACGGTATGATGTACGAGATGTAACAAAAAATATAGTTTCTTCTACAGAATATGCTTGGATTCCAGATGAAAAAGATAGTAATCCAACGATAACTATTAGTTTTGATAAACCAACAACAATTAAACGAATAGATTGGTTTGAAAATGTTTGGTTTGAGTCTAATGAATTGAATGGTTTACAAGGTGTAACTATTAAAACTAGTAATGGTTTAGAGATTAATGTTCCTCAGTATTCATATCCTCTTTTTGAAGACTGTCCATATATAAAAACTCATATATTTGAACAACCTATAGTGGTCGAATGGATAACGATGACTGTTATTAAGGCAAAAGAGGGTCTAGCTGGTATTAGTGAAATTGAAGTATATTCTTTTGATGAAAGTAAACCTATTTTTTGTCATATAGTAGCTAATCAGCAATTTGCTTATGATTGGACTATATATAGAGGGGAAAGTTTACCATCTATATATGCTTATGATAATTTAATGTTAGATGAAACAGATATGGAATTTTCTGTAGATGGTAATACTTTGAAACGTGATTTTATGATGGAGTATATACCTATTATGATTCAACATGGACCAGTAACAATAAGATATGGTAATGGTACGATATATCATGAAATGGTAATAAAAAATGGGAACATTATTGATGCTATCAGTAAAAAGTGTTTGAATTTATATAATAAGTTCATGTATATACTATGTAAAGCTAAATATAGAATTGGTTTTAATTTAGCTCAGAAATATAGATATAAGGGGTTTTAATATAGTGGTAACAAAACGAGGTATTCTTAATATCATAGAAAGTTCTGTATGGGGCGGTATGGAACAATATGCATATGATATGAGTGAAGAACTTAAACGACAGGGAATAGAACCATTTATATTAACAGATGGATGGAAACCTGATTTTGTTAAACGTTATAATGAGGTAGCTACGGTATTTGCATTTAAGATTCGTAAAAGTAAATGGTTTTTCTGTCTTAATCAATTAGCTACTTTAATTCGACAACATCATATTGATACGATTTTATGTCATTCAGGTAAGTATATTTTTCTATCTATTCTTTTAAAAAAGATGACGGGAGTAAAAGTTATCTTTTTCAAACATAATGTACTACCTGCAAAAACTGATATCTATCATCGTTGGATTCAAAATCAAGTAGATGCTTTTGTTTGTGTTTCTAAATGCGTATATGATGCACAAATTGTAAAAGGAAAAGAAGACAAATATCATTTAATTTATAATGGTATAAATACAAATCGATTTCCTGAAAAACAAATTGAAAAACCTCATGATCGATTTGTTATTGGCTATGCGGGTAGAATTAGTGAAGAAAAAGGCATTATTGAATTATTAGATGCCATTAAATACCTACATGAGTTAGGCAAATCTGTTGAATTACGTATGTGCGGTGCTATTTCAGAACAATCAAAACATATGTTAGAGGCTTATATACGTAATAATAATATAGAGTTATATGTAAGCAATCTAGGATTTCAAAATAATATGAATGATTTTTATCGATCTATTCATTGTTTGGTAACACCATCTAAAGTAAAAGAAGCATTTGGTTTAGTTATTTGTGAATCTATGTATTGTAAAACACCTGTTATAACAAGTACTTCAGGGGCGCAAGAAGAAATTATAACAAATGGTGAAGATGGTATTTTAATTAATTCAGTGAATTGTAAAAGTATATCTGATGCTATTATAAAGTGTATGGAAAATCCGATTATATATCAAAAATTAAGGGAAAATGGTTATAATCGTGTAATATCTACATTTACGATAAATTTGATGGTATCTGCTATTAAAGAATTATAAAATACTGTATTAATGGAGTGTATAAGTATTTATTTAGGTAGGGATTTAATGAATATAGTAGTTATATCTGATAAAGATAATGAAAAACGAAGAGCCAATGTTGTCAAAGAATTCGGCAAATATAATTTAGAATTTCGATTTTTTGATGCTATTATGGCCAATAGAATGTCTAAGGAAGAATTGGATACAAAGTCTATAAAAGATACATTTTTGTCACCTAGTGAAATTGGATGTGCACTGAGTCATTGTGGTGTATATGATGAGTTTCTCAAATCTAATGAAAAAAGTATTATGATTTGTGAAGATGATATTTATTTCACAGAGCATTTTAATTATGATTCATTGCTACAAATAAAAGAATTTTTAGAAGAAACTGATGAACCACGTTTAGTAGTTTTACAAAAGAGTATCTATCATCATAAACGTATACGTAGTGTAGGAAATAATGTAAATCTATATTCAGCTCGTAATTTATTTTTTGCTCATGGGTATATGCTTAATAGAGCTGCTGCAAAAAATATTAAAGAAATACAGAATCCAGTAAAATTTGAAATTGATGCATTTAAATTCTATTATTGGTTAGATGCATGTAAATTATATTGTTTAGATAAAGATTTTATTTTACAACATGATATCGATGTATGCAGTCAGACTGTTATAAAAAATTGGGCTTCAGATCGTGGTAAGAAAAAGAAACGTGCTTATAATCTGATTTATAAGAATCTTAGCTTTAAGGGAAAATGTTTAAGTCAGTGGAGACGATTTGAAAAAGCTCTTTATAAATCATCAGAGGGGCTTGATTATTAAATAATTATAGTGTGTATAAAAATGGGGAGTTGTATACATTGTATATATTAGATATTATAAAGTCTGTTTTTAATATAAAAGATAATAATATAGAGTTGATGCCTTTAAAACAAGGTATGACGAATGATTCATTTATCTTTAGTATTAATAATGAACGGTATATTATTAGGGTACCAGGGGTTAATACAGAAAAAATAATTAATAGATATCAAGAATTTGATGTCTATCAAGCTATACAGGGTGAAGAGTTTGTAGAACCTGTTGTCTATATTGATAGAGATAAAGGTTATAAAATTTCAAAATTTATAGAGAATTCTCATACGGTTAATCCAAAAGATTGGAGTGAAATTAGTGCATGTTTAAAAAGATTAAAAGATTTTCATAATCAATCACACCGGGTAGAGCATTGTTTTGATGTATTTGAGCATATTAATTATTATGAATCATTAATGCCAAATGCAAGTATATACGAGGATTATGCGGATACTAAAAAGAATATAGAGTCTTTAGAACCGGTAATTGAGAATTTGGTAGAAGAGTGGACATTATGCCATATTGATGCAGTATGTGATAATTTTTTAGTTACAGAAAATCAAGATGTATATCTCATAGATTTTGAATATGCGGCCATGCAGGATCCAGATTTAGATTTGGCCATGTTTATCGTTTATTCCTTGTTTGACCGCCAAGAGATTGATCGAATTATCGATATATATTTTGAAAATCAAGCAACACCATTAAAGCGGTATAAGATTTATTCTTATATTGCAATGGTTGGTTTATTATGGAGTAATTGGTGTGAAGCAAAGCAAGATAAAGAACTATTAAATAGTTTATATGCTAAGCGGCAATATGATTATGCAAAAACGTTCTATCAAATAGTAGTTGATGAGGCACGAGATTTATTAGAATTTGGTGTATCGGTAAATCGCTATGCTTAATGCTCTTTTATCAGGCATCTTTTGGGGTGGTGATACCAGCTTACTAGGTTACTACCTTTCAAATTACACCATATATTTTATAATTCCTCTATTAGTGCCATTATTTATAACTTGTATTCATGATACGGTTAGTGCATTTTTAATCAACACATCTATTGTTGTAACAGGGCAAGTTAGACCTGTTATTAAGGATATTAAGAAAGTAAAATCTAAGTATATATGGTTTGGGTCCTTTCTAGGTGGGCCTATAGGTATGTGCTCGTATATTATGGCTGTTCAATATCTAGGACCTTCATTAACGGCTATCATTAGTTCTATCTATCCAGCAGTAGGACTTTTCTTTGCCTATGTGTTTTTGAAAGAGCGACGAAGTCCATATCAAGTTATTGCATTGTTTGTGGCTATTGCCTTTATTATTGCCTTAGGTTTTGTTGATGAAGGGCAAACCACTAATAGTGTTGTAGGTATTATATTTGTTTTAGTATGTGCTTGTGCGTGGGGTAGTGAAGCTGTTTTATGCTCTTATGGCATGAAATCTGGTGAAATATCTAATTTGAGCGCTATCTGTATTAGACAAAATTTATCCATGATTACTTATGGAATGCTTTTTGTTTTATATTTTATGTTTATGAGTAATGGTGAAAGTTTAGCTTTTGATTCTAGTTTTGCTTATGTGGGACTGGCAGCTATATTTGGTTCTGTATCGTATTACTATTATTATCGAGCGTTGGTGACCATTGGTCCTAGTAGAGCCATGGCTTTAAACATCAGCTATACAGCATTTTCGACATTATTTTCTTATTTCTTTTTTGATATTACTTTAACCTTATATCAAATTATATTAGGTGTGGGTATAGTATTGAGTGGGTTGATTTCAGCATATGATTTCGAGAAATGAATTTAATGAGTATATAACTCATAAGCAGTATGATTGCATCCAACAACATAAAGTGACCAATGCGATTATATTGGCAGCCGGTAAATCTAAGAGATTTAAGCCCATTAGTGATTATTGTCCGAAAGGACTAAGTATAGTTAAAGGGGAAGTCCTTGTAGAGCGACAAATTAAACAATTACAGGCTGTTGGTATAACTGATATTACGCTTGTGGTGGGCTATAAAAAAGAAATGTTCTTTTACTTAGCAGACAAATACAATGTGAAAATTGTTGTAAATGAACACTATGATACACAAGATAATGTTTCATCATTGCGGTTAGTTCTAGATCAATTAGATAATACCTATATTTGCTCTGTAGATAATTACTATCCAGAAAACTTATTTAATACTTATGAATATAGAGGATTTTATTCGACTATATATGTAGAAAATAATTCTGATGAATGGATTGTAACTACTGATGAATCGGGGATAATAAATGATGTAAATATAGGTTCTCCTAGGGGGCATATTATGTTAGGCTTTGTCTATTTTGATAGGGCGTTTAGTGAGAATTTTAGACGAGTTATTCAAGATGTAGAAGGTGTAGATGAATACAATTATCATGTCTGGGAATACCTATATATGAAACATCTAGATACGTTAAAGCTAGAAATCAAAGAATTTGATAAGAGTAGCATCTTGGAATTTGATACCATAGATGATGCTATTAGTTTTGATAAAGACTTTTTGGAATATAATAAAAAGAAGTGATAGTAAATAATATAAGATGTAATAAGTGATTACATAAAGAGGGGAAATATAATGGAGTTAGTAGAAAATATTAGGGATAAACAAAATTTAATGTTACCAGTTATGGTATTTATTGATAAGATTTGTAGGGAACATAATCTTAGATATTCATTAGCTTATGGTACATTAATTGGGGCAATCAGACATAAAGGCTTCATTCCTTGGGATGACGATATTGATATCATCATGCCGCGTCCAGACTATGAGAAATTACAAAATATTATTAAAGCTATGGATTCCGATGAGTTTGGTTTAATGGATTCAAATGATTTAGATAGCTTTTATGTAACAAGAATGGCAAAGGTCTATAACAAAAAGACATATCTAAAAGAATTTCCTCACAAATATGTGTTAGAATATGGTGCTTTTGTCGATATTTTTGCCGTAAATGGCATGCCTGATGATGTAGAAGAAATCAAGAAAATGGAAAAGGATATATTTTGGTGTAGCCGCTGCTTACATATGTATATTTCCTCTATTTACAGAATCAGAGGTAAACGTAAGAAATTCACTTGGTTCTTTAAGCCATTTGCAAATTGGGCATTGAAGAAATCAAATAAAATCTTCAATTGTTATGATTTTGATTCCTCTAAATATGCTATGAATTTTGAAGGTGACTCTATCGAAAAAGAATTGATAGAAGCTGATTTATTCAATCATTTAATCGATGTAGAGTTTGAGGGGCATCAATTCAAAGTATTTGAACAATATGATTCTTATTTAAAACAAATGTATGGTGATTATATGCAATTGCCACCAATTGAGGAACAAGAACCGCATCATTCATTTGATTTGTATCGATTATAATTTAAATGGGTATTTTAAAATTATGACTTTAGAAGAAAAATATGAAGTTAGTTTTTCTGATATAGTAATATCAAAACTAATTCGAACATTAAAAGGATCACGAATTTGTCCAGAATTTTTGTATAATTATTCAAAAAAAACGGTATGGTAATAAAGATAATTTAGCGAGATATTATACGGAAAAATATTCTAATATATCTGTTGGTAAATATACTTGGGGATATAAATATATTAGAGATGATATTATTAAATCAATAGGAGCTTTTTGCTCAATAGCAAGAAATCAATTGATTGTTCCAAATGGACATCGTATAGATTATGTAACAACATGGAATACTGAGATAACGTACCCTGATATGTTACCAATTAAGCATAGTACTAGTATTGGTAATGATGTATGGATAGGTGCAGGTTGTATTATAAGAGATAATGTAATTATCGGTGATGGTGCTGTTATAGGAGCAGGAAGTATAATAACTAAAGATATTCCTCCTTATGCTATTGTTGTTGGAGCTAATAACATTATAAAGTATCGCTTCCCTAATGAAATTATAGATAAATTATTGATTATGAAATGGTGGGATTGGGATGATTCGAAGATTCGTGAAAGTTCTGGATTATTCTCTGATCCAATTAAGTTTATTGATAAGTATTATATAGATTAATCTATATATTATTTATCATGATATAGAGGTAGAATATGTCAACTATTACTGCGATTATTCTCGCTCGTAATGAAGAACAGCATATAGCAGACTGCATAAAAAGCATTCAATGTGCAGATGAAATACTAGTTATAGATGATGGAAGTACAGATAGAACCGTTGAAATAGCAGAGACTTTAGGTGCTAAGGTTATACCTCATGCATTGAATGGAGACTGGTCTCAACAACGACGATTTGGCATTAGTCAGGCATCATGTGATTGGATTTTATTTATTGATTCTGATGAACGAGTTTCCCCTGAATTAAATGATGAAATAAGAAAAGCGATAAAAGGTGGAGAGAAAAAAGCATATTGGTTATCTCGCCATAATATATTTCATCATAACTCTGCCACTCATGGATCTATGCGACCAGACAAGGTATTGCGCTTGATGCCAACAGAAGGGGCGACTGTAGAGGGCTTTGTACATGAAACCTTTATTAGCCCATTTCCACAAGGTACACTAAAAGGAAAACTATTTCATTATACCTATGATAATTGGACTCAGTATTTTAATAAATTCAACAAATATACATCAGCAGCTGCTGAGAAATACCATGAACAAGGGAAATCATGTTCTTTTTGGAAAGATATTATATTTCGCCCTCACTGGGCATTCTTTAAGATATATATTTTGCAAAAGGGATTCCTCGATGGCAAAATAGGTTTCATCTTATCCTTATATCATTATATGTATACTGTTACAAAATATGTAAAACTGTATTACTTAAATAAATCAAACGGGAGATTGTAATTTATTTTAATGTGAGAAGAATTAAGGGGATATATGAGAATTTATAGTGAGAGAAAGCTGTAATATATAATGAGCGAACAATTTTTTCTATCATTACAACAAAATATAAAATTAATGATATGGGCTCCTATTTTAAGTACTATATTTCGCTTAATATTTATGCGTATTTATAATCCGTATACTACATGGCAAGGTCGGTGGCAATCCGTTTTAGGTGCACTACGTTATGGATTTTGGTGGGGCATGGACTTTGATGCGTATGTATTTTTAGTACCTTTAGTACTTGTTACGATTCCAGCTTTATGGTTTGATACGTATCACCAATATGAAGATATGGTGCGCCTTATTGGATTGACGATTTACTCTTGTGTATTATATGCTGCATTTGCGGGTAAGATGATCTTTTATAAGCATTTCCATGATACTTATAACTATATGGTTCATTATGGTAAACATGCAGAAAAGAATAATCTTATCGATGTTTTTTTCAACCAAGATAGAGGTTTATTAGTATTAGTTGGATTTATTCCGGTAGCTATTATTTCATGGTTAGCTGGTAGTGTATTTTTATCTTTGCCATCTATTCCTTATCCTGCTATGGATAATACATGGATGACAGTAGTATGGAATATATTGCTAGTTATTGTATCGGTTGTTGGATTTTATTGGTTCCGTTATGGTGGTACCTTATCTCATGATGATAAGCCAGAATGGGATACGATTCCTACAGTTGTAAAAGAAGATATTTTCTTTGCTCGTGCAACAGTACCTGATTTATGTGCATTAGAGTTAGTTTATAAACATCCATTGCGCTCCGAATATACTGCAACTAAAGAAGATATTGATAATGCTATTAATCGTGTTGTACCTAGTGAATATAAAGATAATTGGCATGAACTTGATAACCCGTTATATGCTTTTAAGAGAATTGCTAAAGGGACTAAGATTACGAAACCTAAACATATTTTCTTTATCGTTGGTGAAAGTATCCCTCAGTGGTCGTTAGATGAAACGCATAAATCTCTTAATATTTGCACAGGATTATGGAATTTTAAAGAGCAATCACATACAGTTCAAATCCCTAATTTTTTACCGGCAGGTAATGTATCAAGGCCATCTATCGTAAGTCTTATGAGTGGCATCTATGATGCGGGATTAGAAATCAATGAAAGAGAAAGTTTCTGGAAAGGGGCATTTCCTACATCCTTTGCACATCAAATGAAGCAACTAGGATATCAAACTATATATTGGTATGGTGGGAATGCATCGTATGGTAACTTTAATCACTTTGGGAAGGCTCAAGGCTTTGATAAAGTAGAAAGTGCTTCTATCTTTTGTGGACCTGATGCACCAAAAACATGGGTTGGTGTTTATGATCATGTGTTCTTAGAACATATTGAGCAACAAATTAAATCAATTGAGGAACCTACATTCCATTTTATTTATACAACATCTAATCATGGACCATATAAGATGGAAGATTCATTACTCGATTATGATCCAAAAAAGGTTATGCCAGATGTGGGTGAAGATTTGCGCTCTAATAAAACGCGTAATAAGGAATTGGCGACTTACCGTTATAGTGATAAGGCTATATTTAATTTCGTTAAATCTATGAAAGATGCCTATCCGGACAGTCTCTTTGTGGTGACCGGTGATCATTCTAATCTATTTGGTTCTTTGAATAATACATCGTTAATTCATCGTGATTATACATTGCGTGATACATTCTGTACGGTTGGTTTATTACAACATCCTGAGTTAGATAATACTATGATTGTTACTCAAAAAGGTACTCATATGAGTCTAATGCCTACGATTATCGAGGCTATTGCACCTAAAGGATTTGAGTATTATTCTATTACTCCATCGTTATTTGAGGAGCAGTCTGAAACCTTAGTAACTCCTTATCAATGGATGACTGATACCATGATGGGTGATGTACGTATGGACTATGGTGAAAGTAATATACCTTCATCTGAACCGGTTGAACAAATCAGACCTATCGATAATCATGCCGATGAAGCACGTGATTGGACCTTATTAACAACTTGGTTAATCAATCATGAAAAGACACTATTTTCTAAAAAGTAGATGAAAAATAAATACATATATGATTAAATATATATAGTTAATCACAATATATATTTTAAGGAGGGTATCTATGTCGATACTAAATGTAGTAGGCGCCAAAGTATGGGGCGGCGGAGAGCAATATGTGTATGATATGTGCGACGAACTACATCGACGGCAGATACCCTCTTTTGTTTTAGTAGATGAAACAAATCAGGAACTACAAGACCGATTTGCAGCAGTAGCAGAAATCATTACAGCTAATCTTTATTCGTGTAAAGGTTTTTTATCTATTAGATCCATTGTTAAACAAATGAAACAACATGATGTTGATGTTATTCAATGTCATTCCGGTAAATATATTCTATTATGCTTGGCATTAAAACGTTTAACAGGTGCAAAACTGATTTTTTACAAACACAATATAGTACAGGCAAAAACTGATATCTACCATCGTTGGATTCAATCTCATGTAGATGCTTTCATTTGCGTATCTAAACAAGTGTATGATGCACAGGTTATACCTTCGATTTCTCAGAAATATCATCTAATTTATAATGGCATTAATACACATCGCTTTCCTATTATTGAGTGTGAATATAAAGAACAGAAGCAGTTTATTGTAGGATATGCAGGCCGTATTACAGAAAACAAGGGGATATATGAGTTATTAGAAGCCATTAAAGTAATACATAATAGCAATGGTGATATTCGATTACGTATATGTGGTGATGGTATTAATGATGCTATTCAAGAATTGCATCATTATATTATGCAACATGATATGAAAGATTATGTGGAATATATTGGTTTTCAACAGGATATGAATTGTTTTTATCGGTCTATCGATTGTTTAGTGGCTCCATCAAAAGTTCGAGAAGCATTTGGCCTTGTATTATGTGAGGCTATGTATTGTAAAGTTCCTGTTATAGCAAGTACATCAGGAGCACAGGGAGAAATTATTGAAAATGGCATATCAGGTATTCTTATTGATACAGTTAATAGTGAAGTAATTGCTAATGCTATTGAAAAGTTAATGCAAGATGATGTAATTCGCGTATCTATGGTAGAGCAGGGTTATAAGCGTGTGGAATCTACATTTACCATTGCTAAGATGGTAGATTCCATAGTAACGATAGTTCATAATTTGAGGTGATAAGGTGTTACAGTATATACAAAATCAATGGGCAAAAGGCCGAAAAATATATGGTAAGCGCAGCTGGAGAGAAACTCGTCGCGTTGTATTACATACCGTTCGCTCTGTGAGCCGTCGTCAGCAAATGAATCGTTTGGAAAATTATTTTGCTAACTATAAACCAGATCCTAAGCTGTTACAACGCCAAATTGGTTTATATGAATTGATGACTCGTATTTTTTTCTATAAAGACTCTACAGTAGATGAGCGCTTAGATGCTATCATCAATCACTTTGATTACATACAAAATGTATTCACTGATGAAGCGATTCAATCCATGTATTCTGTTGATAAAGATAACTTCTTAGATGATGTGAGTCGTATTAAACGTGGTCTTATAGTATGGCAATCTGAAGAGCTTAATATGAAAGCTCAACTATATTACGGAGCAGGGCAACGTAAAGAAGGATTGTTAACATTATTATTAACCTTGGAATCACAAGGTGTATATCATGCTAATTTTAGATTTGGTAAAGGCTTTAATGGGGAAAAAGCTATGTGGATTGGTACCATTCAGGGATATAAAGATGGTTTAGCCAACGCAAAAACAGCTACGAAAAAAATGTTCGGTTATCGCCCAAAAAACTTTATTATGTACTTACTTAGATTGATTGCACAGCAATGTGGAGTAGAAACAATCTATGCCGTATCTGATGAAGGTTTTTATGCAAATACTCATTTAGTGCGTGGTCATCGTGCGAAAGTAGCTGAGTTAGATTCCTTGTGGCAAGAAAGCGGTGGGGATCTTTCACAAGATTCTAGATTTTACATCATTCCATTAGAGGAATATCGTAAACCGATAGAAGAAATTAAATCACAAAAGCGCAGTCAGTACCGAAAACGCTATGATTTATTAGATCAATATGCTGTGGAAGTACAAGACAATTTACAACCATATTTAAAATAGAGAAAACATAGGGGAATATATGAATAAGGGGAATATAGTAACTCATCGTCAGTCTAATATTGAGTTACTACGAGTGATTAGTATGTTTATGGTGCTGTTGGGGCACTATTATGTACTAAGCTATTTTGATAATGTCGATACTATATCGTTTAATTTAGTTGGTATGCAGTTCTTAGGGGCATGGAGTAAGGTAGCCGTTGATATTTTTGTCATCATTACAGGTTATTTTCTCGTGAATCAAACATTTAGATGGAAAAAGGTGTTAAAACTACTATCTTGTACATATTTTTGGGGGATTATCGTATTACTATTGGGCTTTGGATTAGGGCTTTCAGTAAAAACAGATTATATATATAAATCCTTATTTCCACTGACACCTCTAAACTGGTTTGCTAGATCGTATTTATTACTATATATATCAATACCACTATTTAATAAAATCATTAATAGTGTTAGCAAAGCTAGATTGGGGCAAATCATAATTGGCTTAACTACAATATTCTATACGATTCCTACACTAGTTAGTACATTTATTAGTGGTGGTGGATATCTAACATCCTATTTTACATTTGGAATCATGTATATGATTGGTGCTTATATTCGTAAATATGGAGATGAAAAATTAGACAAGATATCTATATATGCTGGTATTGCGAGTATTATACTTATATTAATCTCTATATTATGGAACGATATTCATATGTATGAGGGACTATATATTATGTATTTAGCCCATAAAGGAAACTCTGTAGTTGGCTTATTGGCTGCTATTGGTATATTTACAGTATTTAAGAATATAAAAATCTCATATAACCCATTTATTAATACAGTAGCATCTACTACATTTGCAGTGTATTTAATCCATAATAATCCTATTATTAGTGATTGGTTATGGAATACGGTAGTCCAAGCAAATAACTATTTTAGTTCACCATTTTTTCTTTTACATATGATTAGTGTATCGCTTTTACTATTTGTAATGTGTTCAGTATTAGAATGGTTGAGACTAAAGGTAATTAATTATTATATAAATCACTAAAAATGAATGAAAATTTCATGAATATTTAAATGATATTTAATCTCTATATGATACAGTATACGTATATCTTGTAAAGGTATACGTATTATTTGTATGGAAACATGGACACATAGGGATAAGCGTATTGCTTTACAAGATCGTATAGTAATTGTTTTTAGTGTAAAGAAGAGGTATTGTATTATGAAAAAACAATTCGCAGCAATCTTTGCAGCAACAGCAGTTTTGGGTGTAACTACTGCATTCGCAGCTAACCCATTCTCCGATGTAACTCCAGATTCTTGGGCATACCAAGCAGTTTCCCAATTGGCAAACGCTGGTATCGTTAATGGTTACCCAGATGGCACTTTCAAAGGCCAAAACAACATCACTCGTTACGAAATGGCTCAAATGGTAGCTAAAGCTATGGCTAACCAAGACCGTGCTAACGCTGAACAACAAGCTATGATTAACCGTTTGGCTGATGAATTCTCCAACGAATTGAACAACTTGGGCGTTCGTGTTGGTCGTTTGGAAGACCGCGTTGGTAACGTGAAAGTAACTGGCGATATGCGTCTTCGTTATCTTGGCGCTCAAAAGAAAGATGGTCATTATGTAACTGGTAAAGGCGATTATAGCAAGCATTCACAATTTGACGCTCGTGCACGTGTTCAATTCAATGCAAAAGTAAATGACCGTACTGAAGCAGTTGTTCGTATGACTTCTGGCGATTTCGAATTGGGTGATGCTAGTAGCACTGCATCTGCTTCTATCGATCGCGCTTATGTAAACCATAAATTTGGTGAACGTGTATCTGTGAAAGCTGGTCGTTTCGATCAAACTATCGGTAATGGCTTGATTTATGATGATGGTTTTGATGGTGTTCAATTCAACGCAGGCAACGATAAAGTACAATTCCAAGCTGCTTACGGTTATGCAGTAGAAGGTGCAGTTGAAGGCAAAACTCAATTAGAAAATAATACATTTACATATGCAAGCATCAAAGGTGATTTGAATAAACATGTTAACCTTGGTGGTTTCTATGCACGCAATAATAAACATAAATCTGATAATACAGATTTCAAAAACTTGTATGGCTTCAGCACAGATGTAAACTTTGATAAAGTTTGGATTGGTGGAGAATACGTTAAAGGCGCTGGTATGACTAAAGGTTCTGCTTGGACAGCAGGTATTGGTTATGGTGCATATGACCAAGCTAAAAAAGGTACTTGGGATGTAAAAGCTCAATACTTTAACTTCGGTCAATACATGGGTGCTGTATCTTCTACATGGGATATTGCTTATGATTTCAGTCAAACAGATGCAACAGGCACTAATAATAACTTTAAGGGCTTCAAAGGCTGGTTGGCAACTGCTAACTATGCATTGCAAGACAATGTTGGTTTGACTGCATACTATGGCTTCAACAACAAAACAAATAAAGCAACAGGTACTAACGATAAATTATCCAACTACTACCGTGTTGACCTTAACTACCAATTCTAATCTCGTAGATTAGTGTAGTTTAAGAATATGCAAAGGGCTGCAACTAGAATGTGGTAAAACCACATTCTGTTGCAGCCCTTTAGTTTAGAATATCATCAACTTTGAATTAGAAGGTATCTTTTATATGAAACTTCCATTTACATGTCCTCAATGTGATCAAGAAAATAGAGAAAAAGGGAATTTTATTCCCTCTATTGAACAAAGAGATATTATTATAACAAATCAAATTACATATGAATATACTTGTTCAAAAGGTCATCAATGCTTTTATGTACTACAAATAGAACGCTTTGAAATGTTATATAAATTAGCAATTCATGAATTTCTAGAAAATAACTTTAGAGCTTGTGTGATTAATTGTGCGGCAGCATTGGAACGATTCTATGAATTTTTCTTACAAGTTGTATTTCATCATAATGGGTATAGTAGTGAGAAGTTTTTTGAAGAAATCTGGTTACCTATTAAAGATAGGAGTAAAAGACAAGAAGATTTATTTAAGGATACATATATAGAGTTAACCTCAATAGAAAAGCCACCTGTTCTTAAAGATACACATCGAAAATTTAGAAATCATATTGTTCATCAAGGAGAATTTCCTAAAAAGGAGCAGACAAGAGATTTTGCGGATACTATTTTTAGGATTATTGGAATTGGTTTATATACATTACACAAATATTGTGATCCTTCTATTGAAGTCATAAAGCATGAACATCTTCAACGGCGGTTTAGATCTAGACCTAATTGTAATTTATATAGTACAACTATATTTCTAAATACTAACTTTCCATCATATGATAAGATTTGGACATCAAATGATTTTAATGTATTTGTAAAGGATACAGCTAAAGAACATGAGGTTTATGAAGTTTATCTTAAGCAGGCTATACCTATTTTACATATGTTACAAGGGAGTAATAAATCAAAAGACTTAAGAGAAATTTTAGTGAAGATAATAATGGATGTACTGGATGATAATAGTATTAATATATTATTTCTTTTGGTTAATGAGCTAATTTCTTCTAGGGATGAAGAACATAAGAAATAAATTTTCTATTTAGGCAGGAATTATATATCTTTATGTAGAAATGGGTTTGTAACAGATGCGTTTTTTACTGCAGTTTAGTTATAGCCCTTTTTTATTGTTAAATTTAAATATTTGATTATTTATGTTACAAAATATATATTATTTAACGATTTTTTCGTCAAATAAGTAAAATAATATTGAAAAATATATTTGATTTATGTATGATGAGAGTAGTTGGAGGTGAATTATGTTAGTAAATATTAGTGCAAGTAATTTTAAATCATTTGATAAAACAGAACGTTTATCGATGATATCCTCTAGTAAGATTCAAACTCATACAGATCATGTTCGGAAAATTAAAGATACTAAAATATTAAAGAATGCTGTTATTTATGGTGCTAATGCATCAGGCAAATCTAATTTGGTTGAAATCTTGCAATTTATGCAGTGGACTTTGCAACATGGATTACCTTTTGAATCAAGATTATTTTTTTCTCGTACAAAAGCGGATAATGAACATACAGATAGTGAATTTGAGTTGCAATTTACTCTTAATGGAAAGTTTTATGCATATGGTTTTTCCGTATTATTATCCGAAGGAAGAATAACGGGAGAATGGTTATATGAATTACGGCCACATGGATCTGCTAAGCTTTTATTCGAAGTAGAGAATGCAATGCCTACGTTGGGATCTCTAAAGCTAACAAAGGATGCTGTAAATCGATTTACCATATACGCTGAAGATTTTGCTCAACAAGATCAAAATCGTTTATTTTTAGGTGTTATGAATCATGGTAAAGATATAAATAAGTTAAAAGGCTTAGAATTTTTATTTGAAATCTATGATTGGTTGTGTAACCATATTGTAATTATTACACCGAATACAATCCTCAATAGTTTTTCATATTACTACCAAGAAGGCTCACTAGAAAAAATTAGCGAGTTACTTGCTGATTTTGATACCGGTATTAGTAATGTGGCGATAAAAAAAATTACACAAGAGGAATTAAAACAGTCCTTACCGATAGAAGTCTATAATAATTTGATAGAGAAAATTAAGTTAAGTACCACAGAATTTAAAGGTGGCAAACTTACAATGCGTAGTCATGATACGTTTTTTGCTATAGACTTTCAAGATATAGAACATCCCAATATCACAACATTATGTTTACACCATGGTGAATCACCATTCGACTTTTCTTTCAAAGAAGAATCTGATGGGACACAGCGTATCTTTGATTTATTAGATTTAATATTATCTAATCAGGAGCATACAGTATATATTATCGATGAGTTAGAACGTAGCTTACATCCTAATCTTACGAAACATTTCCTAGAACTGTTTATGGAAACTCATAAGAATTCTGATACGCAACTACTATTTACTACTCATGAATCAAGCATTATGGATTTAAAATTATTTAGACGTGATGAAATTTGGTTTATAGAACGAGACCATGAAAACTGTAGTCACATTTATTCTCTTGCTAAATTCAAGGAACGCTATGATACCAAATTGAGTAAAGCCTATTTAGAAGGGCGATATGGTGCTATACCGGTGTTATCTTCTATTGTGTCCATTAAAGGAGAGTAATTATGGGCCTTCGAGAATTTTCTAATTGGAATGTACGAGATGATAAAGAAGAAGTAGAACCTTTAAAGAAGTATATATTTTTGTGTGAAGGTAGTGTAACGGAAGTAGCCTATTTTAAGCACTTAATGAAAATTCGAAGAAAGTTAGGCATACATCCTTTTATTGATATAAGCATTTTAGAGCGAACCGAAGGTGATGTGAGTATATCCGCACCTAAACGATTAGTTCAATTTGGGAGTGAGTATAAAACTAGAGATTCTTTTGACGGTGAAAGAGACACTATTGTCGTCGTATTCGATGCGGATGTTTTTGAACGTGGGCAACCTCATTACTCTGATATTCTTGAAAATGCTAAGCAAGAAAAATTTGTTGTAGGTGTTACTAATCCTTGTTTTGAATTATTTTTATTGCTTCATTATGAAAATGGATTTTCTGAATATATTGTGCCAAATGCTTCGGAATTTTTATCCCCAAAAGGATTAAAGAATAAATTAGCCTATACCATATTAAAAGAACGGGCTGGTGTAGATTCAAAAAGTAATACTGCAATAGGTAAATTAGCTGAGTTTGTTACTATTGCTATAGAAGAAGAGCGCTTTTTGAATCAAGATATTAATGATTGCAAAGGTAAAATTACTAGTAATATAGGTCAAATTATTGATGACATATTACATGATTCTGTATGAATAAAAACATGTGACATATAATCTTTATGTAATGCATCATAAAGCTGTCCTAAAATGTGATTTAATCATATTTTGGGACAGCTTTTTCATTTAATACTTGCTTAAAAATGAAAATAATATGAATATTTTATTCTCTTCTTATCAATTATTTATCTCTCATTGTTATACTAGAAAGAAATATTATGGTTGTATGATGTGTATATAAGGGAAACGAGGGTACTTATATATTAATTCATGCAACTATAGCGTGTGTAACATATAGTTTCTGTATAAGAGAGGTATTTATGAAACATCAATTGGCTGCTATGTTGGCAGCAACAGCTGTGTTGGGTGTAACGACTGCCTTCGGCGCTAATCCATTTTCTGATGTAACGCCAGATTCTTGGGCGTATCAATCTGTGTCTCAATTGGCGAGTGCGGGCATTATTAATGGCTATCCAGATGGGACTTTCAAAGGCCAAAAGGATATGACCCGTTTCGAAATGGCCCAAATGATTGCAAAGGCCATGGCTAATCAAGACCGTGCAAATGCGGAGCAACAAGCGATGATCAATCGTCTAGCCGATGAATTTTCTAATGAGTTGAATAATTTAGGTGTTCGCGTTAACCGCTTAGAGGATCGCGTGGGCAATGTGAAAGTAACCGGCGATGTACGGTTGCGGTATCTTGGCACTAAAGATACGGACGATGGTTTCATAAGAACCCAAGGGGAGTATAGCAAAAAGTCCCAATTTGATATGCGTGCACGTGTCCAATTCAATGCGAAGATTAACGACAAGACTGATGCGGTAGTGCGTATGACGACCGATTCTATTGAATTTGGTAATACTTACGATGATAATACAGGTGAATCGACTGGAGCCGCTTACATCGACCGCGCTTATGTGGATCATCGATTCGGCAAATATGTATCTGCAAAAGTAGGTCGCTTTAACCAAGTCATCGGCAATGGTTATTTCTATGACGATACATTTGACGGTGCTCAAATTAACATCGGCAACGATAAAATTCAATTCCAAGGGGCCCATGGCTATTTCTTAAAAGGAATGTTTACCAATACCTCCGCAGATATGAATGATACCGTTACCTATGCTAGCCTCAAAGGTCAGCCAAATAAACATATCAGCATGGGTGGTTTCTATGCTCGTATGAACTCACCATATAATATGGGCTTCACATTTAGAAAGCTCTATGGTTTCCATACGGATATTAATTTTGATAAGGTTTGGATTGGTGGCGAATGGGTGAAAGCAGCTCATACGGACCGCGGCACAGGGTGGACTGCCGGTGTAGGATATGGTCAGTATGACATAGCTAAAAAAGGCACTTGGGATGTAAAAGCCCAATACTTCAATATTGATGATAAAATGGGCGCTGTATCCTCCAAATGGAACCTTGCCTATGATTCAACACAAGTTGAAAATAGTGGACATTTATGGTTCCACGGCTATAAAGGCTGGCTCGGTACTGTGGACTATGCATTACAAGATGATTTAGGTCTTAGCGTTTATGCTGGGTTCAAAGGTAAAACAAAACCTGAACTTGCTAGTTATAAGCGATCCTTGGCTAACTACTACCGCGTAGAGTTAAATTACCAATTCTAATCAAATAGATTTGCACAACTTAATACAATGCAAAAAGATGGCGAAATAAGATGGCAAAATGTATATTTCGTCATCTTTTTTGTTATATTTGCGGTTTTTCTACAGGTGTTGAGGTTACCTTTACAATCCTATGAAAATCCAATGAACTTTTCTCTAAAATATAAAATATTTGTTATAGTATGTTATACTTATGTTATATTCTGTATATAACGGTTATCACTTATAAGGGGTTAGGGAGATACGTGTTAGTAGGCCGAATTGCAGATGTGTATGGTTCTTTTTTGGAGAGAGGTATAGTTATGAAAAAACAATTTGCCGCTATCTTTGCAGCAACTGCTGTGTTGGGTGTAACAACTGCGTTTGCTGCCAACCCATTTTCCGATGTAACCCCTGATTCTTGGGCATATCAAGCCGTGTCCCAATTGGCTAGCACGGGCATTATTACTGGCTACCCAGATGATACTTTCAGAGGCGAAAATGGTATTACTCGTTTCCAAGTAGCACAAATGGTAGCGAAGGCGCTTGCTAACCAAGATCGTGCGAATGCGGAACAACAAGCCTTGATTAACCGTTTGGCTGATGAATTCTCTAACGAATTGAATAATTTGGGCGTTCGCGTGGCTCGTTTAGAGGACCGCGTGGGTAATGTGAAAGTAACTGGCGATATGCGTCTTCGTTATCTTGGTTCCCAAAAGAAAGATGGTAACTATGTAAACGCTGAGGGTGATTACAGCAAAGGTTCTCAATTCGACGCGCGTGCTCGTATTCAATTTAATGCGAAGGTTAATGACCGCACAGACGCTGTGGTTCGCGTAACATCTGGGGACTTTGAATTTGGCGATGCAACTAATGGTGGCAATGCAACGGCTACTATCGATCGCGCTTATGTAAATCACAAATTTGGTGAACGCGTGTCTGTGAAAGCTGGTCGCTTCGACCAAATGCTCGGCAACGGTTTGATTTACGATGACACATTCGATGGCGTTCAATTCAATGCAGGCAACGATAAAGTTCAATTCCAAGCAGCCTACGGCTATGCTGTGGCAGGTGCTTTTGACGGCTTAACTAAAAAATCTAACAAAACTTTCACCTATGCAGGCCTTAAAGGTCAACTTAATAAACACGTAAACCTTGGCGGCTTCTATGCCCGTAGAAATGCGCACAAATCTAGTGGTGACGCACTTAGAAACATGTATGGCTTCAGCACAGACATGAACTTTGATAAAGTTTGGGTTGGTGGCGAATGGGTGAAAGCTGCTGGCGTTTCTCACGGTTCTGCATGGACTGCTGGCCTTGGCTATGGTGACTACGACCAAGCAAAACGCGGTTCTTGGGACGTAAAAGCACAATACTTCAACTTCGGCCAAAACTTAGGCGCTGCATCCTCCACATGGGACATCGCTTACGATCTAACTAATACCGCATGGATGGCTACACCAGCTGGTACAATTAGTGCAAGAAACTACCAAGGCTTCAAAGGCTGGTTATTAACTGCTGATTACGCATTACAAAAGAACGTGGGCTTAACAGCATACTACGGATTTAATAACAAAACAAACAAGGCTACTGGCGATAACGAAAAACTTTCCAACTACTATCGTGTAGACCTTAACTACCAATTCTAATCTGATGATTGGTATCGTTCATAACTAACACAATCCCCTTGATGAGTATCTAGGTACTTATCAAGGGGATTTTAAATTAGAACAGGTCTGTACTAATTTTTCCTCTGGTATTTACAAATGATAATCTATAAAATATAATTTAAGATAATTTATAGTTTATTTATGTTGTGAGAGTGAGAGGATTTTTATGAGACATATAAGTAAAGCAAAGCTATCGCTAGCTGTAGCGCTGACAATTGCTGGCATGATTATTCCTAATGCTATGGCTATGGATGATGATGGTGTAATTCGTGCTGATAATTTTTATGTTATGAATCTAGGTGAAGTACCGGGAGTTCCTGAAGGTATCGAGGCCGATCATAGAGCGATTATTGCTATAGATCGTGTACATGCTCGTGCAACTGATGATAGACCTGCTATTATAGTGGCTAAGAATGATAGTTCCATTACTATTAGAGAAGGATTAATTCAAGTAGGAAATGTAAGTAGACCTGTAGTAATCTCTAATGGTGGAGTTGTAAATCTTGGCGTTGATGGTTCTCATGGAAAAATACAAGGTTATGATATCAATCTTGACGGTGATGTGCGCATTGACGGCCATGATGAGACTTCCTCTATAATCAATATTGGTTTAGATAATAAAGATGCATTATGGGTTGGTTTTGCTCTTAATTTAGCAGATAAAAATTCTCCTCATGATAATCATATCAATGTATTTCTTGGTGAACAGGGGTATTGGGATCATTTTTATCAAGGTGGTTTATCTGGTACAAGCTATTCTACTATGACTACACCGAGTCATGTACATCGTTTAGTAGGTGCTAAGAACCGCAATTTTAACAATGGTGTTACACAATCTGAGCATAATGAAATCCATATAGATAAACTCGAGGGCCATGTGAACTTTATTTATGATCCTAATGACGAATATGCAGATACCGAAGATCCAGAATATACACCGCCAACCACAACATATAATGGTTTAACGGCTGATTCCTTCTGGGGTGGTGACATTCATATCACAAGTGCAGCCCCTAATTCTGGCGCTCATCTATACACTAGCCGCAAAGGACTAGATTTGTCTACTGAGGATAATGTAAACAAGGTTTTAGATAATCTTGCACATAAGGTGTATTACCATAACTATGTGACTGGTGAAAGAAACCTTGAAGGCACAGTAG
>ERZ773013.466-NODE-466-length-25529-cov-3.798186_pt1 | contig 25529 bp, 18 predicted proteins | sample MGYA00511670_ERZ773013 | MGnify/ENA primary metagenome ERZ773013 (study PRJEB29015, sample SAMEA2738120) | human oral metagenome | biome: human oral; feature: human-associated habitat; material: saliva | place: China | collected 2257 ... | reverse complement strand
TCACGAAGTAGCCCGAAGAATACGCGGTTGCGACCCCGCCGCGCGTGCGGTTGGTAGCGTGCCCGTCGTACGAGGTGCTGCCGTCGATGTAGAAGTTGACCCGGTTCATGTCGAGGTCTTTAATCTCGAGGTAGCAGACCGAATCGGTGTACTTTGGCTGCCATTCCGCTCCCTGAGTGGCATATGTGCCGGAGAACCGGAAGGAGTACCAGCGGTTTCTGGTATTGCCCGCGGCAAGCGCCGGCGACGCGGTGAGCAGGACGGACGCGAGCGCTATCTGGAGGCCCAGCAGGACGCGTGCTGCTCGGTGGAAGTGGGTGGCTGTTCTCATGGTCTCTCCTAACTCTGTCCGATTGGCTGAAATGACTAACGGCTAGCCTAAAATCACCCTATCACCAGCCTCAAGGCATGCGGCCTTTCATAGGCGAGCGCTCGACTTTCTCCCGTAATCGGATATTCTGTATCAGATGTCGTATTTTGAGACCAGATTTTGAGTCCAGCTCGCATACCTCAGATATCGATTCCATGGTTAACGGTGAGCAAAAGTCAAATTAATTGATGGCGAATCCGCACTCCGAGTGCAACAGGATATTACGAGGTAGCCGCCCAGGCACGACCTATGATGATGCTTGCGGAGACATGCATCATTGGAGGCACCATGGACGGCTACAGCCATCCTGGCATCGCGGAGCGCGAGGACATCATGGTCCGCTGGAAGGGCCATGAGGGGGTCAGCCAGATAGCGAGGGAGCTCCACAGGGACAAGTCGACCATATCCCGCGAGATCAGGCGGAACGGCTGGCAAGGCCCTACAGGACGCCGCTACCGCGCGTCTACGGCACAGGGGAAGGCGGACAGGAGGAGGCTGCGCTGCAGGCGCCCCAGGCTCATGGACGAACCCGAGAGGCGCTCGCTGGTCGTGAGGCTCATGCGGGACGAGCACTGGTCCCCGGAGGAGATATCGGGCCGCATCTCGGAGGAGCGGCCCGACCTCGCCGTGAGCGATTCCGCCATCTGCCGTGCCGTGGAGCCGGGATCCCTAGACTGCGAGCTTCCGGGGCGCAGGAAGGCCGCAAGGCTGCTCAGGCACCATGGAAAGCGCAGGCACAGGAAGGGAAGCCAGGAGCGCAGGGGCAAGGTGCGCATAACCCATGGCATCTCCGAGAGGCCGGAAGAGGCATCGTCCAGGAGCCGGACAGGCGACTGGGAGGGCGATACGGTCGCTGGCAGGCAGGGCGGTGCATGCCTCGTCACCCAGGTCGACAGGATGAGCGGATACCTTGTCGGCGGCAAGGCCGCCAGGAAGGCCCATGCCGAGGTCAACGAGGCCACGGAGAGGGCGCTCGGGGGAGAGGCCGTCCATACCGTCGCTCTCGACGGGGGCAAGGAGTTCTCGGATGCAGAGGGCCTCCAGGAGGCGCTGGGAGCGCCGGTCTACTTCTGCCATCCCCACCATCCATGGGAGCGGGGCACCAACGAGAACACCAATGGCCTTCTCAGGGACTGGTTCCCGAAGGGCGAGAGCCTCGACGATGTCAGCGACAGCGAGGTGCGGGAGGTATACGATTCACTCAACCGGAGACCACGCAAGCGTCTCAAGTGGAAGTGCCCCTGGGAGGTCTACCACCGCCAGTCGTTGCACTTGCTCTGAGGATTCGCCATTGTTAACAAGAAAATATTCTGTTTCATCACCTAGGTGTAATGCACGATTTTTAGGTAACTTTCAGATTTCCGAACAAACGCGCCGCAGGCGACCGATGCCGCGCTACAGCCCCAGCCCCGCTGCACCCCTCGTACGGAACAGCTCGATCATCTCTCCCGTGAGGCTGGCATGGTCGTTCGTTCGCTCAAGCGGAATCTCGTCCGGGGCAAACCAGCGGGCCTCGGAAAGCTCCTGGTGGTCGGTACGGATGCGACAGCTCCCGTCCACGCGACACCAGAACCCCATGAGCAGCGTGTCCGAAAAGGGCCAGGGCTGGCTTTTGTAGAAGCGCAGGTCGCGCACACGCAGCCCCACCTCCTCCATGACCTCTCGGCGCACGGTGTCCTCGACCGACTCACCTATCTCGGTGAACCCGGCGACAAGCGCCCACAGCTTGAGGGCACGCCCCTGGTAGCGGGTGAGCATGATTCTCTCGCCATCCGTCACGGCGGCGATGATGCCCGGCTGAATCTTGGGATAGACGATCCTTGCGCAGTTGGGGCACACGATCTCGCGGCTGCGAGGAGCAAGCTCCATGGCGTGCCCGCAGCGCGAGCAGAACCTGTTGTCTCGGTACCATATGGCAAGCTGCGATCCCACCGCCGCGGCAAACGCAAGGTCCGCCGGGCCCACGCCGCGCAGCCACCCCACGCGCTCGTAGGTGAAGCCCGCCGGCGCGGAGACCTCCTCGTCTAGCGCCAGAAAGAAGTCCTCCTCGCCCACGCGAAACGCAAAGACGGTGCGCTCTGGCGCCACAGGATAGTCCGCCAGCCGCGGCAGCTCGACCATCTCGCCCGAGGAGAACTCGTCGGCGCCGCGCTCGCCGGCAGCGACCACGCGCACGAGGGCCGAGCGGTCGCGGTAGTGCAGCACGTAGCTCTCGGCCTTGGCCTCCTTGGGCTCGAAGTGGTTGTCGTACGCCTTGCCCGTCTCCTGGATCACGTTCGCTCCTCCCCGATGAGACAAAGGGACTGTCCCTTTGTCTCATGCGCCAAGATACCCCTACAATAGCTACGAGATGCGTTGAAATATCACCACACGGGCTGCGGAGGCAACCATGGCAGACTACATCCTCGTCACCGAGACCGGCTCCGACATCCACGGGGAGACCGCGCGCCGCCACGGCATTGCGGTGGTCCCCATGCACGTGAACTTTGGCGACCTCTCTCGCGACGACGACTCCTTCCCGCCCGAGGAGCTCTACGAGTACTACAAGACCACGGGAAAGCTCCCGCAGACCTCGGGCTGCACGCCTGCGGACTTCTCCGCCGCCTTTGACCGCATACACGAGAAGTACCCCACGGCCAAGATTCTCTACCTGGCCTACTCCGCCGCGACGACGGTCTCCTACCGCAGCGCGCACCTCGCCGCCGAGGGCCGCGACTACGTGACCATGATGGACACCAAGTCCGTCTCGTGCGCGCTCCGCTTGGTGGTGACCAATGTCGCCCGCATGATGGAGGTCAACCCCGATGCCACGGAAGACGAGGTCAGAGCCTTTGTCGACAGCCAGGTGAACCGCATCCGCTTCTCCTTCGTCCCCGGCGACCTCGACTACCTGCGCGCGGGCGGCCGCCTCTCCAACGTGGCGTTCCTCGGCGCGACGCTTTTGCGCATCAAGCCCACGGTCGAGGTGCTCGACGGCAAGCTCGTTGCCACAAAGAAGCGTCGCGGGGCCATGGTCAAGTGCGTGGGACAGCTCGTGGAGGAGTTCGTGACCCGCGAGCCCATGGACCTCTCGCGCGTGAACCTCACCTACACGGTGGGCAACGCCCCCGACCCGCTGATAAAGGCGCTGGTCGAGAAGATCCTGCGCGACCACGGCGCGCAGGAGATCGAGTGGGTCAAGTCCGGCTGCGTGATCGCAAGCCACTCCGGTCCGGGCGCCTTTGGCATCGCGGCTGTGGCAGCCGAGTAGGACGCGCCGGGGCTTGCTTGCCGTGCGGCAGGGGTGATGCGACGGGCGGTCCATTGCGAGCTCGGCTTCCAAGACCGAGAGCAGGAATCGACAACGGGTGTTGCGCTACTCGAACGGAGTCGACAACGCGTGCTGCGCCGCTCGAACGGTTGCCCAGTAGATGTCGGAATTACGCACGACTGAGAGTGGAGACGGAGAAAGCCCAGGTGGCGCTTCTCGCATATTCAGACGTGCGTAATTCGTGATGAAGCCCGGCACTCGAGTACCGCCCCGATTGAGGCGACAACGTCGTCGAGTTGCCGAAAACCCTCGGCAAGGCGAGCGTGGCGGCATGCCCCAGCCCTCAATCTGCGCCGAACTCGCCTTCGTTACACAATTTCAGCCCGTTTTGCGCCGAACTCGCCTTCGTTACATGAGGTTTATGAGGTGCGCGAAGTACTGAGTGAATAACTATGCGCACTCATCGCTGTGGATTACGATAATATGCAACTTTCTTGGATTACATACTCGAGGCATCAGCGAAACCTAGTGTAACGAAGGCCACTTCGGCGCAGAAGACCCCTCGCAATATGTAACGAAGGCCACTTCAGCGCAGAGATCCCAACGATCGGCAATCTAAATCGACGTTTGGCTATCGAGATTAGTGACGCCACGGCGCAATTGGTAGCGCCACGGCGCAACCGAGCAGAGCGGCGACGATCGCGAGGACCGCACAAACGATTGTGAGGCCCGCACAATCGGAACTCATAATCATGTTACCGCAGGATTGATTCGCAGAGAACAACGATTGTGTGGGGCCAGCGCCCCTGACCCCTTTGGCGAACGGATTCAGTCTGCCGAGAAGGGCGGACCAGACCCGCCTTGCGCTGCCCACCGCCGGCCACGCCGCGGCTATGAGCGCATCGCCGTGGCCCTTCTCACCAGCGTGGGCCCCAGCTCGCTAGCGAGCACCGCCACAAAGATGAGCGCAAAGCCCGCCACAAGGCGTGGTGTGAGCTGCTCGCCGTAGAAGATCACGCTCGCCACCACGGCAAACACGCTCTCAAGGGAGAGCAGGAGCGCCGCAGGTGCCGGCGGCACCACGGTCTGGGCCACGTTCTGGACCGCGTTGCACACGCACGAGGCGAGCACGACCATGTATGCAAGCGCCCACCAAAACGAGGCGTCCAGCGTCGAGAGGTCCGTTGCCGGCTCACCCAGGAGAAGCGAGAAGCCCCAGCAGGCCACACTGCTCACGGCCATCTGGACCACCGTGAGCGTCATCATGTCGTGCGCACCGGCAAACTTGGCCACGAACACGATCTGCACCGCATAGAGCAGCGCCGAGAGAAGCGTGAGCTGCTCGCCCAAACCCAGGGAGGGCACAAGGTCATCCCCCAGCGAGATGAGGCCCACGCCGCACACGCAGAGCACGGCCGCCAGAAGGCTCGTGGCGCCCGGGCGCTTCTGCACAATGACCCAGTTCACAAACGGCACCAGCACGCAGTAGACTGCCGTGAGGAAGGCGTTTCTGCCGGGTGTGGTATAGGTGAGGCCCACGTTTTGCACCGCATAGGCAGCACCTGCCAGCACGCCTAGGATGCTTCCGGCAAGGAGGTGGGTGCCGTCAAGGCTGTCGCGCAGACGGCGCCAGCAGACAGCACCCAAGAGCAGCGAGGCGAGAAGAAACCTCAGCGCCATGAGCGAACAGGCGGGCATGGCATCGAGCGACCCCTTGATCACGACAAAGGAGCCTCCCCACAGCAGGGCACATGCGGCAAGGGCCAACTTCCAGGCCCACATGGGTATGTCTCGCGCGTTTGGCATGCGGACGATTATACGACCCGAGAACGGTCTCACACGGTAGGCGCAGGGATTTTTCTCACGCTCGTCTCCGTAGCCCCGTGCATGCCTTAAACTTGGAGGTGCTGGAGGGATTCCGGCATCAGAGCTCTAACCGGCAATGCCGGCAACGATCGCGTCGGTGCAAGGGGCACCGACGAGGGAGTTCGGAGAGGAGAACACATGCAGTATTCGGCAGAAGTGGAGCGCATGTGCCCGGTCGCCAAGGGCGCATACCACGGACCGGCGCCCATCCCCGAGGAGGGCAAGTGGGTCCAGGCAAAGGAAATCACTGACATCTCCGGCTACACCCACGGTGTTGGTTGGTGCGCCCCGCAGCAGGGTGCCTGCAAGCTCAGCCTCAACGTCAAGAACGGCGTCATCGAGGAGTGCCTCATCGAGACCATCGGCTGCTCGGGCATGACGCACTCCGCCGCCATGGCCGCCGAGATTCTCCCCAAGAAGACCATCCTCGAGGCCCTCAACACCGACCTCGTCTGCGACGCCATCAACGTTGCTATGCGCGAGCTCTTCCTGCAGATCGTCTACGGCCGCAGCCAGACCGCGTTCTCCGAGGACGGCCTGCCCATCGGCACCGGCCTCGACGACCTCGGCAAGGGCCTGCGCTCCATGGTGGGCACCATGTACGGCACCGCCGCCAAGGGCGCCCGTTACCTCGAGCTCACCCAGGGCTACGTCACCCGCATGGCCATCAACAAGAACGACGAGATCGTGGGCTTTGAGTTCCTCAACCTCGGCAAGTTCACCGACGCCGTCAAGGCTGGCGTCGACCCGGCGGAGGCCGTCCAGAAGGCCATGGGCCACTACGGCCAGTGGGACCAGGCTGTGAAGTTCATCGATCCCCGCACCGACGAGGAGACCCACAGCACCGAGTCCACGTTCCCCATCCACGAGTAGACCCCGAGTAGAGAGAAGGAGGTACAGCACATGGCCATCACGTTCGAAGGCTACGAGCGCCGCATCGCCCAGATCAACAAGGCGTGCGAGCAGTACGGCATCAAGGACCTCGAGGAGGCCCTCAAGCTCTGCACCGACCGTGGCTTCAACCCCTATGACATCACCACCGGCATCCAGTCCATCGCGTTCGAGAACGCCAAGTGGGCTTACACCTTGGGCTGCGCCATCGCGCTGAAGAAGGCTGAGAAGGGCGGCCTCACCACGGCCTCCGAGGCTGCCGCCGCAATCGGCGAGGGCCTGCAGGCCTTCTGCGTCCCCGGCTCCGTCGCTGACGACCGCAAGGTCGGCCTTGGCCACGGCAACCTGGGCGCCATGCTCCTCGGTGAGGACACCGAGTGCTTCGCGTTCCTGGCTGGCCACGAGTCCTTCGCTGCCGCCGAGGGTGCCATCGGCATCGCCAACAACGCCAACAAGGCCCGCAAGAAGCCGCTCCGCGTCATCCTGAACGGCCTTGGCAAGGACGCCGCCCAGATCATCGCCCGCATCAACGGCTTCACCTACGTGAAGACGCAGTTCGACTACTACACGAGCGAGCTCAAGGTCATCGAGACCATCCCCTACTCTGACGGCCCGCGCGCCAAGGTCAACTGCTACGGTGCCGATGACGTCCGCGAGGGCGTTGCCATCATGTGGCATGAGAACGTCGACATCTCGATCACCGGCAACTCCACCAACCCCACCCGCTTCCAGCACCCCGTCGCGGGCACCTACTTCAAGGAGCGTGTGCTTGCCGGCAAGAAGTACTTCTCCGTGGCTTCCGGCGGCGGCACCGGCCGTACGCTGCACCCGGACAACATGGCTGCCGGCCCCGCTTCCTACGGCATGACCGACACCATGGGCCGCATGCACTCCAGCGCCCAGTTCGCCGGCTCCAGCTCCGTACCTGCGCACGTCGACATGATGGGCCTCATCGGCATGGGCAACAACCCCATGGTTGGCTGCACCGTGGCCTGCGCCGTCGCCGTCGAGGAGTCCCTCAAGAAGTAGGGCTTCACCTCTCGGCATTGTTCAGCTTCATTTGGGGCCGTCACCTCGGGGTGGCGGCCCCTTTTTACACATGTCCCTCGGTTGGCTTTCCCAAGGGCCCATCCCCCATGTCCAAAAACCATGCTAGTTATGCATTTCTCTCGCAGAAAAGTGAGAATATCCGCATTCTGTACCGTTGACGGTATGATTCTACCTGCGAACGGCAAATTACCCCATCCATAGACAGCGCAGCGAGAAGGAGCCCCCCATGCCCTACAACATCCTTGCCGAGTTCGGGAGTACGGCCCTCATGATCATCTTTGGCGTCGGCGTCCACTGCGACACCGTCCTCAAGGGGACCAAGTACCAGGGCTCCGGCCACATGTTCGCCATCACGACGTGGTCGTTTGGCATCTCGGTGTGCCTCTTCATCTTTGGTGGCTCGATCTGCATGAACCCCGCCATGACACTTGCTCAGTGCATCCTTGGCCTTGTGCCCTGGAACATGTTTGTCCCGTATGTGATTGCCGAGATGCTCGGTGGCTTCGTGGGCGCCGTTGCAGCATGGTTCATGTACAAGGATGAGTTCAAGGACTCCGAGGGCGTCGTCGACCCCATTGCACAGCGCAATATCTTCTCGACCAACCCCACCAAGAACAACCTCCCGCATGACTTCTTCTGTGAGGCGTTCTGCACGTTCTTCTTCATCACCGGCATCCTCGCCATTGCGCACTACGCTGGCGACAATCTGCTGCTGTGCGCCATCTGCGTTGGCCTTCTGGTGTGGGCAATTGGCATGGGCATGGGTGGCATCACCGGCTTCGCCATGAACCAGGCCCGCGACCTCGGCCCGCGCATGGCCTACCAGCTGCTTCCCATTAAGGACAAGGCAGACAACAACTGGAAGTACGGACTCACCGTCCCGGGCATCGCTCCGTTCGTGGGCGCAGCAGCGGCGGCCCTCTTTGTCCACGGGTTCCTCGGCCTGTTCTAGGATCCGCGACATAGCCTGAACCGTGCAGCGGCCGGCCCCTTTTGGGTGCTGGCCGCTTTTCTCCTCTCCTCTCTCCCCTCCCTCGTTCTTTATCGTTTTTTGTGAATGGCGATTGCCGCGACCTGCGGAAACGTCAGGTGCTTTTCACAGAAACCGATAAAGAACGAGGTTTTGTTGGGGTGAGGTTGGGGTGCTCTCCGGGAGTTGGGTTACGCTAGCGTCGTGCCAGCTCGAAAATCCTCCGGTAGAGAGCCAGCTCCTCTGGGGTGTCGATGCTCGAGCGAAGCTCCACGCTTCCTGCCTGGGGATCCGGGGCGAGAAGCCCCGCCGACTCCAGACGGCGGCGCGTCTCCCGCGCCGTCCCCTCCCCGCCGTCATAGAGCGGGACATCGCCCATGACCTCGCGAATCTGGTCGCGCACGAGAGGGTAATGCGTGCAGCCAAGAACAACCGAGTCGACCTTGCCACGCCAGGGCCCAAGGTAACGCTCGAGAAGCTCGAGAATTGCAGGCGAAGCGGGATTGCCCTTCTCAATGAGGTCTGCCAAGCCCACGCAAGGCACCTCGATGACCTCGGAATCCGCGCCCCAGCGGTCTTCCAGCCGCTGGAACTTGCCCAGTCGCAGCGTAGCCGCCGTAGCCATCACCAGTATGCGCCGGTGCCGCAGTGCAAGCGTGGCCGGCTTGAGCGCCGGCTCCACACCAATCACGGGAATGCTGGGGTGCGCAGCGCGCAGAGTCTGCGCAGCAACGGAGGTAGCGGTGTTGCAGGCGATGACCAGCGCCTTCGCACCCTCCTCTACAAGCGAGGTGGCAATGCTCTGCGAGAGTGACAGGACCTCCTCGGGAGTCTTGTCGCCATAGGGGGCGTGTGCGGAGTCGCCAAAGAAGACGAAGCGCTCGTGGGGAAGCTCGGCCACCAGGCAGCCCAAAACGGTGAGACCGCCGACTCCCGAGTCGAACACCCCAACAAAGCCCTTGTCCTGCGCGTCCCGCTCCGTCATGCGTCCCTCCCCACGATACCTGCATGGAACCAGTATGCCACTCGCAGCCGAGAGCGTTGTGGCGTAGAGTTGTCGGCACTGCAACCACAAGCAGCCGCATGCGACCGCCCCAAGGAGGGCCCATGAGCAACGCAGGCAAGAAGGTCAAGGTGCACTACGTTGGCACCCTCGACGATGGCACCAAGTTCGACTCGTCCCGCGACCGCAACGAGCCTCTGGCCTTTACGTGCATGGCTGGTCAGATGATCAAGGGCTTCGACGCGGCCGTCGACCAGATGTCCGTGGGCGAGACGAGAAACGTCCACATTCCCGCCTCTGAGGCCTATGGCGAGAGACGCGAGGACCTCGTCCAGACGCTGCCCATTGCGATGATGCCCGGTGACGAGAAGCTCTCTGTGGGTGACCGCGTGACGCTGGCCACCCCGTCCGGCCAGCCCTTCCCTGCCCTGGTTGCGGCCACGGACGACACCAACATCACATTCGACCTCAACCATGAGATGGCCGGCAAGGACCTCAACTTCGAGATCGAGCTTCACGAGGTGGAGGAGTAGCAGCCTACCGCATCCGCCCCGCGATGGCTCGCGCCCCGGCGTCCTATTGGAGCCGGGGCGGCTTTTTACGTATTTGCTGCAAGAACGTGCCCTACTGCAGGCCGGGAATGTGCGGGATGGTGTCGAAGCCCGCCTGAAGCTCCTCGTCGGTGGGAACGTGGTCCTCAAGCTCGCCCTTGTTGTACTTGTCGTAGGCAACCATGTCGAAGTAGCCGGTGCCGGTCAGGCCAAAGAGGATGGTCTTCGCCTCGCCCGTCTCGCGGCACTTCTCGGCCTCGCGAATCGCCTGGAGAATTGCGTGCGAGCTCTCCGGCGCGGGGAGGATGGTCTCGAGCTTGGCAAACTGTTCGGCCGCGGCAAAGACGTCGGTCTGCTTGACGGCCACGGCCTCCATGTAGCCATCATGCTTGAGCTTGGAGACGATGGGGCTCATGCCGTGGTAGCGCAGGCCGCCGGCGTGGTCGGGGCTGGGGATGAAGCCGTTGCCAAGCGTGTACATCTTGCAGAGCGGGCAGGTCTGGCCCGTATCGGCAAAGTCGTACGCATAGACGCCGCGGGTGAGCGTGGGGCAGCTCGCCGGCTCAACGCCAACGAAGCGTGTGTTGGGGTGCTTGCCCGTGAGCTTGTCGCGCATGAACGGCGCAATGAGGCCGCCAAAGTTGGAGCCGCCGCCGCAGCACCCAATCACGATGTCCGGGTACTCGCCCAGCTCGGCAAGGGCCTCGTGGGACTCCAGGCCGATGATCGACTGGTGCAGCACCACCTGGTTGAGAACGCTTCCAAGCTGGTAGCGACCCTTGTTGCCCGGCACGTTGAGCGCGCGCTCCACTGCCTCGGAGATGGCGGTGCCGAGAGAACCCGTGCACTCGGGGTCTGCGGCCAGGATCTTCTTGCCGGCCTCCGTGGTGGGAGACGGCGACGGCGTGACCGTGGCGCCAAAGGTCTCCATCACGTTGCGGCGGAAGGGCTTCTGCTCGTAGGAGCACTTGACCATGAAGACGTTGAGGCTAAGGCCGTAGTGCGCGGCGGCCTCGGAGAGCGCGGTACCCCACTGCCCGGCGCCCGTCTCGGTGGTGATGTTGGTGATGCCCTGGGCGTATGCGTAGTATGCCTGCGCCAGCGCGGAGTTCAGCTTGTGCGAACCAGAGGTATTGTTGCCCTCGAACTTGTAGTAGATCTTTGCCGGCGTTCCCAGCGCGCGCTCCAGGTTGTACGCACGACAGAGCGGGCTGGGGCGATAGACGCGATACATCTCCATGACCGGCTCGGGGATGTCGAAGTACGGCGTGTCGTCATCGAGCTCCTGCTCGCAGAGGGCGCGCGCGAACACGGGCGCGATGTCATCCACCGTGGCCACCTCGCCGTTGGGAAGGCGCATTGGCTCGGGCTTCTCGGGCATGTCGGCACGCAGGTTGTACCAGGCCGTGGGGATCTGGTCCTCACGCAGGTAGACGCGGTAGGGATCCTTGGTTGCGGTCTCTTGGGAGCTCATGGTTCTTCCTTTCTTTTGCCGTACATTGTCGCTTGTCCAACGCCTGTGGGATGTGCCGTCCGCGTACAAGAAGAGGACCCCCGGAACGTGTCCGAGGGCCCTCTGTTTGTGCGTATATGCGCGGGTGGCCGTCGTCAGTCCGGAAGGGAGTCAGTCCTTGTCCACCACCACGCACCAGCGCACGGGCGTGAGCCGAGAAGAGCGATGCTGGCGGAGAGGGGCATTGACGCTTCCTTCCTGCGGTTGACGATGGCAGTGACTCTAACAGACGTTTGTTGCAACTAGGTTACGATGGGTCGGGTTTTTCGGCGAGCGCATGGCGCCGGGACCTCCGCTACGCCTCGCGCGGCATCTTCCACGCATGCTGGTTGGTGTGGAGCAGCTTCTCGGCACGCTCGGAGAGGGACGCTCCCAGGTAGTCGCGGTAGACCGCCTGGATGGAGGGGTTCTCGTGGCTGCGGCGCAGCTTGGCCGTGCGGTCGAGCCCCCAAAGCACGTCACCTCGCACGCCTGCGAGCTCCTCGCCGTCGTGGATGGGCAGGCCGCCGCCACCGGAGCAGCCACCCGGGCAAGCCATGATCTCGACGAAGTCGTAGGAGACCTCGCCTGCCTCAAGCGCATTGAGAAGCCGGTTGGCGTTGCCCAGGCCACTCGCTACGGCCACGTGCAGCGTGGTGCCGGCAATGTCGAAGCTGGCCTCCTTCCAGCCGTCGAGACCGCGCACGTCCTTGAACGCGTCGGCGTCGCAGTTCTCGCCCGCGACCAGGTAGTATGCCGTGCGCAGGGCGGCCTCCATGACGCCGCCGGTGGCGCCAAAGATCACGCCGGCGCCCGTTGCCGTGCCAAGCGGCTGGTCGAAGTCCGTCTCGGCAAGCGAGAAGACGTCGATGTGCTCGGCGCGAATCATGCGGTCAACCTCGCGCACCGTGAGCGACACGTCCACGTCGGGGTCGCCGCAGGCGTCGCTCAGCACGGGGATGTCGACCTCGGCCTTCTTGGCCAGGCAGGGCATGATCTCAACGCAGAAGATGCGGTGCGGGTCGACGCCCAGGAGCTCCGCGTAGTAGCTCTTGGCGATGGCGCCAAACATCTGGCCGGGCGACTTTGAGGTGGAGAGCTGGTCGGTGAAGCGCGGGTGGCGCGCCTTGCAGTAGCGCACCCAGCCAGGGCAGCAGCTCGTGAACATGGGGAACTTCACGCCCTCGGGATGTTTCAAGTGCTCCACCAGCTCGGAGCCCTCCTCCATGATGGTGAGGTCGGCCGAGAAGTCCGTGTCAAACACGTAGTCGAAGCCCATGCCCTTGAGGGCGGTGACCAGGCGCTGGGCCGTGGCCTTCTCGCGCGGCAGGCCGAAGGGCTCGCCCCAGGCCGTGCGGACGGCAGGCGCCACCTGCACCACCACGATCTTGTCGGGGTCCGCCAGGGCGTCGAAGACGCGGTCGGTGTCGTCGCGCTCGCGCAGGGCGCCGGTGGGGCAGTGGGTGATGCACTGCCCACACAGGGCGCAGTCGGAGTCCTCGATGAGGCCGCCGCCACGCACGCCAACGCAGGTGTGGCTCGAGCGATTGGTGAGGTCCCAGATGCCCTCGGCCTGGACCTTCTCGCACACCTGGATGCAGCGCAGGCAGTTGATGCACTTGTCGTTGTTGCGGATGAGTGGGAAGTCCTGGTTCCAGGGCTGATGAGGCAGGTGCTTGGTGTAGGGAAGGCTCGTGATGCCGAGGTCGTTGGCCACCGTCTGCAGCGTGCAGTTGCCGGAGCGCACGCAACTCGTGCACTCGGAGTCGTGCTGCGAGAGCAGGAACTCCACGTTTGACTTGCGCGCCATGCGGACCTTGGGGCTGTTGGTACGCACCACCATGCCGTCGAGCACGGTGTTGTTGCAGGCCGCCACCAGCTGGTCGATGCCCTCGACCTCAACCACGCACACCCTGCAGGCACCAATCTCGTTGATGTCGCGCAGGAAGCACAGGGTTGGGATGTTGATGTTGACGGACTTGGCCGCGTCCAGAATGGAGGTGTGCTCCGGGACCGTGACCTGCTTGCCGTCGATGGTAAGGGTTACCACTGCTCGATCCTCCCCCCGCGGAACGCACCAAAGCCAAAGTGGTCGCACCTCAGGCACCTCGATGCCTCCTGGTGGGCCTCTTCGTCGGTGAGTCCGTTCTCGATGAGGTCAAAGTCGCGCTTGCGGTCCTCGGCCTCGCGCAGGGTCATCTCGCACCTGGCGCAGCTCGTCTTGCCCTTGAACTGCACGGGTGGCAGCTCCACGTCGAGCGTGACCTGGTGGTTGAAGCCCAGGTAGTTGTCGATGTTGCCTGCAGCCACCTTGCCGGCGTTGACGGCACGGATGACCGTGGCCGGCCCGCTCTGGCAGTCGCCGCCCGAGAAGACGCCCGCCATGCCGGGAACGGCGGAGTCCTCCCCCACGTCGATGCGGCCGCGCTTGCAGGGCACGCCCTCCTCCTCGAAGGGGCCAAACTCGATGGCCTGGCCAATGGCCACCACCACGCGCTCGCAGGGGATGACCTCCTCGGGGGCGTCCGCCTCGCGCGGGGCGAAGCGCCCACGCGAGAGCCCGCCGATGATCTGGCGCTGCACGCGCAGGCCGGTCACGTAGCCGTCCTGGGACTCGATGGCGATTGGGGCATGGAGCTCGAGGAGCTCGCAGCCCTCGGCCTTGGCGCCCGCGATCTCCTCGTCCTGGGCCGTCATGTCTGCGACGCGGCGGCGGTAGACGATGGTGACCTTCTTGGCGCCCAGGCGGATGGCCGAGCGCGCGACGTCCATGGCAACGTTGCCGCCGCCAATCACGCAGACGCGCTCGTGCGAGAAGTCCGGACGGACCTCGTCACCCAGGGCGCGAAGCATCTCCACGGCCGAGAGCACGCCCACCGAGTCCTCGCCGGGAAGGCCGAGCTTGCGGTCGAGGTGCGCACCAATGGCCAGGTAGACGGCATCGTAGCTCTCGCGCAGGGCGGAGAGGTCCTCCACCTTGGTGTCGCACTTCACCTTGATGCCGCAGTCGAGGATCCACTGGGTCTCGGCGTCGAGGCGCACGTGGGGCAGGCGGTAGTTGGGTATGCCGTAGCGCAGCATGCCGCCCAGCTTGTGCCGTGCCTCGTAGATGGTCACGTCGTGTCCCATGACCGAGAGGTAGTAGGCGCACGAGAGACCCGCAGGGCCACCGCCCACGACGGCCACGCGCTTGCCGGTCTTCTCGGCCATGTTGGGACGGTAGTCCGTCTCCATGTGGTCGACGGCAAAGCGCTTGAGGCCGCGGATGTTCATGGGGTCGTCGACCATGCCGCGGCGGCAGTTCATCTCGCAGGGGTGCTCGCAGACGTAGCCGCACACCAGCGGCAGCGGGTTGTCCTTGCGGATGAGGCGCACGGCGTCGGTGTAGCGGCGGGCCTCCACCAGGCTGATGTATCCCGGGATGTCCACGCCCGCCGGGCAGCCAGAGACGCAAGGCACGAGCTGGCTCTGCGTGAAGCCGCACGCGTGCTTCTGGACGTGGTGCTCGAAGTCGTCGCGAAAGCCGCAGATGGCCGTGAGCGCCATGTCACCGGCCTCGTAGCCAATGGCGCAGTCGGCCGAAAGGTAGATCGTTCGGGCCGTGCGCTCGATGAGGTCGAGCGTGTGCTCGTCCGCGTGGTTCTCCAGGACGTCGTTGAGAAGGTCAGAGAGTGCGCGCAGGCCAACGCGGCACGGTGTGCACTTGCCGCAGCTCTGCGTGGCGCACATGTTGACGTACGCCGCGGTGAACTCCACCGGGCACGGCGCAAGCGAGCTTACCGCAAGGCGCCGACCAAGCGCCTCGTGCAGGCTGTCCATCACAGCCTGGGCCTCGCTGCGCTGCATCACATGAAGCCTAGCCATAAGGTCCTCTCCTTGTCGTTCTCGCCCCGGCCGGGTCCCCTCCCGGAAGGGCGCATAACGTTTTGAGTTTCGCTGTTGACGAATGGGCAAGAAACGTAAATTTCTACGAGCGGTACAAATGGGGAAGTGGACGTTTTTCTCCACTCCCCCAATGGCACGTTCTTGTCGCTATGCGGCTGTATTGCAGATGCCAGTGGCGAGAGAAGCGCGGCAACGCGTCCTACACGCGCGCCAGAGCCTGCTCCACGTCTGCCACGAGGTCGTCGGTTCCCTCGATGCCGCAGCTCATACGGACCATCGCGGGGGAGATGCCGGCCGCCACCAGCTCCTCATTGGTCATCTGGCGGTGCGTCGAAGATGCCGGGTGCAGGCAGCAGCTGCGGGCGTCGGCAACGTGCGTCTCGATGGCAAAGACATGCAGGCCAGCCATGAACCGCTCCGCCGCCTCGCGGCCACCAGCGACCTCGAAGCTCACCACGCCGCAGCTTCCGTTGGGAAGGTACTTCTCGGCAAGCCTGTGATACGGGTCGCCCGGCAGGTCCGGATAGCGCACAGAGGCTACCTTGTCGCTCGTGGAGAGGAACTCCGCCACGGCGCGAGCGTTCTTGCAGTGCTGCGGCACGCGCACATGCAGGCTCTCGAGGCCAAGGTTTAGGTAGAAGGCGTTCTGCGGACCCTGGATACTGCCAAAGTCGCGCATGAGCTGCGACGTTGCCTTGGTGATGTAGGCACCTGCCTGACCGAACTTCTCTGCATAGACAATGCCGTGGTAGGACTCGTCGGGCGTCGTGAGCCCGGGGAAGCGCTCGGCGTTTGCCATCCAGTCGAACTTGCCCGAGTCAACGATGGCACCGCCCACGCACGCGCCGTGGCCGTCCATGTACTTGGTGGTGGAGTGGGTCACTATGTCCGCACCCCATTCGATGGGGCGGCAGTTGATGGGCGTTGGGAAGGTGTTGTCCACGATGAGTGGCACGCCGTGGGCATGCGCGGCGGCGGCGAACTTCTCGATGTCGAGAACCGCAAGCGCGGGGTTGGCGATAGTCTCGCCAAAGACGCACTTGGTGTTGGGGCGGAAGGCCGCATCAAGCTCGTCCGGCGTGCAGTTGGGGTCGACGAAGGTGCACTCGATGCCCATCTTGCCCAGAGTATGGGCGAGAAGGTTGAAGGTGCCGCCGTAGATGGCGGAGCTTGCCACCACGTGGCCACCGGCCTCGCAGATGTTGAAGACTGCGAAGAAGTTGGCTGCCTGGCCGGAGCTGGTGAGCATGGCTGCGGTACCACCCTCGAGCGAGGCAATCTTGGCTGCCACGCGATCGTTCGTGGGGTTCTGGAGACGCGTGTAGAAATAGCCGGAGTCCTCGAGGTCGAAGAGGCGCCCCATGGCATCGGAGGTGTCGTATTTGAAGGTGGTGGACTGGACGATGGGCACCTGGCGCGGCTCACCGTTGCCAGGCGTGTAGCCCGCCTGCACGCAGCGGGTCTCGATGCTCTGCTCGCTCATGAGAGCTCCTCTCTGCCATGCGCGTGGGAACCGTCCGCGCTCACACCATCTCTTCCGGGTGGAACACCTCGTCAAAGCGCTCTGGGGTGAGAAAGCCAAGCTCGACACAGGCATCGCGCAGACTGGTTCCCTCGTCGAAGGCCTTGTGGGCCACCTTTGCCGCGTTCTCGTAGCCAATGTAGGGATTGAGGCAGGTAACCAGCATGAGCGAGCGGTGGAGGTTCTCGTCCATGCGCTCGCGGATGGGCTCGATGCCCCTAGCGCACCGCTCGTCAAAGGAGCGGATGGCATCGGCCAAGAGGCGCGTCGACTGCAGAAAGTTGTATGCGATGACCGGCATGAAGACGTTGAGCTCGAAGTTGCCCTGGCTTGCGGCAAAGCCGATGGTAGCATCGTTGCCCATGACCTGCACGGCAACCATGGTCACGGCCTCGCACTGCGTGGGGTTGACCTTTCCCGGCATGATGGAGCTACCCGGCTCGTTGGCAGGGATGCGGATCTCGCCCAGCCCGCAGCGCGGACCAGACGCCAGCCAGCGCACGTCGTTGGCGATCTTCATCATGTTCGCGGCAAGGGTACGGACCGCCCCGTGCGCAAAAGCGACGGCGTCCTTGCCGGAGAGTGCCGCAAACTTGTTTGACGCCGAGACGAACGGCATATCCGTAAGGCGGGCCACCTCTGCGGCGACGGCCACGTCGAATCCAGCGGGCGCGTTGAGGCCGGTGCCCACCGCAGTGCCGCCAAGCGCCAGACGGTAGAGCCCCGGAAGCGTTGCCTCGAGCTGGTCGCGCGAGTCCTCCAGCAGGCCGCGCCACCCCGAGACCTCCTGCGAGAAGGCGATGGGCACGGCGTCCTGCAGGTGCGTGCGCCCGCACTTGACGATGCCCGCGCTTCTCTCCTCCAAGCCACGCAGCGTGGCGACGAGCTGGTCGATGGCGGGGAGAAGGTCCCGCGTGATGGCGGTGGCAGCCGCGATGTGCAGTGCCGTTGGGAAGGTGTCGTTGGAACTCTGGCTCATGTTCACGGAGTCGTTGGGGTGGAGGCGCCGCTCGCCGGCAATGGCGTTGCCGCGGTTGGCAATGACCTCGTTGACGTTCATGTTTGACTGCGTGCCCGAGCCCGTCTGCCACACCACAAGCGGAAACTGGTCGTCGAGCTTGCCGGCGAGAATCTCGTCCACCACCCGAGAGATGAGGCGGGCGTCCTTCCCGTCCATGCGCCCCAGCGAGGCATTTGCCAGGGCGGTGGCCTTCTTGAGCACCGCAAACGCGCGGATTATTTGCACTGGCATGCGCTCGGTGCCTATGGGGAAGTTCTCGTGGCTACGCTGGGTCTGGGCGCCCCAAAGGGCGCCTGCGGGAACCAGCACCTCTCCCATCGAGTCGTGCTCGCGGCGGTACTCCATGAGCGCCCCCTAATCTGCAGTGGTCTTGGGGGCGTCCTCGGGGACAGCGTCCTGGGGCGCAGCCTCCTCGGGCTCGCCCGTCTCGGCAGGCGCGGCCTGATCGGGCTCGGACGCCTCTTCGCTGGCCTCGCGGCGCTTCATGCCCGAGACAATCGCCGAGACGACCTCGCTCTGGTCACGACCGGCCACGCCGAGGTCCGCGCGCACGCCACGGAAGCGCGGGCTGTGACGGAACTCATCGGCCAGCGTAGCGTTGGTGCGCGCGTTGCAGAGAGCCCCCAGGTCGCGCTGGATCTCGTCCATGTACTCGCTCATCTGCGCACGCTCGTCACCAAGCACCACGCCCAGGCGGTTGGCAACGTAGTGGAGTTCCTTGGCATCGCGGCGGGCATCGTAGACCGCATTGGCGCTGGAGAGGTCAAGCCCAAAGAGGGCCTGGTCAAGGGTATCGAGCTCCTCGTCGAAACGAGACTTAAGGTCACCCTCGTTAAGACCACGAGCGAGCACCGACTTCTTCCACCGGAAGCCCGAAAGCTCCCCTACAAGGGCGTCGACCCTCTTGGCCAGCCCCTTCTTGCGCACCAGCTCCATGAACGAGCTGCGCTCGAGCTTGCGCTCGTGGGCGCAGGCAACGGGGAGAAGGCTGTTCTCCCCCAGCTCGCCGGATTCCACGAGGTCGTCGACCGTCTGGGAGAAGATGTCTATCCCGCGCAGGCGCGCGGTGGCGTCAAGCAGGTTGCGCAAGACCTTGTCGGCGCGCTCCGCCTGCTTCTTGGACTCCCAGGGCGAGAGGAACGAGACAAGCGAGCGTAGCCTGCGCACTGCCATGCGAAAGTCGCAGAGGGCATCGGCGTCATCGGGGCTGTTGAAGAAGCGCTCGGCGCTGGCTGCGAGCTCTCCCGCGGAGGCAGTGACCTCTCCCTCTATCGAGACGAGAGAGCCCCAGACGCTGGGCTTGGGGCCGTCGACAAACCACAGGAGGGACGCGGGCGCCGCAACGGTAGAGGGCGCCTCTCCCTCAGCGGGGACGAGCGGCTGCGAAAGCTCGAGCGCAAGCGCCGCGCCCTTGCCCAGCCTGATCTCACGCCCAAGCAGATGGGAGGCTATTGCGTCGAGCGAGGGAACGTGCCCAACGATAACCACGGTCTCCTCGGACGTGGTGGAAATCTGCGCAAGAATGGCGTCCACATTCTGGTCGTAGAGGGTCTGGTCAACCTCGATGCCGTCCACACCTAAGACATTCGCAATCACCTGGGCCGTCTGCATTACCCTAATGGCAGGGCTCGACCACACGTTCACGTCATCATAGTCTTCGAGCAGAGAGAACGTGCGCGGGTACGCAATCTCGAGGGCATGCCTGCCGTCTGGCGTAAGCTCGCGATAAAGGTCCGACGAGCCGTCCGGGGCCTTCTCGGCCTTGCCGTGCCGCACGAGAACAAGGGTCCTGACCATGAGACAACCTCCGACATGACTAAACGCTGACGAACAGATGCAGGCTCCCGCCTACACGAGGTTTTAGCATAGCAGTACGTGGTGACGTCGGCGTTGTCTGTAGGGTTCGACGGCGGGTCGGATTGGGTGGACGAAGTTACGCGACCTTGGCTTGTGGCGCACGAATGGATAACATAACAGTAGTCCTGTATTCTCAAGATTCGAAAACCACCCGAAACGCAGTTTTGCTACCATAAAGCTGCAACCTTGAGCCTGTAAATGAGGGGAGCGGTCAAATGAATCGGGAAACGGTAACCGCGCATAGCAAGAACCTCGGCAAGGACATGACCATCCGCGTCTACGGTGAGTCGGGATGGCCCATCATCGCATTTCCCATCCAGGACGCCATGAGCGACTGCTATGAGCAGTTCGGCATGGTTGACGCGATGAAGGACTACATCGAGAGCGGTAAGGCGCAGCTCTTTGTCCTCGATTCCGTGGACGCCGAGGGCTGGTCCGACCGTGGTGGCGACAACACGCTTCGCGTCAACGTAATTGAGGCGTTCTACAACTACGTGTGTGAGGAGGTTGTTCCCTTCGTGCACGAGCGCAACAGCTCTGACCTGCGCCCCCTCACGATGGGCTGCTCGCTCGGCGCCACGCACGCACTTATCGCCTTCCTGCGCCGGCCGGACCTCTTCCAGGGCGTCATCGCGCTCTCCGGTGGCTACGACGCCCAGTTCTTCTTTGGTGACTGGATGAACACCACCCTGTACTTCAACTCCCCCGTTCACTTCCTGCCCAACACCCCGCACGACCACCCCTACATCGACCTCTACAACAAGCGCGAGATCGTTCTGTGCTGTGGCCAGGGTGCCTGGGAGGAGGAAGGCCTGCGCACCGAGCACATCGTGGATGATGCCTTCCGCGCACTCGGCGTGAACGCCTGGTGCGACTACTGGGGCAACGACGTCGACCATGACTGGCCCTGGTGGCAGAAGCAGATTCAGTACTTCCTGCCCTATGTGCTTGACGAGGCCGAGAAGTACCACGCCGAGGAGGCCGCCAAGAACGCTCCCGCCAAGCCCGTGACCGCAAAGAAGCCCGCAGGCACCAAGACCACACGTTCGTCTCGCGCAAAGACCTCGACCGCCGCGAAGAAGTCCGCACCTGCCGCAAAGCCTGCGACGGCCACAAAGGCCAAGCCCAAGGCAGAGCCAGCTGCGAAGGCCGCACCTAAGGCCGCAGCCAAGAAGGCCGAGCCCAAGACTGCGAAGGCCGCAACGCCCAAGAAGCCCGCCGCAGCCGCTAAGCCCGCCGCCACAAAGAAGGCCGCGCCCAAGACCAAGGCAACCGAGGCGGCGAAGCCAGCTACGAAGGCCACTACGACGGCTACAAAGCCGGCTACGGCTCCCAAGACCGCGGCCGAGAAGCCCGCTGCTGCCCCCAATGCAAAGCCCGCTCCGAAGACGGCACCCGCAGCCAAGAAGACTACGCGCACCCGCAAGTCGACACGCTAGCAGCAATACTCAACGTCTCCAAAAGAGGCGAGGCAGGAGAAGTTCCTGCCTCGCCTTTCTCGTGCGCCTCGTTGTTCTCGCTCCCCGTCTCGCCCCGCGCGTCACCCTCCGTTCTTTATCGGTCTTTGTGAAACGGAGGCTGCATTTGCCCAGTTGAGCATCATCAAGAATAACAGGTTCCGCTAAAGAACAATGTCACGGCATGTCATGAATTGTCCCATACGCCGTAACTCTCGAAGTCGACGTCAGACCCCACCTGGCGTGCGTCAACTCGCGCAGAGAGGCCGCCGTCCGCCGGTACCGGGCACGACACCGTTGCGTCGGAGCTCCAGTCCCTCAGTACGTCAGTCGCGTTGCCGTCGGAATCACACAGGCAGAACTTGTACTCCACCTGCACATTCGTTCCCGTGTACGGCGTTGCGACGAGCGTTGCCACGCCGTCCTCAACGCTCCCATCAAGTGTCACTGCCGAAATGTAGTCGATGGATGCCAGGTAATCCGACCAGTCCTCGTACGAGTAGGACAACTCCGAGACGTCCTCGCCCGCATCAAACCTCTCGAGGTAGTTGGCAAGCGTTGCGGAGAAGCTCTTCGCCCCCGTGGCATTGAGGTGCTCGCCGTCTGCGAAGTCAGTCGCAGTTGGGGCATAATAGCTGCGTTTGAGGAGGTTCGCATCGAGAAACACGCCGCCTGCCGCCTGAACCAGGTCGCGCACACGCGTCATCTGCTTGGGATATGCGTCACCGTAGCAGAGTACATTGAACGCGGGCCTCGTCGTCACAACAACTACGAGCTGCGCACCATTCTCGCGGCAGACGTCGGCAATCTTCTGCAGCGTGTCCATGTTTTCGTCCGTGAAGTCTTCAATGGGGTGACTCGTCGTGGACATGGACACCCTTGCCTTACTCGTATCCAGCAGGTAGTCATAGTTGCCATAGCCCTTGCCAACGTAGGTCCAGCTGGGCTCACGCACCTTTGCCGCTTGGATGGGCGTCGTTCCGTCTAGACGCATGCGCACGTTATTTTCGATGCCCTGAACCCCGCCCTTCTCGTGCGCAAGCATCCACGGGGAGAGAACCTCAAGGAACTTCGAACTCGAGGAATACTCTGAACTCGAAAGCAGCCCCAGGTAGTCGCCAATCGCCTTGGGCAGCGACTCGTAAGCAGCCTTGGTCTGAACGTACGTGACGTTTGCCTTGTCCCAGGCATCAAGCGACATGGTCTCATAGTCAAGGCCCAGGATCACCCGGCTCACCCTGTGGCCCGAGATGGCCTCCCTCACTGCAAGGTAACTATCCTCGAGCGGCTGAGCGGGCGTCGCGAGCGTAAGGGTGCTGGTGCCAAGCGTGTCATCAAGTACGTTTGGGTCGATGCCTCGTTGCGCCGTCGATGATCCAATAACCACGGCGTCAATATTCTGACTGGCAGACGAGAAATACTCGGACCACACGACCTCACTCGTGGAGCCATAGGGATAAAGCGCATAGACGAGCAGGACATCCAGGCCAACTACGATGGCGAGAATGACTAGGGTCTCAACGATGCATCGCGGTACGCTGCGCTGAGCCCCAGAAGCGCGTTCCTCTGCATCTCTCGACAAAACAACCCTCCTTTGGAAGGCGCGACAACCAAGCAAGCTCGATTAATGCACCAGTCCCTGCATGCAATAGCGATCGTAGTCCGCAGTGGAGCCCACCTGCCGAGCGCAGACCGTCACCCGGCCACGCGACCCCTCCGGCACCTCACAGCTGTCCGAGCTGCCCCAATCCTGAAGGACCGTCATGCTGCCGTCCTCCCCCATCAGGAGGAAGCGATATTCCACCTGGACATCCGTCCCGGTATAGGACTGGGCGGTAACCGTAGCGGTACCGTCGCTGCTCACGTCAAGTCGAGAAACCACGGCAGAAATCTGACGAATCGATGCTAGGTACTGGTCCCATCCGTCGTAGGAGTACGAGAGGGACCCAACATTCTGCCCCTCATCAAGTGCCCGGAGCAAACTCGCAAACTCCTGCGAGAAACGCGTGGCGCCGGCGTGGTTCAGGTGCTCTCCGTCGCCAAAGTCCGCATCCTGTGGGCTATATACATCGGCATGCAGCAGGTTGGCATCCACAAAGGTGGCACCTTGAGCTTCGGCCACATCCTGCAGGAGCTCCATCTGCTCAGGGTACTTCTCGCCGTAGACAAGGACGTTGAAGGCGGGCCGCGGAGTCACCACCACCACGAGCTGCACGCCATTCTCGCGGCACAGGCGCGCGATGTCTGCCACCTGGTCGAGACAGGTCTGCTTGAAGTCGCTCAGGCCGTGGATGGCAACGGACGTCTCCTTCCTTGCCTGTGAGTAGTCGATGAGGTAGTCGTAGTTGCCGTACCCGCGGCCGTAGTAGGTCCAGCCACCGTTCACGACCTTTGCTGCCTCAAGCGCATCGTCCCCGCTTAGACGTTCGCGAACATTTGCCACAACGCTACTGGGGTCGAGCTTAACGTGGTTGTAGCCCCACGGGAAGAGCGCACAGAGCGAGTCTGCTCTGCGGACAAAAGCGGGACTTACAAGGAGCTTCCAGTAGTCGGCCGACGCCCTGGGCAGGGACTCGCCCTCCATCTTGGCGCGGGCGAAGGCCACGTGCGAGCCCGCCCAGTTATCGTTCGAAAGCGACTCGTAGTCCACGCCCAGAATCACGCGGCGCACGTGGTGGTCCTCGATGGCCTGTCTGGCCGCGGTGTAGGAGTCATCGAGCGGCTGAGCGGGCGTTGCCATAGAGAAGGTGCTGGTGCCCAGCGCGTCATCGAGAGCCGTCGGGTCGAAGGCTCGCTGAGACGTGGAGGAGCCCACCACGACGGTGTCGATGTTCTCCCCTGCTGCCGCGCGATACTCGCTCCACATGACACTCGAGAGAGAGCCGTATTGCTCGAGGGCAAATGAAAAGAGCACATCCAGTGCCACAATGACGACAACCACGACGAGCGTCTCCACAACCCACCTGTTCCAGGTATGGGAGGCGGTACCTTGCGCGGCCTTAGTATTGCGACCCTCCTTAGAAGTTCGCATACATGAACCCCCCGGCAACGTTCTGGGTGAGGAAGCTCGTGATCACGATGAGGCTGAGCACGAGGAAGTAAAGAGCTGCCCGGGCGACGCAGTTCCAGCCGAGGATGCGCCCGCCCACATCCACGCCGCGCTCCTGCGCGAGGCTCACGGCAAAGACAAGGAGGCAGGCTACGGCCGAGAGGACCATGAACTTGAGCGTAGAGTCAAGCACTCCGGCCTGCATAAGCCACAGGTGGAACTGCTGCGGCGCGAAGTTGGTGAGCGTGTTGCGCAGGCAGAGGAGGCTGTCGCCGAAGCCGTAGATGCGGTCGAAGTACCAGCCCACGTTGACCACGAGGAAGGTGCGGGCCACGCAGAGGGCGCGGTGGGCGCGGGAGGACTCGTCCACGCGCAGGGCGGCGTTCGCCCTGCTGAACGCGGGGGCGAGGAGGTCGGCCAGCGCGATCACCAGGCCGTTGTAGAGGCCCCAGGCCACGTAGTGGGGCTCCGCGCCGTGCCAGAGGCCGACGATGAGGAACACGAGGAGGTTCGCCACGCAGGCGGGGAGCGTCCGGCCCAGGTGCTCGCCCAGGCGCGAGGCCCGGGCGCCGAGGGCGCGCATGGGGCGCGAGACCGCGAACGGGAAGAACACGTAGTCGCGCATCCATGCGCCGAGCGTGATGTGCCAGCGGCGCCAGAAGTCCGCCAGCGAGACGGAGAAGTAGGGCCTGCGGAAGTTCTCGGCCATGCGCACGCCGAAGAGCGAGGAGGCCGCCTCCACCATGTCGATGCCGCCGGAGAAGTCGCCGTACTGCTGGGCCGAGTAGAGGAGTATGCCGAAGGCGACCACGCTGCCGGGGATGCCGGGGGTGACGTTGGAGAAGATGGCCTCGATGACCCCCACCAGCATGTTCGCGATTGCAATCTTCTTCAAGGCGCCGTAGCCAAAGCGCAGGGCGGCACGGTCATAGCGGACCGAGCGCGCCTCGTGATACTCGAGGAGCTGCGGCCCGAGGTCGGCGTACCGGTTGATGGGCCCCTGGATGACCTGCGGGAACCAGGAGACGAAGAGCAGGTGCTTGAGTGGGTTGCGCTGCGGCTCGAAGCGGCCGTTGTAGGCGTCCACCAGGTAGGAGGCCGCCTGGAAGGTGTAGAAGGAGACGCCGAGGGGCAGGAGCAGCCCCAGGCTCGAGGGCGAGGCCGCGAGCCCCACCTCGTAGAGCAGCACGTTCCAGTACTTGAGGTAGGCCAGCATCCCGAAGCAGGCCGCGAGCGAGGCCACCAGCACCGCGCGGCGGCGCCTCGCCCAGGCGGCCTTCGCGGCCCTCCTCGCG
>ERZ773013.465-NODE-465-length-25540-cov-4.489307_pt1 | contig 25540 bp, 26 predicted proteins | sample MGYA00511670_ERZ773013 | MGnify/ENA primary metagenome ERZ773013 (study PRJEB29015, sample SAMEA2738120) | human oral metagenome | biome: human oral; feature: human-associated habitat; material: saliva | place: China | collected 2257 ... | reverse complement strand
GCTATCAGAGTTAGAAAAATCGCAAATTACATTCTGTTGCTGCACAAAATCGCTCGTTAGTTCGCTACCAAACCTTTTAGTCCAATAAATCGTGCGAGTGTATTTCTATCAACCTTGCAAATCTTTGCTATCTTGCGATGAGATATACCATTCTTCAATAACTCTGATATAAGAACTTCCTTACCAGATAGTTTGTATTTGTCAGGGGAACTTTTGCGACCTTTCGGGCGACCAAGCACAACTCCTTCGGCTTTCTTTCTCGCCAACGCTTCTTTGGTGCGCTGGCTGATGAGATTACGTTCTATCTCGGCAGAGAGGCCAAAGGCAAAGGCGAGGACTTTGCTCTGAATGTCGTCGCCAAGGCGATAGTTGTCCTTGATAGTCCAAACGCGACACTCCTTAGTCATGCAGATATTTAGAATCTCCATAATCATGAAAAGGTTACGCCCGAGTCTGGAGAGTTCGGAGCAAATGATGACGTCATCTTTGCCCACCCTACGTAGTAGACGACCAAGTTCGCGTTTGTTGTATGCCTTAGTACCACTGATTGTTTCCTCTATCCAATCATCAATGCTAAGATTCTGTTTCTGACAAAAGCTCATGATTTCAAAGCGTTGGTTCTCCACCGTCTGCTTGTCGCTACTGACCCTTATGTATCCGTATATCATAGTTATATTCCTTATACTTATAGGAGTATAACGATACAACTTACTAATTGACACAGAGAGTACTATGATGGTAGGTCATTGCAATGCCTGAGGGAGGAGTAATCGACCCGTTAGTAGTACAGATAAAAACTAAGAGAAGGTAGAAGAAGCTGAACTACGTACAAGGTAAACGACTTATAATTAGTTTGCAGGTTGGGAAAAAGAAAAGGGAGTAGGTTGTGTGCAATGCACACAACCTACTCCCTTTGGTGCGGAGAGAGAGGGATTCAAACCCCCGGAACGGACAAGCCGTTCACCGGATTTCGAGTCCGGCCCAATCGGTCACTCTGGCATCTCTCCTAGTTGCTAGAACTGCCAGCAAAGGTACGAAAGAAAATCGAAAACGGAGATTTGCAGATTCCTGTAGATTCCAGCATCAAAAACAACCGCGCAGTAAAAGAAATGATAGGACTTCATTCAACTCAGAGGAATGAAGTTCTTTCCGACATCAGAAGCTCTCCCAATCCTGAATATCGTAGAGCGAATGGGCTTTCCCCTTTGGGTAGTAGTCCTCTATCTTTTCACTTCGAGGAGTAGATTTATCTAGAATAGTGAGCGTCCGACTCTCTTCTAGTTCATCATCATCCCAACCATTTCGATTCACGGAATGCTCTACATAAGCAACTACTTTGCCCTCCTCTAATTTATAATAAACCTCCTCAAAACTAAGTCCGCCCGAGTGTTCCTCATAGTACCGAACAAACCCATCTGAATAGTAAGCATAGTCGGCAAGTCCACCGGATATTCGCTCACAGATCAGTTCAACAACGCCATCCACATAGGAGTAGACTCCATACCAATTATACTGTCTAACCTTCTCTTTCATGATAAGCAATTCGGGAGAGCCATTCCGGTCGAGGTCTACAAGTTTGTAAACATACTCCTCGGGCTTGAACTCCTCGTTATACTCCTTCGGCCACATCTTCCCTATGGTCTCCTGTAAAGAAGGCATCTTATCGGGTTGTGGACAGAAGGCTGACAGCAACAATGCCACAACACAAATAAATATGTTTACGCTTTTCATAAGAACAGCATTATAGGTTATTCCCTAAAGAATCGACTTCATCTTCGGCTGGATTCTCCTCTACTTCAGAAGGTTGTGGTTGGGCCTTCTCGGTCGAGTCTTCCTCTATCGTCTGAGGCTGCTCAGGGAGAGTATCCGTAGCAACTTCGGGCTTAGACTCTTCCGGTCTCGCAATGGTATAAGGTTTAGCCACTACAGGATTATCATCAATCGTAATCACAGGAATCTCCCTTCCCTCAGATTCATTCACCCACATATCCTTGGGGCCGGGATTGATAATAATAGGCATGTTGGGCTGAACGTATTTCACCAGTTCTAGAATATTATCGTTGTGAATGCGGATGCAACCATGGCTACACCGCCTCCCAAGAGCCCATGGAGCACAGGTGCCATGGATACCTACCGGTAGGTTCCCCTCACCCTTGATGCGAATAAATCGCGGACCGAACGGGACTTGTATAGCCGTTATCGTCGGTATAAAGCCAGTCAGTACTATTGAACGTTTCTCCGGCATAGAAGAAGCCCTCGGGGGTACGGCAGTCGCCTTTCTTTGCTTTATGCCCATAGTTGCGAGCACAAGCGCAGGTGTACTCCTTCTCTTTGACTCCGTAGCGATTGTAGAGGAGCACGCGCATAGAAGCCTTATCCACAACGATGAAATAATCAAATCGATTGTTCATCAATCGCTCGCAGTAGGGCAGGTTCTCGCGAGCCATTCGGGGTAAAATCCCCTCCTTATATTGCTTTGCATGGCTCGATTTTTCCATATAGAGGAGAGCCTCGTCTGCATCAACAAAGGCGTGGTAAAGCGTATCATTCGCCTCCCATTCAGCCACTTGCTGCTCAATGGAGAGCGTATCTGGCTCTACAATTGTATCTGTAGAAACGGTTTGCTCCTGCTCTTGTTGTGAAGCCCCCGTACAGCTCCCTAGGAGTAGAAGGAGAGGGGCAATTGCCCCTAATAAATACTTCTTCATGAGTTTTTCAAACTTGTAATTTTAGGGTTCTACCCCTCACCTCCCCAAAAGAGTTGAGGTGTAATCTCTCTAAATTATCCTGCAAATGTACAAAATCTCATCCTAAGCGCACCATTTACGCCACAACCAATCCAAAGAATCAAGTCTTTAAGACACGAAAGGGGCATCGTGGATTTTTCAAGTATCACTCTAAAGAATAGAAGTAATTCTAGTAAGAAAAGGGAGAGACTTTCGTAATGAATCCGACAAAGTCAGCGAAAAAGAGATTAGCTCTCTCCTTAATAAACTCGTACCTTTGCGCCATGGATATTGTAGTAATAGGGAGCGGAGGCGTTGCCGAGAGCCTTGTATTCTCTCTGACCCAAGCCGGGGTCGCTCCAAGAGTGATTGTAAGCCCCACTCCGGGGCACGCAGAGCGTCTTCGCGACCTCTATGCGCCTGAGTGTTCTGTCTTGCATGACCTAGCGGAGATGCCACGGAATGCGGATATTTACCTTTTGGCTGTCACCGATACGGCTATTGCTTCGTGTGCTACTCAGATGCCCTCTACATCGGGAGTTTGGTTACACACGGCGGCTTGCGTACCCGTAGAGACCCTTATTCAGTATCACCCCGATAGCGGTATCTTCTATCCCCTCAACACCTTTAGTAAAGGGCGCCCTCTCAGTTGGCAAGGCATCCCTCTCTTTGTGGAGCATCGGAGTGAAATTGCCGCCCAAGCCATACAGCAATTGGCAAGCCTATTGCACGTAGAGCCCCGCCCTTCCTCACTTACGCTCCGCCAAGAGATCCATGTAGCAGCCGTCTTTGCTTGCAACTTTGTCAATCACCAATGGGCCATTGCCTCAGAATTACTTGAGCAACACCAGATCCCTCGCGAGGTACTGCATCCTCTTATCCAAGAGACGTTGCAAAAAGCGATAGCACTCAACCCTAGAGATACCCAAACGGGACCCGCACTCCGTGGCGATACTGCGACCTTGGCAGCCCATCGCGCTTTGCTGGCAGAGAGCAGAGAGGCCGTTCAAACCCTCTACGACGTGACCTCACAATCCATTTGGTCAATGTATCACCCCGAGACTTCCCTATCCCATGAGTAGTATCCCCTACAATTTGCAAGAGATTAAAGCTTTTGTTTTTGATATAGACGGAGTTATTAGCCGTAGCACCTGCCCCCTCGACGAGGAGGGGAACCCTCATAGAACGGTAAACGTAAAAGATGGTTATGCCCTACAATTTGCCGTAAAAAGGGGCTTCGTGGTGGGCGTTATCACCGGCGGATACACCCCTGCAATGGCGCTTCGGATGGCACATCTTGGTATTGAAGACTACTACCAACAATCGCGCAACAAGGTGCGAGACTTAGAAGATCTGATGGAAAAACATCAGCTCCAGCCCCAAGAGATCGTCTATGTAGGCGACGATATCCCCGACTTGGGCGTAATGCGCCGAGTTGGACTCGCTGTTGCGCCCCAAGATGCGGCTCCCGAGATTTTGGCCGTGGCGCATTATATCTCGCACTGCTGTGGCGGCGAAGGGGTAGCCCGAGACGTGATAGAACAAACCCTCCGTGCCCAAGGGCTATGGGGGAGCGAAGGTGCCGGACTCGCTTGGTAACGAGTGGCAACAGGATTAGAAAGAGCGTATGAAAGTAGTATTAGCAACTCAATCCCCACGGCGTCACGAGCTTTTTTCGGGGCTGGATATTCCCTTCACAATCCGTCTGATTGAGGGTATCGACGAGACCTATCCGAGCACACTCCCCCTCCATCAAATCCCCCAATATATAGCGGAGCGAAAGGCTCTTGCCTACCAGTCTTCTCTTGCAGAAGACGAAGTAGTACTAACGGCAGATACGGTGGTAATTGTGGGAGACAAAGTGCTGGGCAAACCGCATTCCCCCGAGGAGGCAAGAGCTATGCTGCACGAGCTCTCGGGGCATGAGCACCAAGTCTCTACCGGAGTGGCTCTCATGGGAGCGGATGGCAGAGGCACCTCTTTTGTAGCTACTACCCGTGTTTGGTTTGCATCGCTTAGCGAGGAGCAGATTGACTACTACTTGCGTTCTTACCACCCCTACGACAAGGCGGGAGCCTACGGCATCCAAGAGTGGATTGGCTACGTAGCCATAGAAAAAATCGAGGGTTCGTTTTACAATGTAATGGGCTTGCCCGTGCATCTTGTATATCAGACTCTCCAAAAATGGCAGGTATGCGAAAAAAAATTCGTACCTTTGCCTACCGTTATAGTAGACAAAGAATAGATTATAGGATAAGTAGCGATGAAAAGAACGTTCCAACCCTCGAACCGAAAGAGAAAGAACAAGCACGGATTCCGTGCCCGTATGGCAACGGCAAATGGTCGCCGTGTACTTGCTTCGCGCCGTGCTAAGGGTCGTGCCAAGCTAACGGTTTCGGACGAGTATTAAAACACACAAGGCTCTCTTACCCTTTCACGCTGAAAGAAGAGAGTCCGAAGGTCAAGCAGGGGCAAACTCAGGGCGCAGCAAACGCCGCGAGGACTTGACCGAACAGCCCCCTATTGTTAGCCCTCCCAAACTCAGAGTCTCCGTCGTTTTATACGAAGAGGTAGCCTAAGTTTGGGAGGTTTTCTTGTTCCCAAAGAAAAGATAGATCGGCTGCTCTCAAGCTAGAGTTGCCCAACCTAAGAAAATCGATACCCTGTGACTAAATTGGGTTTGTTGCACTTTTGTTGTACTTTTGACAAGAGAAAACAGAAATTTTAGAGATATGAGTAATACCTCCCCTTCGCAGCAATCCCTTTCGGAGAAGGCTCCTACCCATTTAAGACCCTTTATTTTTATGGTAATACTGATGGCACTCATCGGTTTTATCACAAGTCTTAATCAACAATTCCAAGCCCCCCTCAAAGAAACTTTTTTGGCAGAGAGCGGTGCGCTCAAGAACGCCTTTGCCACCTTTATTACCTTTTCTTTTTTCTTGTCCTATCTCTTGATGGGGCCCGTGAGTGCTCGTTACTTGCAACGCTATGGCTACAAGAAAACATTGCTTAAGGGGATCGTCGTTGTTGCTTTTTCGCTCGTCATCTTCGAGCTATCGGCCCTGAGTTTTCAATGGATTGGGGAGGGGTCGCTCAATCATATCACTATTGGGAGCATCCAGCTACCTCTAGGATACTTTTTGTTTTTGATAGGATCGTTCGTATCGGGTACGGGGCTGACCTATCTGCAATCGTCTGTTAATCCCTACGTTGTAGTCTGCAATGTGCCTCACACCACGGGGGTAACGCGTCAGAATATCGCAGGTACGGGCAATTCTCTCATGACCACCTTGGTGCCCCTCTTTGTTGGCTTGGTAATTTTTGGTGGCAAAGAAGGAAGTGAGCTGGAGGTCAGTGCCATATTCCTACCCATGGCTATTTTGATCCTCTTTGTTGGTCTTCTCTATTTTGGAGTTAGGACGACAAATTTGCCCGAATTGCCCAATACGACTGAGGCGAAAGGGGAGCATCTAGAGCACTCCGTATTCTCATTCCGCCACCTCACATTGGGCGTTATAGGCATATTTATGTACGTTGGTTGCGAGGTATGCGTAGGCAGCAATATTGTACTGTACGCCCAGCAAGATCTTGGCATCTCGTACGAAATGGCCGTTAAATGGGCTTCTCTCTATTGGTTTTCTATGCTAGTGGGGCGCTTCTTCTCTAGCTTCCTTTCGATGATCAAAGCCCATATACAACTAGCCGTAAGCACCTTCTGTGCAGGGCTTTTGGTCGTGCTCGCCATCCTCCTCAAGATGCCTTGGTTACTGATTGGTGTAGGGCTTTTCCACTCTCTTATGTGGGGAGCTATTTTCTCTTTGTCCCTCGAGGGGCTTGGGAAATACACGGCACGCGCTACCGGGGTACTGCTGATGGGCGTTGTCGGAGGAGCCATACTTCCCTTTACGCAAGGGCTGCTTGCCGACCTATTCCACAGCTGGACTTGGACATGGCTCCTCATCATTGCAGGAGAGGTGTACATGCTCTACTACGCACTTTGGGGGTATAAACCCAAACAGGTAAAGAGAGCGTGAAAAAGACTCGGTTACGGGGAGAGTAAATGCCCCCAACCGAAGTTGGGCTTTGCAACTCAGTATTTCCCCTCCCTTTGTCTAGGCAGTAGATTAGGTTTGCAGTAGATTCTGTATATTTGCCAAGCAGGTATGGAAAAATTACGAGAACTACCTCCCGAAGAACAAGATCTCATAGCCGCTCTTCGTGAGCCGAGCAAGCGTCGCACTGCTTTTGCGACCCTCGTTCGGCAGTATTCGCGCCCTCTCTATTGGCAGATCCGTCGTATTGTAATAAACCACTCTATTGCAGACGAATTGGTACAGGAGACCTTTCTCAAGGCGTGGAGGGGGCTGGATACCTTTCGGGGAGAATCGAAAATCTACACTTGGCTCTATCGGATCGCCGTCTTCGAAGCCCTCAACTATGCTGGGAAAGCTAAGAAGCTCAGCGAAAACGTTGTGGAGATAACCGAAGAGAATCGTTACCTAGTGGAGAATGTTTCCGGCGATCCCTACTTTGATGGAGACGCCGCCGAGGTGCTATTCCAGAAGGCCATAGCCACACTCCCCCCCAAGCAAAAACAGGTCTTCTTGCTGCGCTATTATGAGGAGAAGAGTTACTCAGATATTGCAGAACTTACGGGCACAAGTGAGGGGGCACTTAAGGCAAGTTATCATCACGCCGTAGCCAAGATAAAACATTATATTGAGGTACACCATTAAACCTTAGCCGCTAAATCTATCCTATATTGTACGAGATATGGGAATTATAATCGAAAAGCATTTCGTCAAAAGATGGGAACTAATAAAGAGCAACTAAACTACGATGCCGAGGAGAGTCGCAGCCACTACACAACTCCCGAAGGGTATTTCGAGACTTTGGAGGAACGTATCATGGCGCGTATTGACGAGGAGCCCGTTGTCTTAGAAGAGCAAATCACACCTCCACTAGGCAAGCGGCTTGTGTGGCAACGTCTGCGCCCCTACGTTTATTTGGCAGCCTCTTTCGTTCTTACAATTGGCATGTTTAGGGGATTCCGATACATCCGTTCTCAGCATATCCCAAGCCCTGTAGTAGAAAAGGAGGCCAAGCTAGAGCAAGAAAAGGACACTCGATACTACGAACTACTTGCCGGTGAATACACAGAAGAATCCGAAGAGGAAAATCTTTGGTTCATGGATGCAAACTATACTGACTAATAACCTCTCCATAATGAAACAATCGACCCTACGTATTTTCTTTATCACCTGCCTATCATTTTTCTACGGAGCTATTGCCTTCGCTCAAGAGCCCCCCTCAATACCGGAGCGCAGGGCACTGGCGGCACGGCGAGATAAGTTTGTTTGCAAAGAACTCAGCCTGACAAACGAGGAGTGCACCAAGCTAACCATTATATTACATCAGATGGATGAGGAGCGTATGAATATCTGGGCCGACTTTGGACAGCTCCATATGCAGATCAAAAAAAATCCGCAAGCATCACAGGCGGAGATGGCTCAGTATCTAAAGCTAAAGAGCGAATGCAAGATCAAAGATGCCAAGCTTGTTGAGGAATACTACCTGAAACTCTCCAACGTACTCCCCCCTGACAAACTTCTCGAATTGGATAAGGTACAGAGGCGTTTTGGGCAAGAATTATCGCGAGAAAAACACCTCAAATGATTGTTTTGCCGTACCTTTGAGGGCGGTATAAACAAGGAACAATTATTCAAACGTATAAATAGAACCAATGAGCATAACAAAAGACTACTTTGTATCGTGCAGCTACGACCTCTATGCCGGTCCCAACGAAGTACGAGACTTTATAGAGCAAGCCACTCCCGAGAGCCCCATGCAATACCTACATGGTATTGGGATGATGCTCCCTGCTTTTGAGCAAAAACTAGAAGGACTCAAAGAGGGAGAAACTTTCGATTTTGAGCTTACGCCCGAAAATGGTTACGGGGAGCGTTTCTCCGATCGTGTAGTACCTCTGGACCACAAAATCTTCTGTGACGAGGATGGGAAATTCGATGAGGAACACGTATTCGTAGGAGCTCGTGTACCCATGCAAACCGCTGATGGACAACGTATCGAAGGCCAAGTGATCGATATGAACAACGAAAAAGTAACCTTGGACTTTAACCATCCTCTTGCCGGTATGCACCTTCACTTCTCGGGCAAGATACTAGAAGCTCATGTTGCTTCTGAGGACGAACGCGCCGAGATTGAGGCTCTTCTGCATCCCCACGGAGGTAGCTGCGGTTGCGGTTGCCACGACGAAGATGGCGAGGGCGGTTGCGAAGGTGGTTGCTGTGGAGGATGCCACTAATCCGCCTTTATCCCTAAAATAAATCCCTATAGCTCCCCTCTCCGCTCTAGAAAAGTGGAAGAGGGGAGTTTTATTTTTCACCTATATATGAATACATTTGGCCAGCATCTTCGCTTGACAACCTTTGGAGAGTCGCACGGAAAAGCTATCGGTGGTGTACTGGATGGAATGCCTGCCGGGGTTCGTATTGATCTCCTAGAGGTGCAGAAATTCCTCGACCATCGCCGCCCAGGCTCCAGTCTGAGCGTTACGCAACGCCGGGAGGCGGATAGAGTTGAGGTCTTGTCAGGACTTCTCCCCGATGGCACAACCACGGGAGCTCCGATAGGCTTTATTATTGCCAACCAAGATGCTCGCAGTGCGGATTATAGGCCTTTGGAGCATCTGTATCGCCCCTCTCATGCCGATTACACCTACCACGAGAAGTACGGAGTGCCTCCACAACCCGGTGGCGGACGAGCCTCAGCACGCGAGACGGCTGTGCGTTGTGCTGCAGGAGCTATGGCCTTGCAATTATTACAACCCTTAGGGGTGAAAATCTATCCCTATATTAGGGGTATTGGAGAAGTACAGCTCCCCTCGGATGCACTTACGGATCTTGATTTGGATAAGATATACCACTCTTCGGTGCGCTGCCCCCACCCTATTTGGGAGGCTAAACTAGAGCGCAACCTTACCGAAGTGCGCCGGCGTGGTGATAGCGTGGGTGGACTTGTGGAGTGTCTAGTGCAGGGAGTCCCTGTTGGTTGGGGTAGCCCCCTCTACGATAAACTCTCGGCGCGATTGGCTTTTGCCATGCTCTCCATCAATGCTGTAAAGGGCTTTGAGATAGGAGATGGCTTTGCCCTTGCTCGTTGCTTAGGTAGTCATGTAAACGACGTTATGGAGCGCACCGAATGCGGTACTATAGCCTTTCGTACCAACCACTCGGGAGGCATACAAGGTGGTATCTCTACGGGAGCCGAAATTCGCTTCGCCGTAGCCTTCAAACCCACCCCCACCATTGCACTGGAGCAAGAGACGCTCAACCTAGAGGGAGAGGCAGTGCGCTTTGCAGGCACCGGACGGCACGATCCCTGCGTAGCTCTACGCGGTGTAAGCGTGGTACACGCCATGACGGCTCTTGTCTTAGCCGACGCCTACCTAGCCACCCAATAACCCAAACTAAGCTACCCATCCCAACAGGCACGCTCTTTCCCCCTTCTCCAACCCCTTGTATCTAGTCATCCCTTAAAAAGACTATCTAAACGAGTTCAACTGCGTCAATGGGGAAGATTTATAGGGACTAGGGGGCAGAACAAAAAAATGGCTGGGGGGAAAACCCTCAGCCATTCTTGTATTCGGAGTAATTGGTAACGCTTAGCAGAGAAAACTTTTGAGCTGATCGCACTTGTTCCCTGCACGCAACTTACGAATTGCCTTTTCCTTAATTTGGCGAACTCTCTCGCGAGTAAGTCCGAACTTATCGCCAATCTCTTCGAGCGTCATCTCCGGATTAGGACCAATCCCGAAGAAGAGCTTTATAATCTCAGCTTCACGCTCAGAAAGCGTAGAGAGCACTCGGTCAATCTCTGTATTGAGCGAGTCGCGCATCAGAGAGCGGTCCGTACTAGGAGCATCTTCGTTTACGAGTACATCCAAGAGACTATTGTCCTCGCCATCCACAAAGGGGGCATCTATAGAGACGTGCTTACTGAACGACTTGAGCGTAACAGCTACCTTCTCTTCGCTTTGATCAAGGATAATAGCGAGTTCCGCAATAGAGGGACGTCGCTCGTTTTCTTGCTCAAATTGCTCAATAGCTTTCTTGATCTTAGCTTGAGCACCTACCTGATTGAGAGGAAGACGTACAATACGAGACTGCTCTGCCAATGCTTGCAAAATGGATTGACGGATCCACCACACAGCATAAGAGATAAACTTAAAACCGCGGGTTTCGTCAAACTTCTCGGCAGCTTTGATAAGGCCTAAATTACCTTCGTCTATGAGGTCGGGGAGGCTCAGACCTTGGTTCTGATACTGCTTCGCCACCGACACTACGAATCGCAAATTGGCACGTGTGAGTTTGTCTTGAGCACGGCGATTGCCTCGGCGAATCTCCTGTGCAAGGCGCACCTCTTCATCCACATCAATAAGCTCTTCTCTACCAATCTCTTGCAAATACTTATCAAGAGACGCGCTCTCACGATTGGTAATGGACTTAGTAATCTTTAGTTGTCTCATATATAATACATTCTTCTATTCTCTCTACGCTTCTCAGCACCATCCATCGCCTGGGGAGATGAGGTTAGCGAAAGAAGACAAGCCTTGTGGTAGCTACTATCCCATGCAGAGGCATACTGCTTCTTTGGAGAGCTTCTATCACAAGTCTTGCTCTTAGTTATTCTCGGCAAGGGAGGCTTCGGGATGCTATTCTCTAGATAGCTTCGGCGACGCCCTACCTTGCTGTTACGGCACCTATCCGACCGTTACGAGGCAAGAGCCACAGTCCTTTTACAATAGGTCTATAACATAATACTTTGTACGCCCATTGGGGTAGAATCCTTTTAGGAGTAGGCTACCATCTCCTCTGCGGGATTGCTGCACCTGAGTGATGGCTCTGCGAGCCTCTTCTACAGAGCGTACCGGTTTATTGTTGACAGAAAGGATGATAAACCCTTCCTTGATACCTGCTTCTTTGAATTTACCATCACCCACTTTGGCCACGACTACACCATAAGAAACGCCATACGCACGCTTTTGTTCATTGGTTAGAGCCTTTAGCTGAGCACCAAGCATCACCTTGGGATCATTGTGGATGATCTGCTCCCCACCCTCTTCGTTTTTGAGTGTGACCTTTAGCATTTTGGTGCTACCCTTGCGATTAACGGTTACTTCTACCTTATCTCCGGGGCGACGAATGCTGATGAGATCTTGGAGCTGTGCCATATTCTTAACGGGCTTACCATCTACAGCAGTAATCACGTCATACTCTTCCATCCCTGCAGAGAAAGCTCCACTGCGCTCAGCAAAGGTGGTTACAACTACACCTTCGTTTACCTTGAGCCCTAGTTTTTCTTTGATTTCGCTCGTAACATCAGTGCCTCCGATCCCTAGTACAGCACGCTGTACAGAACCAAACTTTTTGATGTCGGCCACTACCTTGGCCGCGCTATTGATGGGGACGGCAAACGAGTAACCTGCGTAGTTGCCCGTTTGAGAATAAATCATCGTATTGATGCCTACCAATTCGCCGGCTGCGTTTACAAGAGCACCTCCACTATTACCGGGATTTACGGCAGCATCGGTCTGAATAAATCCACCGATCTTGCTTCCACCCTCCGAAGCTGTGGAGCGAGCCTTAGCACTTACAATCCCGGCTGTAACGGTACTGGTCAAATTAAAGGGGTTGCCTACGGCCAAAACCCACTCTCCAACTTTGAGCGCATCGCTATTACCAAAAGGAATGGTAGGGAGATCTTCTGCATCCACCTTGATAAGGGCGATATCGCCAGCCGGGTCACTACCTATAAGTTTGGCACTGAGGGTACGATTATCGTTGAGGGTAACGGAGATCTTATTCGCATTATCAATAACGTGATTATTGGTAATGATGTAGCCATCGGTACTGATAATTACTCCGGAACCGTAGCCTACAACGGGACGCGAACTGGGGCGATCGAAACTTCCACTTCCCCCTCCGAAGAAAAATTCGAAAGGATCCATATAGCTCTGATCGATCTGCTGCTCTCCCTCTACTTTGATATGTACTACAGAATGCACCGAAGCCTCTGCTGCCGGCACAAGATCGGGTGCATTGCCCACGCTACGGCTCATATCGAAGCCCATAGCGGCATTGCGAAAAGCCCCTCCGTCTACCTCCGTCGAAGCCATTCTACGCTCCGAGCGACGTTCCATTAGAGAGTAAACACTGGCAGATACTGACGCGCTCAGAAGAGCAACACCCATAGCCCCTAGAATGATTTTCTGAATTCGTTTCATAGATCCAAATATATTATCTACAAGTTCTCTATCAACTTTGGAGGGCATCTTCTCGTTCTAAACGAGACAACCTCCAACATAGAGACGATTTTGTGCGACAATTGTTGCTTAGACCTTTTATCATTACATCTATGGGAGCCTTCCTTCTCTGTCTAAGAGGAGATCCGCCCCAATCCTTATAACGACCGAATTGACACTTTTCGTATACCCACTACTCTGCAAAGCGACGACAAAAAGAACTAGAGATTGTTTTTCCACACCCTCCAATTCTTCTCTACAAAGAGACTCCTCACATCAGCCACTCCCTCCACAAATGGAAGAAAAGGACTGAAAGGAGGAGTATATAAATCTTTTTATTTGAGGGGAGAGATCGAAGACATCTCCCTCAAAAGGTATTATTTCTTCTTACGATTGCCGTAGCGGTTCATGAACTTGTCTACGCGACCGGCGGTATCGACAAGCTTAGCCTTACCAGTGAAGAAAGGATGCGAAGTATTTGAAATTTCGACCTTTACGAGAGGATACTCTACGCCGTCAATTTCAATCGTTTCCTTAGCTTGGATGGTAGACTTGGTGATAAACACCTCTTCGTTAGACATGTCTTTGAATACTACGGGACGGTAGTTTTCGGGGTGAAGACCTTTTTTCATTGCTCTTATTATCTATTACTTATTCTATTTTTGCGGGGCTTCACCTGCCCATCGTCTGCCGATCTCATCCCCTCACTCCCATGAAAAAAGCAAAGGGCTATCTAAGCAAGATGGGAGAGCTAGGCGCATAGCTATCCGCATATCAGTTGCAAAGGTACTACATTGTTTCGATTCCAACAAATTCTGTATTTTCCAGTTGTAAGTGCAACGCTTAGATAAACAAAAACCACCCTGGGGCTAGCCCCAGGGTGGTTGAACTCAAAAGTTTATATTTGCGTTGTTATGAAAAAATACAACCATTTGAGCCGAGAGCAAAGATACACAATTGATCGACTTCTGAAGCAAGGAAAGTCCTATTCTTTCATTTGCAGATTCCTTGATTTTAAAGAATGAAATATCTATATTTTTAGTACCTTCAATTTGTCTATAGATTCAAGATATGAGTACATACATAATAAAGATTAAGAATATACGTGGAATTAGAGAGCTAAACTACTCATTACCAACGAGGAAGGGTGTTTATCTATTAACTGGAAGTAATGGTTCTGGGAAGACATCTCTCTTAACGGCATTGGATAGATTGGGAAATAAGAACGCATTCATGACTGGGCTGAAAGATATTAAGAGGACAGATGCGTCAATTACCTATATAATCCAAAACGAAAGTGTTGTCTATAAGAGGGGACAACAGAGATGGGTTCCGACCCCCAAAAAACAAAGTCAGTTATTAAATAACTATCCATACTCAAGGACTTATTTTCTAACAGCAACAGGATTGAGATTTTATGAGACTCAAATAGACAATAACAGACAAAACTCTCACCCTCAAGATGTAGGAACAGAAATGAAGGATGCTCTCAACAGGATTTTTGGAACACAAAAATTCAACAATCTAAGGTATAGATTTTCCTCAATGAGGGGGCGTCAGAGTAGATTAAGAAGAGACAATAAATTATACATTATAGAGGAAACGTCCGAGTCCTATTATCCCGAGCAAAGCTTCAGCCTAGGGGAGAGAATGGTATTAAATGCACTCGATTTCCTCGAGACAGTAGAGGAGGGAGGGATGCTTCTGATTGATGAAGTTGAATTGGCACTTCATCCTATAGCACAGGTTAAGTTCTATAACTTACTGAAAGAGAAGGCGGATGAAAAGAACCTAGTAATTATTATTTCGACTCACTCGTCTAGCCTGATTAAGGTTGCGGATAAGATACATTATCTTGAAAATACCGATGGTAAAGTCTGCGTTATCGACAATGTAAAGCCCGCATATATATTGAAAGACTTGTCCGTAGAAGTAGATATCTGCCCCGATTACCTTTTCTTTGTTGAAGATGAAATGGCTCGTGCCTACTTGTCGAAAATATTAAATGCATTCAAAGACATAGAGGAACGCTTAAACAGAGTGGTTTTCAAGATTTTACCAGTAGGAGGCTATAAGCAAGTATTGATGTTGATGATACATTTTTATGGAGTTCAACCTTTTACACAAAGGACTGTTCATAGTTTTCTGGATAAGGATGTAGAGGATATATATAACAGATTAAGAAATAGGGGTAATAGAGCTCCTTCAGACGAAGAACTTATTCATTTGCTAAGGAATAATGACAATAACTATAATTTTTTGCCAATAACCCCAGAACTAGGAGTCTGGGAAGAATTGACAGAAAACGCAGAATGGTTCAAGGTAGCACTCAGGGATCGATTCCAAGATATACTTTTCAACGTTAGCGAATTTATCTCTACAATAAATAGAGAAGAGCCAGAAACTGATAATCCAAGAAAAAGGGCTAAGGGCTGTTACAAAAATCTATTTGACAAAATACACCAGAGGAAGCCAGATATTACAGAAAGTATTTTTCAAGAGATTCTTTTTGAGTCTTATGTTACGCATAAATTCGAATCCCAAGAATTTCAAAATACAATCAGAGAGCTAATAATGCCTATTCTAAATAGGTAGAGAACTCTTGCGACTTTCTTTTACGTCTTTTGTCGATACGCTGAAATTCCAAGAATGCTGATAATAGCGCCATATGGTTGGGGCAGCAAGAGTTCATCCAACACATAAATGAATGATGCTTTCCAAATGTTTCATAATCAGTCGTATTCAGCATCGTCCTCCTATCTTTGGCTTACCCCTGCCAATTCAAAGGCAAGATTAACATCGACAATAATCCTGTGCTCAACTTACATGATGGCTCGGTCAAATTTCCCTCTTTGCCTAATTCGTCTGCGAATAGAATTAAATAGTCTGTTATAGACTATCCCATTTAGAATTATCATGAGATCATTATAGGCAATGAAGTCATGTGCGGCACAACAAAAAGTAGTTGACTTGGCATATCGTACACAACGGACATATAATTACAATTAAAAAACAACAATATCTCTCTAGATATCCCGACAACTCCCTCAGCACACTCGCCTGCAGATCCCATTTTGCAGACCCCAGTACTACGTCTACGTCTCTCTCAAAATACACAGGAATACTCCCCCCTATCTATCAAAAACAAATTCAGTACATTTGCGCGTATCCTCACGATAGAGAAAACTCATGCTATAGAAAATTCAAGTCTGCATATAGGATTATGAAATACTACTCTAAGACGCGAGCGTTCATGCTCTTCTCACTCTCCATTTTGAGTACAGCACTTCTTCTCAGTTATAAGAAAGAGGACAAGAAAACTGCGGAGAGGGAGGCAGAGCAGACTACATTGCAGAGATCGGAGGCAAACCACAAGAGACTGAAGACGGTGGTTGATAGTACGTATAGCGATTGGCACGTCTTTGTGCAAGAGACTGACATCAAGACCAAACACAGTCGGGTTGGTAGCAAACTCTTGGTCACTATCTCGAAAAGCGGAAAGACGCTGTTCAATAAAGAGGTGATCACCCCGAGCATCTTAGACTCATCCCTTGACAATCACTTTCAATTAACCAGCGTATATCTCAAGGGGATCACCAATACAACCGTATATATCTCTCTGGAGGCTTTCTCCCGGGAAACAGATGGGGAGAATTACTTCATTCTCGCATTCTCAAGAGATGGGAAGTTTAAGAAATACCGGCGACCTTTGTCGCTGGACGACTCAGACTTTATCGTGGATTTTTACATCATGTACACACATGAAAACCTACAAAAATCTGTAGACAAGGCTTCTTTACAGAAGATCGCAGAGGCTTATGGCACCTCTAACTTTGTAGCGCAATTGGAGAAAAACGGCTCCTTATCCATCTATCCGCCCGAGGTTATCTCTCGCTACAAACTTGACGTCGAGATAGAGACCAATACCCTAGAGGATTACGACGACATCTACGAATGCTGCAGGGCCTTCTTCTACCCTAAAGACAAGGACAACCCCATTGGCTCTATGGATGTGAAGATAAAGGCAACCGAAGGAGAGGACGGCGTAGTATTCTACAATCGCATCGACAAAATTAGCCGTTAAGCCTATTTTGTCCCCCTGCTTGCCAAAAGGGCCTCCGGAGAAAGAGCCTGGATTTCCTTTTGAGATTATTGCTATCAAGGAAAAGCTTCCTAAAGGAAATTACTCAGACTGCGACGACTTAAATTAGCTTACGACTAGTTGCTACAGCAATAGCTTCTGAGATGTTACTCACATTAAGTTTCTGAAAGAGAGCCTTACGGTATCCCTTGACAGAGTCTTCTGAACGGTGAATATGATCTGCAATCTCACGCACAGACAAGCCTTGATGAGCTAGTCTAATCACGTTTTTTTCTTGTTTACTAAGTGTAAGGGGCTCGATCTGTTTCCATCGTCCGGACTTAGCAGAGAGCCTCCATTGCATATTAGAGTTGACAGCTTGTATATATACATCCCCTACTTCTCGTGAGTGTGCGAGAGAGACAAGGCAGAGCGATAGCCAAATATTCCCTTGCGAGTCTAACCGAAGGGGTGTCAGCTGATGATTGATCAAGATCGGTTCTTTAAAGTCGGAGGGTATAATCCGAAAGTTATAAGAGATGGTGTACTCGGAACGCTCCGAGATCGCTATTTCCCTCAAAAAGTCAAAAAAGGCTTGATTGACTTGCTGGAGAAATGCTTGATCCTCCTCGGGAACATGCCGATAGTAGAACTGATACCCCTCACCGAGCACCTCGTCTACAGACTCCCCACACAGGAAAAGAGGATTGCCCGAAACATAGAGGAAATTCATCTTATTGTAGTCAATGATATACAGGGACTTGTAAGTAAGTCGAGCCAACGCTTTAGCAGATTCTACATAGGGGTATAGCTCCTGATACAGAGCTTCGTCTACTAGAGGACGTATATCTAAAAGAAGACTCAATCGGTCTTTTTTGTCACAGGGGGCATTCATATGGGAGAGCATTTTCCTTACGAACGAGGCAAAGGTACTCATTTTTCCCAAAAATCATTACCCGAAAAAGTAAAAAGGAAAGGAAAAAGCAAAATTACCCTTTTGGGTATTGCGTAAAAGGCAAAACTAAACAAACTTTGTCATCGTAAAACGAATCAATCTGTACAATTGGTATAGAGACGGTATATCTCGAATCTCTGAGGACGTGTCCTCTAAAATCTGTCATGAAAGTCGTCTGCGCAAACGACTTCCCACAGTAAAGGTTGGTAGTCCCTTTAAGTACCAAAAGTATTACCACAGCGATCTCTCCTTCGGGAGTGGACGTACAATAGACAAAATAAAAACAATCAATCTATGAACAAGACAATTAAATTCTCTAGCATCTTAGTTTGTTTATCACTAATGATGTTGTTTTCGAGTTGTAAAAAAACTGAAAATTCTTCACAAGAGAGGCTTCAAGAAGAGATCTCTTTCAAGGCTTTGCAACAAGAGATTTATTCTTTTGACCTGCAATTTCAACAAGAAAATAAATCTGAACTCCGAGGCTTTTGGAGAGACCTTTGGCAAGGAATCAAAGAGTTTTTCTCAGACTGCGGAGCCGTTGTTGTCGCAGATGTTGTGGGGCTCGCAGAGAATTCTTCTGTGTCTGTTTCAATTAATTCAGATTGGAACTTAACTCCTTCTGGGACCTTAAATGTCGGGAAGGCTGTTGCAGCATCTATTACAACAGCTAAAGAGGTGTTTTCGACATCTCAAAAGGATAAACATAAGTCAAGCTGGGGAGAATGGCAGACAAGGCCTTCCTACTCGATGGAGTATACAGGCAGTATCGTAGGAGAAGCTCACAATGAAATCATTAAAGAGCTGTGTAAACTCTACAAAGATAAAGAGCTTGAAGACGTTTCTGATGAGCAAATGTATCAGGATATCCTAAAGCTCACTTTGAAACACCATAATGTTTCTTCCAATGCTGTGGACAAGAATGCTTGGAAGGAGCTTCAAACCTCAGCTAAGAGAATTTGCTCTGAAGTTGCCCACAAGACCTCCGAAGAAGCAATTGCCTATCTGAGAGTCTATCCTAGAGGAAATAAGAGAGAACTCAGTATAATTGCAGACTACTTGATAAAGATCAAATCGCTACCTACAGAAAATCTACGTAAAGAGTATGCGAAAGGCTTTTCACTAAGAGTCAAAGTATCCAAAATATCCGAACAAAGTAAGCAGACCATCATGAACGCCACGGCAACGGGCTTAAACAGTATCGCACTATGGGAACAAAAGTAAATAACATCGTACGCCTTATTAGTCTTTCACTTATTCTTGTACTGGCCGGAGGGCGCAGTATATGGGCGCAAGAGAATACGAATGCAAAGTATACACCCAAAGATCTTTTTGGCATTCACGCTTCAGTCGCTCCAATGGGCATGGGGGTGCTTCTCTCTCCCGCACTTGGAACAACTACAGATCAGTTTACATATCCACAGATAGGTGGTCGTGTACAAGTAGGCTGGCTCTTACACAAGAAGTCTCTAATGCAACCAGAGATCGTAGCGAGCTATGCTTATGGCATCAATCAAGATAAGGCTACCACAGGACAACTCAACTCAATCTCACTCCTAGACCTCGGTGTTGAAGTCAGCCCATGGTCTTTATATGTATCTAAGGGAGAAAAACATGCTGTTGTAATTCGTCTAGGTAGTTACATCTCTATGTGCAGCACCAAATTCCAGGATAAGACGATGCGCCACCGATGGGGTATATCTCGTCGTATAGCTCTTGAATATCTCTACCAGATGGATGGGGGGACACGCCTTGGAGTGAACTTATACAACCATGCAGGACATTACTTTGGCAAGCGTCCTCAGATGGGATCTCCGGTACCCATGTATACGGAGGAGCTTGGCTTAGCCTTTGACCTTTACTTGTAAGAAGGCAATTCCTATTATTGCCGTCCGGCAAACGCTTCTTAGGAAAAACGCAAGGGGCTGGTTTCCGCAATCGGAAATCAGCCCCTGTTGTCTTATCTTTAGCGTTAGACTGTACAATAGTAAGGCACGAGCATTGTACATATTTAGTAGACAGCAATATTTTGAGAGCGGACTAAATTTCGAAATCTCCCAAACACTCTTTACGGTCGATGCAGGCCGGTCTCTCGTCTATACTTTTTCGCCGTCCCCATTTCCCTTTTGAAGGAGAGGGATGATATCTCTTCGTGAAACGATCAATTCCACTCTACCTGAAAAAGAAAAAATTCTAGGGCTGTAAATTTTTGTTCCTCAGGCAAAACTGCAGTGACAAACTAGCCGATTTCCAAATCATTTCAGGGCAGCTCCCCCATAAGGAACAGGCTATTGCTGTCTGGTAACCCTTGGAGTTGTCCTAAAATTGGGGACAAATCATCTTATGACCTCTAATTCGTTTGCCCCCTGAGGTAAATGAAAGTACATGGGATAGTAATAGATCTTTTTTTCATTATTGTCGCAGTAGACTTCAGTCTTAAAACAGGTCTCTAATTCTATATCTTCGTATCTTACTAGTCTATTATTTCCATAGAAACCGATATTACAATTATCCATTGGCAAAACTTTCTCGGGCTCTGACTGAAAGCCTTTCACCTCATCATCAACCCTTTCATATAGCATAACGCTGATTTCATAGCTCCCCTTGATAAGCTCTACGAATTCTTTGTCGTTTTTACTCTCTATGGTTTTTGCAATTTTCCTATAAGCATTGTCCAACAGCTCGGGCAAATTGTCGATTTTGCTCAAGTCTTGAGACTTTGTCCATGCAGTAAATGAAAAAGGGACTTCAGCTTCGAATTCTGTTTTAAATTCCCAACATGGTAGATTTGGGGTATCCATTTTGACGAAAGGAAGGATTATTTCCCCTTTTCCATCGTGCGCCCAAGCATCCTCTTCTTTGTTTATCCCAAATTCAAATACCCCATTCTCCGGAATAAGAGTTTGACCTAAGGGAGGAAAAACTCGAACTGAAATTTCTTGCATCCCTGATGATAAGATAGCGGGATTGATAGGGATTTCCATTTCTGTTGATGAGAACTTACTCTCATTGTACTGCAGGACAGGAAAATCATTTACTCTTATATCAAACCCTACAGATGACGCTTCCATTTTTATGTAGTAGAAAGGGCGTTCGAGAAAGGAATCTATTTGAATGTTTATTTGACTACGTTCCATACGACTTGTTTGCTGCTTTTTGTTTTGCATATTCCCTCTGCACGCCAAAAGAGTAGGTGCAAAGGGTTTTTCGATCAATCTTAAATTACCCGTTTATGTAAAACTTTCGATCAATATTAGCCTCTCCTGCCTTTATTATCGTCACCTCTTTCTTTTCTGTTCTTCTGAAATCACCTATTTTGGTATAATAAGAAAAAGTAATCTTTAGGCCAGAATGTTTTAATATGGGTTTAAAATAGATACCTTTATTGTCATCTATCCCTAAAGACATACCCGCTGAAAAATAACCTGCAGCCTGCGCTTTTGCTTCAAAATCAAAATCAGCACTAGTCACATAGAGTTTCAATTTTCCGGTGGCCTTGGCTAATAAAACTAATTTGAATCCAAATTGACCTCCAGCTTTTAACTCTCCCTCTTTCTTTAACGCGCTAAGTGTTGCTTCACCATCAATGAATAGTTTCCCGTAAAAAATCAAATCAAATCTCACATTCGCATTTGCAGCATATGCCAATAAATCTAGCGCCGTAATCACAACATTAGCCATAGGATGTAATTTTTTACCCCATGCAATTAGGTCTATAGTTGCTTCTGCTCCTATAAGAGGATCTGCTTTAGCCTTTATTTCTCCTGTTAGAGCCATTTTATGGGCATTGCGTTGCTCTTTTCTGCCACACTCGTATTTCCATCCGGCTGCAATGCTAAGTTGAGGAGACTGTACTTCAATTGATAGAGGAGTTCTCTTTACTCGCGCTAACATTTCAGCATTAAAACCCTTTATCGAAGTCCCTCTATCCTTTCCTGTTACTTGATCAACGAATTTCTTTATTTTCAGGAATGACCCTAGAAATAGTTTTACGTTTCCTGCAATTTTGTAATCTAGATTGACTGTTCTTGTCTTGTTCCAATTACACTCAAGGGCAAATGAGAATGTTGATTGTAATTTTCCGTCATATCCATCAATATCGGCTGCCTGTCCCTTATTAAAAGCCTCCTCTACACGATGTTGTCGCATTTGGACAAATGTATCTCGATAGTATAATGGATTTTTCATTCCATAATTTAGATGGAATGTCCACATAATGTCCGGATACACATTGATTTTTACCATCTGGTTGGGATAAGCGCAGGAATTTACAAGGACAAGATGGCTTTGTTTCAAGCTCTCCCTAGGCCAAATGTAGCGGAAAAGCCATGCAGAATCAACGACCTTATTCCCAACTTTGCCTAAATCAGTATCGTAAGTCTTATTGTAATCGTAATGCAAGAGCATTTCCAGTTTATTTCCGGAAACCTTGTAATCATTCTTCTTCACCCCCAACAGCTTGCTCAGATCAAAAACGTTTTTATCCCCCTTATGGGAGAGGTTTTGCTTCCTACACCTTTTCGTGTCAAGGTCTTTCAGTACAATAGTGAGATTAGGGGATTTTTCACTCTCACCTGCTACAAGATCAAAACCCGTGTAGCCTGTTAGGTCGCTCACTCCTTTATCTGTTTCTTCGAAGATGAGGTATGGTTCTCGTCCGGGAGAAGAAATCTCAATGGCCTTGTATTTGCAAGGGTTATTCACTGGGGCTTTAAATGTTCTATCATTTTTGCTTACGACGGCAAGCATTTTAGACTTATTCTCACTGAGACGTTCCTGGATATCTGATTTCTTTTCGTACCAAACCTTGAGTCGAAGTTGCTTGCTTAACTTCTTTTTTTCTGTAGGCATATAAAGACCGGAAATAGCCTTTGCCATATTTTCTGCCTCAGCCCGAGGATCATGCCCCATATACGGTTCGGCAAATTCCCCTTGAGGATGTTGGTAGCGGATAGAAGTCGTTTCTCCATTATCTGCATCTTTTGTGTAGACCCCGGTACCTCCCTTAGTTTGCATATTCATTTTTTCAGTATCGAATGCCAAACCAGAAGTATTATCCGATTTTGTCTTTTTAGCTCTTGGATTATACATCAAGTCTCCTTCAACCTCTATCCGTAATTCTTTCTCACCATCATTTTTTTTATGCCCCATTGCTTCACGCCAAGATGGTTCAATCAATAAAGATATTCGGGTTCGAGAGGTTAATTTCACATCGGAAACGATATTTCTTCCCAGGACTATTTTCTTTTCCAGCACCTTGTCACCACAAAATATTGTAAGGTAATATCTCCCAAAACTATGGAAATCGGACAAAACGTCATTGGGCATACGGTGTGAAACAATTTCCAAATTGACTATATTCCCATATGATTGTACAACGGGATGTAAAGTCTCACCTGTTGAGCATCCTGACCACGAAATATCTGTCGGCTGAGGATCATCAAAGAAAACAATGTAAATCCCGTAAATACTATTTTTCTTTTGGAAGTCAGGGATATTAAAATATGGCTCTAGCCAATAAAAGCGCCCTAGAGACCACGTTGAAGAGGCAGAGACAGCAACGGCCGAATTGTATACAGTTTCAAATACCCCCTCTTCAACCTCAATCGTTTTTTTTCGACTTGTAACAGTATTAAAACCATGGTTCTCCCATTTCCCATTATCGTTTTGAACAGCACACACCCAATTTATTTGTTTGAGCTCTGCATTTGACACTGGGGGCTTACCGATGGGAGAGGGGGTAGGTTGCCATTTTTGACCCAAATCTGACAAGCCCGCTTTTTTTGCTTTTTCACGCCAACGCTCTGCTTCCAACCCATATGAACTTCCGATCCTTAATTGGACGCAGGCTTTGTCATATCCTCTTTTTATATAAAGGACATCGACCATTTTCCCTGCAACAGACACATTACGATGTAGGATAGCGTTTTTACCATCTTCTCCCGATACTACAATTTCATATTTCCAACTCATGGAATCAAATATCTACTGCTACAATAACTACACCTTCAAATAAATCGTGCTCAACAGAAGTAGCTGGATTGAGAAATGGATTTATTTGACTGTGTATTTCTTCTTTTGCCTTCACCATGTTCTCCGCCGAAGGAACGGCTTGTTGCCCATGATGTACAACTTCAATACATGGGCTGCCTCCACCCATGGGACAAATAGCTTTGCTTTCATTCGTTAGAATTTTTCCACCATTGCTTAGCGTAACCTTATCATAAAAGTTGATCCATTGGGAAACAACGGATTTGCAAGGGTTGTTATTCATCATTTTGCAACTCCCGAATGTGCCAGCCAAAAATGCCTGTCCAATTTCTCTATCGGTTGCGATCAACTGTTGCGAAGCTGTATTATCGTTGGCATAATGCTTCTTCTGAGTTTTTACCTGCAAGATATCTGGAGTTGTACCAAACTGGCACTTACAGGTTGCTCCGTGCACAAGAATAATTTTTTCTTTACCCATCTTCTTACTCCTTTTCAGCTTCGAAGGTAATGTATTCGTATGGATTGAAATAGCTTTTCTTCTTCTCCATCCTCTGACAGCAGATAAGTATCGGCATAAATATCGTCAATGGTTTTCATTTCTCTGGAAATGAAATAAGAAACTTTTGTTCTGTAATTATCCACCTGGGGGCTCCCGCTCGGAGTAATAGAATATCTAGTTGCCCGCCCATCGAAAGAGAGAAGGGTACTTTCTCCATCATCCTCTTCTCCCAGCATAAACTTCCCATTGAAGAGAAGTCTTTCACCATACTGCCCCAAGGGAATGCGAAGTTGGTTCGTTTTTTGATGGAGGACCTGATTATCAATAGAAAATGGGACTGCAAATAGGTTTATAAAAATGATATTTTCCTCAAATGCCGAATGCATGGCACTTGCGTCCCTGAGTACAGAGTCCATCCGATTAATATAAGGGAGCAGATATTCGCCTGTGTTTTCGCGTAAAACCTCCTCTTTCTTAGCTTCCCACCTTTCTATTATTGCTTGAGAGTTGTTGATCCGTATTGCTCCATCTTTTCGATTGATAGACAAATCTATCGGATAAAAAGCTTGGGAGATGGATACGTTCAACTTGTCGATAAAACTTTCGGGAGCATAGCCGTTGATAAAGAAGTGATCGCAAGTGTACAGCAAGCGATATTCTTGAAGCTGTTCGATTGGAAGCGGCTCTATAGTTACATCGAAAAGCAACTTGGAGTTTGCTTCTGGGTAGCACACACTTTGGCGATAGGTACGTATGGAATCTGCTTTGCCTCCGCTTTCCAGCCCTATTGTTTTCATTTGTCCTGTTTCTAATAGGAGTAGTAATTATGCCAAAAATTCATGTGTAGCTCAATCTTCAAAAGTCACGCGGCTCTCCAAAACACCCATTCTGAATACCTCTTTTACAATAACACGCCCAGAGCCATTTGTGCATACCCATACACCATCCTTGAGTCCTCTTT
>ERZ773013.462-NODE-462-length-25562-cov-22.053319_pt1 | contig 25562 bp, 19 predicted proteins | sample MGYA00511670_ERZ773013 | MGnify/ENA primary metagenome ERZ773013 (study PRJEB29015, sample SAMEA2738120) | human oral metagenome | biome: human oral; feature: human-associated habitat; material: saliva | place: China | collected 2257 ... | reverse complement strand
TTTCACGTTTATAGTCTTTGCTATCCCAGTTCAGTGTCTATACCTATTTATATTTATAGTCTTTGCAATCCTAGTTCAGTATCTTTGCCTTTTGCGTTTATAGTCTTTGCAATCCTAGTTCAGTATCTTTGCCTTTCGTGTTTATAGTCTTTGCAATCCTAGTTCAGTATCTTTGCCTTTCATGTTTATAGCCTTTGCTATCCCAGTTCAGTGTCTATACCTATTTATATTTATAGTCTTTGGCATCCTTGTCCAGCACATTGTCTGTCACGATCCCGTCTCTTTGTAGGATTGGCGCATGAAGTAATAGCATGTAGGGGTGATGAAGATAGCGAGCAAAGCCATGGCGACAGTGGGGAAGAACGAACCCCATAGCATGTCAACGTTATCAAGTATAGAGATGAAAGTGATGTATAAGAGATTTAAACCGTTGGCAAACATGATTTCCAGAAAAGCCATTACAGCCCAGTGGTGATTGCTCCACCGCCATGTCAACAGACAGCTTACGAGATAGAAACCAGCGATAGGGGTGGTGTAGAGGAGCATCTCTCCGTCCACCAGCGTATGCAGATCATCGTTTAGGGAAGCAATGATTACCTGATTGATAATAACCAACAGAGCAACCATCACAAGGTTTATGCGTATGAAACCCTTGAATGGTTGCCCCCATTTAAATGTTCTTTTGCCCATAGGCATACGATTGTGTAAGCCCTTAACGCCAGTTTACTTGTGTTATTCTGTTGCCCTTGATAGTAGCAGAAATAACATAATTGCGTTTCGACTTACCACCTTGACGGTCGATATCCAGCGTTGCAGGAACCTTTACCTTCAGCTCTTCGTCGTTGTCACCCTCCTTTGTTACTTCAGCAGGTGAGCCCAGATGCCAGTTAATGGTCTTCACATCAGCCTGGTAAAGCTTGTCTTTCATATACTTCTGAATATCTTTTGCCGTTGCACCACCTGCTCCGAGGAAGTTCAGTTGTGATGCTACAGCCCCTGCAATCTTGTCACTGCTCTTGCTGTTCATGCCCTGCAACAACTGACGCAAGACGCTAACCGCCTTTGATTTGTCACCTTCTGTTGCCGTATGTACAAGCAAAACCTTCAGTTTCTCGTCTGCTTCCTTGCTATGTGCACCATCTGGATGTTGCGCTTTATAGCCTAAGAAAGCATCTTCGCTGCCCTTTGCCACTGCTGCAGCCCAGTCAATCTCGTCAATCTTAGCAAGTAATTCCTTGCGATGAGGCGTGTTAGGATGCTTAGAGAGATATTCCTGATAAGCCTCCTTAGAGTTACTTGTCATCATGCTTGTCCACTCCTGCGTGTCATTCTGTAGCGAATTCAACCGTGCAGAGATACTGTCACGATGCGTTTTTGGTGCATCAGGATTGTTTTCCAGGTAATCCTGCAGCACGGTTGGTTCATTACTACCAATCGCCTGTGCGTAGGCATCCTGCTCTACGTTGGTTCTGTTCTTGTTAACTCCCTGATTATAGAGGAACAACAGTATGCCTGCCGTGATGATAGCGATGAGCAGTGAGATGGCAAGCGAGCTGTGACTGCGCTTCTGTTGCTTCTGTTTCTCGTCGTTGTCATGGTTCTTTACGACTCTTTCAGCAGCTGCTATAACCTCCTCATCGGCGTTATCGTCCATGATGAAGTCGGCATCCACCGTCTCCTCCTCGTCTTCATTCTCCTTCTGGGGAGCCTCTTCGTTGTCCGTTGGTTCGGTCATTACGACCTCCATTGGTATCTGTTCTTCAGTTGAATCAGCTGGTTCTACGGGTTTCTGCATGGGCTCTTCCTGTGAAGCTGACCCCATGTCATGGTGCCCTGTCTCCGTATGGTGGCAGTTCGGACACATCCCTTCCTCCTTGAGATAGAGCTCTCCACAGTTGGAACATTTGATGAGATGTCCGGCAATCTCTACGCCACAGCTTGGGCATACAGGTGCCTTATCACTCACTTGATGGCCACATTCAGGACATTTAATTATCATTTTCTTTAGAGTATCTTATTCGTTAGTGTGATGGTTAAAAAAGTCTGATGATGCCAGACGGCCTGACTTATCGCCGTCGTCGGTATCTTAGTTCGCGCATACTGTGCTTTCCCATGAGTCGGCTCTTGTCCACATAGCCGTTCACACCGTTGATTCTGCCTTTTCCGGTGTACTGCCATGCAAAGATGTCTCTGCCGTCCTGCAGCACGGGTTCACGTGTTGTGTACTGCGCAATGAATAGTTTATATCCGTCCAATGCCCCACTGAGGTATCGGTCATAGAAGTTCGTGTAAGTGTAAACGAGCGGTCGTACGCCATATTCCTGCGTCATGAGCACGAGGAATTTCTGCAGACTGTCTCGTAAATCCTCCCTGCTTAGTCCGCCTGTTGTCTCTATGTCGACCATAGGAATGAGGTCTTGATCCTGCGGACGGCACTGCATGCGGAAGTTCCTAAGCTGTTCTGCCTGTGGCTGAGCAGGCCGATAGAAGTGGTATGAACCCACGTTCATGCCGTATCGTTGTGCTGCCTCGATGTTATCAAGGTAACGTTGGTCAATTCTTGAGCCTCCTTCTGACGCTTTCAGATATACGTAATTAAGCTTATGGTTGCTGTTTTGAGCCACTGTCTCCCACCATACATCACCCTGATAATGACTCATATCCAGTCCGTGGATATGGCTGCAGGTGTCTTCACATTGTATGTTGTATTGTGCCTTTGCGTTGTTGAATGTGAGCAGACAAGTTATGATAATTAATATATATTTAATCTTCATACATGCAAAGTTACTGATTTCTATTGAAATAGAAGTAGTAAAGGTAGGTATATTTGGTTTTTTTAAGCTACTGGAAGCCTCTTCTTCATGAAAGGGGTGGGTCGGTAGCGACGGGAATATGTGCTTTTTTTGCCTCTATTTCCGTAGGGAATAGAGTGGGAAAGACTGATTAAATGAGGCTGAATGGTCATTTGTTATGTGCGATGAAATAACCTTACAAATATTGGATGAGTAATGATTGCAAAATGAAGGATAATCGTGAAAAACCACCTATGTAACCTTCAAGTTATCAATAGGTTACAAAGAGGCTTGTAAAAGGGGCCCTTTTGCGTTGCAAAACATGCCCTTTTACACGTCAAAACATGCCCTTTTGCAATGTAAAAGGGCATCTTTTAGAAGGCAAAAAGGCGTAGATTGAAAAACGGAAGGGAAAGAAATTGACAAAAAATGCCTCCCCAAGCCCCTCCAAAGGAGGGGATGTGAGAGGAAATGGGGGGATATGGGTGGCTCGCTAAGTCCTCGAGTTACGGCCTCCCCAAGCCCCTCCAGGGGGAGGGGATGTGCCTGGCGGGATACGGGATGATGTGTGTTGGGGATGTAAAAGGGTGGAGAAAACGGAGTTATAGGGTATTTATCTATTTGTAAGGGGCAAAAGTTTAGAATCCAAACTACTGGCTTATCACATTTAAGTGGTCTGTTTGTTAATTTGTAAGCATGTCAATCAGGCACATAGGTCGTCTGCTTGTCAACTTGTAAGTAGGCTAACCAAGCGCATAGTTCGTTTGCTTTTCAACCTGTCAACGCATCAATTAAAACCTCAAATCTGAATACATAAAAAGATAAAAAAGCAACTCGGAAGGAAAAAAGGTAAACGTGAAAAACGATAAAAAGCTGCTTTGGAGGGTAAAAAAATAAAAGAGTAAAAAGGCAAAACGGTGTGCCCTATTACTCTTTATAGGATGTAACCAAGTTGGTTATGTCGTGTAAACACGCTGGTTCTATGATGAAAACACGTGCAAAGTGTCACGTAAAAATGCCTGTACCCCATATGATGATGGCGTAACGGATGGCTTTTCCGATGGTCATACTGAGGATGGTGATGACGATATTGGCACGTGTCAAACCCAGAACGACGGTGATAGCACTACCGATGATGGGCAGAAAAGCAAAGAATCCCATCCATGAGCCGCGGCCCGCCATGAACCGTTGGGCACGATCGAGCGACTTTTGACTCACGTGGAAGTAACGTTGTAACCACTCCAACTTGCCCATTCTGCCTAAACCATAGTTGATTAAGCCGCCCATGACATTACCCGTTGTACCATAGATGAGCAAGAGAACAGGGTCGAGTCCGCTTGCTATCAGACCCACCAATACCACCTCACTGCTGAAAGGGAGTACACTTCCGGCAAGCAAAGCCGAGAGAAACATACCCCAATAGCCGTAGTCTAAAAGGATGTGTGTAAGAAAATCCATAAGTTATAGAGTGTTATGAGAATGGCAGAGACTGATAGAATCTTGAACATCCAGTTTGTTATCCTTCCGTGTGTCAGTGCAAAGAAATGGGCTATGAGAGGTGCTGCGGCAACAATCAGTACGCCGATAAGGGCATCATAATGCTGTGGTTGCAGGAAAAGAAAGGCTGTTGCAATAAGGAAGATGTTGATGAAAACCTGATAAAAGAGTCGGGTTCGGATGCTGTCACTTCGCTTTTGGTCGAGGAAATGGACAATACCTATCAGTCCACAAAGCAACACATAAACCAAAAGTATTATCCTGTTGGTTGTCAGTATGGTTATGTCGAAAGGCTTACCGAATACTGATAGCTCGCAGAAATGGTCTATGAAGGTCATCAGGTTGCCCCTCATGGCAAGGTAGGCAGTGTAGAACCAATAGGGAAGAATGATGCCTAAGAGGGACGCAACGAAGTTCCGAAGACTCATTGAGAGCAGGTTTACACGCATGATAAGCCACAGGAAGGGGAGGAAGAAAAGCACTTGTACCCATTCAATGCTTGCCGCCCCGATGCAAAGGAAGGCATAAAACGTGTGTCCGGGAGACTGAATGTCCTGGTAAGAACGGAAGGCGAGGGTGTAAAACCCAACGAATCCGAGCATGACAAACGCCATCTGGTGGGACGGAAACAGGAAGACGGGCATGGTAGCCATCACTGCAAAGGCACAAGAAACCATCCTACTATAGATGCGGATGAGGGCATTGGCATTGTTCAACTCCACCATCAGATAGGTTGAAAGGAGCGCAGTGCTACCTGATATGACGACGTTTCGGGTGTGTAATGCTGCTATTAACCAAACAATAAAAGCCGTTGACACTACTATGGGTAGTGTCCAACGGCTTTCGGATATCCTGTTTTGTATTCTTTTCTTTTGCATAATCGTAAGCGGGATGCGGCTGCTCACGGTGTCATCTGTCCTCTGCAGACCCTCAGCAGTGTGCCCATCCCATAGTCAGAGAGCGCTCTCTATAGGTCCTGACCGATGTCTCTTCTGAAGTATTTATCCTTAAAATCAATCTTCTGTGCGGCATCAAAGCTCTTGCTCAGTGCCTCTTCTTTGTTGCTTCCATAGGAAGATACGGCGATGACACGCCCTCCTGCGGTGACGATGTTACCGTCTTTGAGAGCCGTACCACTATGGAAGACAACGGAATCTGTCACGTTTTCAATGCCAGTGATGGGGTAACCCTTGGCGTATTTCTCTGGGTAACCACCGCTGACGAGCATCACACAGACGGCAGAACGACTGTCGAATTCCACCTTTCGGTCGTTGAGATTGCCTTCAGCAACCCCTTCGAAGAGGTCAACAAGGTCGCTCTTCAGGCGGAGCATGACGCTTTCTGTCTCCGGATCACCCATGCGACAGTTGTATTCGATGACCATTGGCTCGCCTTCTACATTGATAAGACCGAAGAAAATGAAGCCTTTGTAATCGATGTTCTCGGCTTTCAATCCCTCAACAGTAGGACGGATGATGCGGTCTTCCACTTTCTTCATCCACTCTTTCGTGGCAAAAGGAACGGGAGTAACGCTGCCCATACCACCCGTGTTGAGCCCTGTGTCGTGCTCACCGATGCGCTTATAGTCCTTAGCCTCAGGCAGAATCTGATAATGAGAACCATCCGTCAGGACGAAAACAGAACATTCTATGCCAGAAAGGAACTCCTCTATGACGACTTTAGCAGACGCATTGCCAAACATTCCACCCAGCATCTCACGCAATTCGTGCTTTGCCTCTTCCAGAGTTGGTAGGATAAGAACGCCCTTTCCGGCTGCCAGTCCGTCCGCTTTCAGTACGTATGGCGCTTTCAAAGTCTCTAAAAAGCGCATTCCTTCTTCGATGGTTGTACCGTCAAAGGTCTCGTAAGCAGCTGTAGGAATGCCATGTCGCTTCATGAAAGCCTTGGCAAAGTCCTTCGAACCTTCCAATACCGCACCTGCTTTCGATGGTCCGATGACAGGGATTGTGGCTGTGCGAGCATCTTCCTTGAAGGCATCATAGATACCATTTACCAATGGATCTTCCGGTCCAACGACCACCATGTCGACCTTTTCCTTGATGGTAAAGTCCTTGAGACGGTCGAATTCGTTTACACCAATGGCTATATTCTCGCCAACTTCAGCCGTTCCAGCGTTTCCTGGAGCGATGAATAGCTTGCTACACTTCGCACTTTGTGCGATCTTCCATGCTAAGGCGTGCTCTCTGCCGCCGCTTCCTAAAAGCAGTATTTTCATAAATCGTCGTCCCAACCCTCTGACATGAAGGTGTACAGGCTTACTGTACGTGGGCTGTTATATTGTTGTTAATATTAAGATGTGTCTTTGTTCGTAATGTCTGGCGGGGTATGGAACACCGCCAGACAGTCTTTGATTGACTATTCAGCCTTCTTTTCTGCAGGTGCAGAGAGAGGCTTGAGATAGTCCTCGAAGTACTGAGTGATACGGTCATGCAGGTGTACACTCTGATGACCACGCATGTTATGCGGCTCACCCGGATAGACAAAGAAGTCGGGTTGTGTACCAGCTGCGATGCAAGCCTTGAGGAATGAGTAGGCATGCTGTGGTACTACGACAGGGTCATTCAGTCCGATGATGATCTGAAGCTTACCCTTCAGGTCCTTAGCCTTGGGTAGAAGAGAGGTCTGAGCATAGCCTTCTGGATTGCTCTGTGGGGTATCCATGTAACGTTCCCCATACATAACCTCATACCATTTCCAGTCAATTACTGGTCCACCAGCCACTGCTACCTTGAAGACATCAGGATAATTGGTGATGAGAGAGATTGTCATGAAACCGCCAAAGGACCATCCGTGTACGCCAATACGGTTCTGATCAACGTATGGAAGGGACTTAAGATACTTCACACCTTCCATCTGATCCTTCATTTCCTGTTGTCCAAGATGGCGGAAAGTAGCCTGTTCGAAAGCCTTTCCACGGTTATCACTACCTCTGTTGTCCAATATAAAGAGTAAATAACCTTTCTGTGCCATGTATGTTTCCCATCCTCTTGAGCCCCAATGCCACGTTGCATCTACATTATGAGCATGTGGGCCACCATATACATAGATAACTGTTGGGTACTTCTTTGTAGGGTCGAAGTCGACAGGTTTCACCATTCTCCAGTAGAGATCGGTCGTTCCGTCAGCTGCTTTGATGGTTCCATTGCTGTATTCAGGCACCTTGTATCCCTTCCAAGGGTCTGGAGCCGTGAAATAATGATGGCGTTGTGGCTTCGTGTTCAGTGTGATGAACTCGTAAGCATGGGGCACTGTAGGCTCGCTGTAACTGTCAATCAGTGCGTCACCAGACGCATTGAGGCGTGCAAAGTGGTATCCTTTGCCATTGTCAAGGAGTGTTCTCTTACCCGAATTGACGTCAACCATCCACGTGTTTCGCTGTATTGGGTTGCATTCACTGGATGCATAGACGATGCTTTTCAGCTTTTTGTTGAAGCCCAAGACGTCTAATACAACCCATTTCCCGCTTGTTAATTGTTTGATCTGGCGTCCTTCTTTATCGAAAAGATAGATGTGATTGTAGCCATCCTTCTGAGTTTGCAGGATGAACTGGTCCTTGTCCCATGGTAAGAACTGGATAGGATGAAGCGGTTCAACGAACTTTTCATCCGTCTCATGGTACAGTTCTTTCAGCTTAGCACCTGTTGTTGCATCGTAAGAAACCAGTCTGCAATCGTTCTGATCACGGTTTACTTCAAACATGTAGATGGTCTTCTCATCTGGACTCCATGCTATATTCGTGAAGTAACGGTCGGTAGGATCACCTGCTTGGAGGTAGATTGTCTTGCCTGTTGACAGGTCATAGACACCCACAGTGACCTTGTGTGAGGTCTCTCCTGCCATAGGATATTTGATAGGATCAGCCTTTGCAGCACGTGATTCACCCTTGGCTGGCTTCCAATCAAGCTCTGGAATGTCAACAAGTGGATAGTCATTTACCATGCTTTGGTCCATGCGATAGAAGGCAAGACGGCTGCCTTTCGGACTCCAGAAAAGTCCTCCGTTGATACCAAACTCATCCCTGTGGACGCTTTGTCCATAGACAATATCACGTGAACCATCCTTTGTCAGCTGATGATCTGTGCCATTTGGGTCGGTAACATAGAGCTGATGATCCAGAACATAAGCCGTTGCCGCCGATGATTGGTTCCAATCACGGGCCTGTGTGTTCTGCTTTCGCTCCTGTTTCTTTTCTGTTTTATGAGTCTTGAAGTTGACAAATATATCCTCATGACCGTTCTGTACAAGTGCAATAGGACGATCAGCGTATGGGAATTGAACGTTGTAAAGGTGGCGGATCTTGTCCTCTGATGCCGTCAAACCAGCCCATTTATTGATGTCATCGAGGGTGAATAGTTTTGTTTCTTTGCCATTGGCAGGGTCAATCAGTGAGCAACTGTTAAGCTCCTGACGCACAGGTTTGCTGCCCCACCACGTCAGATAGCGTGCCTCAGGGCGCATTCTGTAGAAGTTTTTGCCACCAAAGTTCAGGTCTTCGAGTGTAAATTGTTTCTGTGCCATACTATTAGTAGGACTGAAAAGTCCCGTAAGAGCAATGAGCCCTACGAGACTAATAAAAGGTTTAATCCTCATCATGATATATGTTTTTGTTACGGAATCCTCCGCGTTTGTTAGCCTTATCAAAGCGTTTGCCACCAAACTTACGGTCGTCATCACGGCTGAAAGAGCGCCGATTGTCTCGTCCTTCCTTGTTCCATTTGCCGTTACGTCTGTCGTCATGTCTATCATCATTGCGGTCGAAGCGTGGCTTTCTGCCACCCCGATCATCACGGAACTTACCTCCAGAGAGTCTGTTTCGCTCTAAACTATGGAATGTAAAGGAGCGTATATCAGCCTCAGCATTCTCTTCATTCTCGTCAAGTCGCTTCTTAAAGTCGCGTTCTTTCTTGAACCGATGCTTCTGTGCCATCTCCTTTTTCTCCTCTTCTGTCTTGATGATGCCGCCCTCATGGCGGAATTCTTTCATCTTTCCATCAAAGAGTTGATAGCGTCTGAACTCACATTCCAGCGATCCGTTGTATACAGGAATCTTGATACTGGGCTTCAATCCAATCTGTCTGAAGCACTCTTCACGGTAGGATAGGATCCAAGCTTCGTTCCCCATGAACTCGTGTTTGAGTCTTTCACCTATCATTTTATATGTTCCAAGGAGATTAGGAGTGGATATTCTTTCGCCATAAGGAGGGTTCATGATGATGATACTCTTCTCTTTTGGCTGCGTAAAGTCCTTGAAATCCTGCTGTTCGATGGTCACATAGCGTGAGAAACCAGCTGCTGCGACATTCATTCGGGCTGTGTTGACAGCTTTCATATCCGTGTCGTAGCCATAGATATGGTGTGTAAACTCACGTTCCTGTGAGTCATCATTATATATACTGTCGAACAAATCCTGATCAAAGTCAGGCCATTTCTCAAATGCGAACTCCTTGCGGAACACGCCAGGGGATATGTTTCGTGCTATGAGAGCAGCCTCAATGGGTAGCGTACCAGACCCACACATAGGGTCAATGAAGTCTGTTTCACCCTTCCAACCTGTCATTAGAATCATTCCTGCAGCCAGAACCTCATTCAAAGGAGCCTCTACGCTTTCCTGACGGTAGCCCCTGCGGTGCAGAGATTCCCCACTTGAGTCGAGTGAAAGGGTAGCATTGTCTTCAGCAACGTGTATGTTCAGGCGAATATCTGGGTTACTAACAGAGATATTTGGGCGTTCTCCGGTGTTCTCACGGAACTGATCAACGATGGCATCCTTCACCTTATATGTTACGAAACGTGAGTTCGTGAATTCTTCTGAGTACACTACTGAGTCCACAGAGAAGGTCTTTCCCTTCAGAATATACTTACTCCAATCAATCTTCTTCACCTCCTCATACATGTCTTCAGCACTGCGTGCCTTGAAGTGTGCGATAGGTTTCAGAACGCGGATAGCGGTATGTAACTGGAAGTTTGCCCTATACATCATCTCCTTGTCGCCAGTGAATGATACCATTCTGCGACCGATCTGTACGTTGTTTGCTCCTAATTGTGTCAGCTCTTTGGCCAAGACTTGCTCCAAGCCCATGAAGGTCTTGGCGATGAGTTCAAATTCTTGCATTAATGTTTTGTTTTATTTGGATAGGCATTTGTTAGTAAAATACGGTGTATTTCATATGCCTCCGCCATAATCATAGTTAATATCGAGGATATCGGTTTTGTTCTGTTTGTATTTTTTCGACCGTGGTTTCATGTCGCGTGTCACCCAAACATTGGCGCCAACGACAGCCCCTTTGCCTATGGTGATACGTCCTAAGATCGTTGCATTGGCGTATACAATGACGTCATCTTCCAATATTGGATGGCGTGGAATACCCTTGATGGGCTTTCCTTCCTTGTCTAATGGGAAGCTTTTTGCTCCGAGTGTCACACCCTGATAGAGCTTTACGTGATTGCCAATGACGCATGTAGCCCCGATGACGACGCCCGTTCCATGGTCAATAGTGAAGTGTGTGCCGATAGTTGCGGCTGGATGAATGTCTATTCCAGTCTCAGAATGTGCCATTTCGGCGATCATTCTTGGGATGAGTGGTACGTTCTCCAGTACTAATTCGTGTGCCAATCGGTAGTTTGTGAGTGCTTTGATAGCAGGATAACAGTCTATTACTTCCCCCAGATTGGCTGCTGCCGGGTCACCATCAAAGGCTGCCTGCACGTCAGTTGACAGTATCTTGCGCAGTTTAGGTAGCTTTAGGATGATGTTTTCAGCAATCCTTTCTGCCTCTTCCTGTAGGCAGCGGCGTGTGTCAGCAGCATTGGCGCAGTGGCAATCCTCGTTGAAACAGAGTCCAGCCATCACCTGTCTGCAGAGCAACTTGTTCAGTCTTTCCGTGTCAACTCCTATGCGATACCTTATGGTTTGTATGTTTACGGATGTCATTCCATAGAATCCCGGGAAGAGAATAGAGCGTGTCAACTCAATAATCTCTTCCAATTCCTTTGACGAAGGAAGTGGATCTCCATCACGATGTTCGTGGAAGAGCCCTTGAAGTGTTTGTGGTTTGGAAAGCTCATCCACTGTTTTGGTGAGTTGCTGAGTGAAGTTCTGGCTACTCATTGACTATTATATAAAATATATAACTACTCTGCAAAGATAATGATTATTATTGGATATTTGTGTTTTCGTTCGGGAAAAATGTACTAATTTTGCAGTTACTTCCACTGAGGAAACGTATTTAGGTGATAACATTCATAGTAGATCAATGAAGTCAATATTTCTTTCTCGCCCTCTCGGCGTACTAGTGTTTCTTTTTGTTTGTATTGTTTCAATGGCTCATACGGGCTCCCGTCGGTCGGAAAAGGCGGTAACTCGGCATTATGATGGTATTGATGTGTCGCATCATCAGGGCATCATCAACTGGAAGGAAGTGGGTCGTGACAAGCAGATTCGCTTTGTTTATGTGAAGGCAACGCAGGGTACTTCGATAATGGATGAGTATTATCTTCGTAATATGAGGGGTGCTCGTGAGCAGGGATTGCGCTGTGGTTCTTATCATTTTATGTCTTCCCGATCGTCTGTCCGGGTACAGTTTCGCCATTTTAGGGCTATGATGAAGCGTTGCAGACAGGACCTTATACCGATGGTTGATGTGGAACGTGAAGGTGTAAAGGGTTGGTCACGCAAGCAGGTACAGGACAGTGTAGCTCTCTTTGCACGACTTGTAAAGAAGTATTATGGTAAGAAACCACTTATCTACTCGCAGGTAAACTTCTATAATTCACATCTTGCTCCACGCTTCAATATGTACTTTCTTTTCCTTGGAAAGTACAATTCGAGTCGTCCAGAGATAAAAGGTGCGGGCAGACATAACATCTGGCAGTTCACAGAACGAGGGAAAGTGCGTGGCATAAAGGGGCATGTGGATCTCGATAGGTTTATGTCTGGTACCTCGTTGAGGGATATTAGGTTATAAAAGGGTGGCCTCTCCAAACCAGAAGAGTGGCCTCCCCAAGCCCCTCCAAAGGAGGGGATGTCCTATTAGATGAGGCTGTTTGAACGTGGAAAGGTGAGGGATTAAAAGTGAAAAACGAGTTTCTGAACGATGGGAAAGTAAAAGAGTAAGAGGTTAAAATGGCTTCTTAGATATTAGAAAGGTGAAAGAGTAAGAGATTAAGATGTCCTCTTGGATGTTAGAAAGGGGAAAGGATGAAAGTGTAAAACGGCTGGCAGGAAGGGGATAAGATGAAGGAATAAAACGATAAAAGGCTGGGAAAGGGAGATAAAAAAGTAAAGCGGAACGATGAAGAGTCATCGTTCCGCTTTTTATTTTATTGAATGTGAGAGTCGTATTTGACAGTGTTCTTGTTGTTTATGTGTCTCTTTTAAAGCACAGTTAGCAACAAACTCGTTAGCACTTCCCCTCTTCTTAAAAGGTTTGGGAAGGCTGATTTTTAGCCCAGATACTTCATCAGTACACGTGCATTACCACTCTCTCGAATCTTTTCGATGGCTTTTTCACGTATCTGACGTACACGTTCGCGGGTCAATCCCATCTCTGTACCGATCTCTTCGAGTCCTTTTTCCTGGCAACCGATACCGAAACACTCCGTGACAATCTTTATTTCGCGGTCTTTAAGTGTGTTCTGAAGAACGGCACGCAGGTCGTCAGACATTGATTCAAAGTCTACTCCACGGTCAGTACGTGAGTCATCACCTGATGAAAGCATGTCACTCATTGAGTTATCATCGTCATCGCTGAACGGTGCATCAATGCTCATGTGATGGTTATCAGCACTCTGACTCTGTCGGATCCGTGCTTCGTCAATGCCAGTTAGCTCTGCCAGCTCATGTATAGAAGGCCTACGGTTGTGCTTTTGCACGAACTCATTGGTCACTTGATTAATCTTTGAAATAGCTCCAACTTGGTTTAGTGGGAGACGAACGATACGACTCTGCTCAGCAATAGCTTGCAGAATACTCTGTCTGATCCACCAAACTGCATAAGAGATGAACTTAAAACCGCGCGTTTCGTCAAACTTCTCAGCAGCTTTTACCAGTCCAATGTTCCCTTCATCAATAAGGTCTGTAAGCGAAAGTCCTTGGTGTTGATACTGTTTAGCTACGGAAACGACGAAGCGAAGATTAGCTTTTATCAGTTTCTCCTTGGCACGTTCGCCTTTGCGACCGCCCTTATGGATCTCCTGAGCCAGTTCAATCTCCTCATCAACGGTAATCATTGGTTCACGACCAATCTCTACAAGGTACTTGTCAAGAGCCTCACTTGATCGGTTGGTGATACTTTTTGAAATCTTAAGTTGTCTCATGAATTGTTTACTATTTCCTCCTTAAATATAGCTGGTTTCCGTTATCCTAATTCTCGATACGGCGTGCAAAGGTACATATAAAGAGGTGAAAAACCAAATATAATAGGCCTGAATTTGTATCTTTTATGTTTTTTTATGTATAAATAGACCTAAATGCCCTTCATACTTTATCCCAGATGATGAAATACTCATGCGTCTGTTTTTAACAAATGATTTTACTTTCAGCAAATAATTAACGAACGTTTGTGGTGTTTATTGTGGTGAAGTGAGATTTTATTCTTTATTATTTGTTTTTCAATCGTTGCTTCCTCTTCTTGCGTTCTGTGGTCTTGTCATGCTGAATTGAGGAAGGATTTTGGTGTTGTGAAATATGCTTACACTTTTCGGTATGCCTTTTCGTGAAAATCAAAGGATTATGCATTTTTATCGGGTTTGTAATCATCTGTGATTCAAATACTTACAAAGTGGGAAGTAAAAGACGCCCTTTTGCATTGTAAAAGGGCGTCTTTTACATGTCAAAAGGGCATGTTTTGCAATGCAAAAGGGCATCTTTTACAATGCAAAAGAGCCTCTTTTGTTTTCCGATTCTGATTTTTTCTTACAATGAAGGCATCTCTTCTGGTTTCCTTTCTGTGCTTACTGGCTTCCCTGTCGACCGTGGGTTGTAGGATAGGATAGGGTGCTATATATACAAATAAGGTGTAGAAGCAGTAATTCTTAACATATATTTTGTATAAAATTACATCTTTCTTTGCCGTCATATAAGGTAAAACCACTAACTTTGCAACTGCTACTAACATCGATACCATCATCCTTTTGTATTGTGAAAGGGTGACTGAAAACGACATACAAGACCAATAACTCAGTGTAATTGAAGGTTTTATTTTGAAGCACTACATGCTCTTCGGCATTGAGATTGTGGAACGGTGACACTAGCGTTTAATACGTTTTGAAGAATTATTTATCACTTATTTAATAGTATCACTATGAAAAGAATTTTACTATCAGTAACGTTGCTGTTAGCATTCTGTGCAGTAAACGCCCGTCCCATAGGGCAGACGGAAGCGCAGGAGTTGGCAACACGGTTCATGAAACGATGGGTCAAACGCCCTGTTATGCGTATGTTGCCTTCGTCGGCTATGCCTGCAGGCACACGCAGTAGTAACGGACAAGCACCGTTCTACATCTATAACAACGATGGTGGAAGGGGCTTTGTCATTGTCTCAGGTGACGATGCTATCGGGACCATCCTGGGCTATTCGGACCATGGGACATTCACGTTTAAGGATGCGCCAGACAACCTCTTGTTCTGGATGAAGACCTATGCAAAGCGCATCGCGGCTATCCGTGCTGATGAAAAGACGGAGGAGAGAATGGCTGAAGCACCTCATCCCGTGGTGAAACCATTGTTGGGCGACATCAAATGGGGGCAGGATGCACCTTACAACAATGACGGTCCGACATGGACGGATGGGCAGGACACGTATCATTACTACGTGGGTTGTGTGGCTACGGCAGCCTCACAGATCATGCGTTACTATAAATACCCATTGCACGGAACGGGTAGTCACTCGTACACAACGACTTTTGTTGACGAGAATGGTAAGCCACTGAAGAAGAACGTTACGCTCTCTGCCGACTTCAGCAAGGATACTTACGAGTGGGACAAGATGTTGCCCGACTATCGGAACGTGAACTATACGGCTGAACAGGCTAAGGCTGTGGCACTCCTCAATGCACATGTTGCCATCTCAGTGGATATGGAATACGGGATGACGGGTAGTGGAACGTACTCTCCACTGGTGCCTTATGCCATGCGTACCTACTTCGGTTATGATAAGTCGGTGCAGTATCTGAAGCGTGAACATTACTCAACCAATGAGTGGATGACACTGATAAAGCACGAGCTTGACGCTCGTCGACCTGTTTATTATTCGGCAAGTTCGGAAGATGGACTCGGTGGTCACGCCTTCGTTTGTGATGGTTATGACAGTCGGGACTTCGTACATATCAACTGGGGATGGCATGGTGACAGTGACGGTTTCTTCATGGTGAACCATCTAAACCCTGAGAAACTCGGCATCGGAGCAGATAAAAGCGGATTCAATGTAGGGCAGGAGATCCTCATCAACTTCGTTCCTGCAGGGTCACAAGTATCTGAAGTACCTCTTAGTGTGTCGTCGCCAACACGCCTAAGCGTGATGTTATTCAATACGGAGAAGTTCGTAAACAAGTCCATGTCATTGGCATGTTTCATTGAGAACTACGATGTTGAACCTGCTCAGTTCCGCATCTCTGCTGTGCTGATGAAGGACGGTCAGATCCTGAAACATCTGAAGGATGACAACCAGAAGCTGGCTGGTTACACGGACGGCAAGGCTGGTCATACTTATTACATCATGCGTGATATCCCGTTGGAAGTGGCAGGTGTTGCTGACGGTGAGTATCAAGTGTGCTTCGCAATATGCCCTGTCGGTCAAGACAAGTGGACGGTTCTTCGTCATCCTGTGGGCAATTCTGCTTATGGAGTTGTGAAGGTTGAGAAGGGAGTGATCGTTGCTGATATGGAATATAAGCCTACACCTGACGTTAAACTGCTGTCGAAAATCAACTTTGACGGCCCTCTTTATGCTGACGGAGCTGGTCTTGTACGTGTCAAACTGCAGAACAAGAGCAAGGACTTCAATCTCAGTAAGCTTATCTTTAAGTTCACTTCAACAGCTGATCCACAGAAGGTTTACACCAGTGATACGCTTCAGGCAAGCATCTATGGTGACTGTACCGAGAACTATGAAACGGTATTTGCTTTGCCCGAACAGCTCCCTGCAGGACGTTATGCTGTGAAGCTTTATCATGCAAAATATGACGCTTTGACATTTGATGATTCGGAAGTTGGAACGACAGAGGTGGACGTTCGTCCTGCTGCTGCTCATCCAGTGCTGCGTCAGGTGTCGGAGATGGGATGGCTCAATGCCGATACAAAGGAGCAGACTGCCGTACCACAAGGAAAGAAGATTGTGCTTGCCTGCGACATGCGTAACTATGGTAAGGACGGTAATGCCAGTGTTATCACCTGCTTCAAGAGCACGCTGACGGGTAAGGAATACGTCTTTATGCAGGAATCAAAGGACTTTGATAAGGGTGAGAAGCAGACGATGAAGTTCTATAAACCACTGCCTTTCGATCCTGGAACCTATAAGGTCGGAACGAAATATGTGGCTGAGGATGTGCTGGAAGACATGCCTTGCGCATTTGATTCAGCAACGGTGACAATTGAAAAGAATGCCGAATTGCCATTAGAGTGTGCTGCCCTCGACTTCCCAACGACGCTTGAACTGGGGAAAGCAGCGACAGGTTCTTTCTCTCTCAAGGCTCTGAAGGATGTGAAGAACATGATGGTGAAGGTTGCTTTGCGCACGTTTACTGGTCGTGGCGGTGTGCTTCTAGCCATGACAAGAGTGTCGGGACAGACTGGAACACAGTCGGACGGTAAGTTGAACTATACTCCACGTGAGGGTGATATAGCACCGGGATTCTATCTGATGCAGATCACTTGCAAGGCTGGTCTGGGTAAAAACGCTGTTGAGATGCCTGTCGGTGGTTGTGACAACTACTATAAACTTGTGCGTATTGTCAAGTCAACAACGGGAATCAATGAGGTTCGTGGCAATGCAGCAGAGGATGGTCTGACGGTTAAAATAGAAGGTAACCGACTCCGTTTGCAGACAGAATCGGATGCCGTACAGGTTCGTGAAGTGAGTGTTTATACGCTCTCTGGCATGCTTGTAAGTCGTATTTCAGGTGACGTTCGCGATATTGAACTTCCACGAAAAGCGTCTACTTACATCCTGAAGGTCGTTACGAACAAGGGAATTGTGGTGAAGAAATTTATCACGGAATAATCTTCTGATACGAAAATTGCCACCAATTGGAAGGGAAACCTCCAGTTGGTGGCAATGTTTTTTTGATGGTTCAGCAACGCATCGGGGGTGTTGAACCTTTCTTATAACCCGTTGAAAGCAGACGATTAGTGCATGTCAGAAACCAACTTTGCGCTGGTGTTGATCTCCATCTGCATACCCATCATCTTCATTTTACCTGAGCTAACCACGTCATTGACCCATCCGCTCTTCGTGAAATGATAGGTAGTAGTATCGTTCATGTCGATACTTGCCATGCCCATAGCCTTCAGTTGACCCCAGTTCTGCTCAATTTGTGAACTTATCTCATCGCCCAATCCCATCTTCTTGATATTGCTAATGAAGAACGCTTTGGTCTCATTCTCTGTCATGTTAGCCTTGCTTTTTGCCACAACAGTGAGCATGCCGAGAACGTTACTGACGTCATAAGTAGTGTTAACCTTGATGCCTTGTATCTCTTTGTCCTCTTTGTCACCCGTCTTTAGGGTCTTACCATAGAGCTGGAAGACACTCTTGTTCTTGAAGTTCTCCATGATATTCTTCTCGGTGAAGAGGTCGTTGAGTGCCATAATCACCTTGGCTTTTGGTGCCATCTTCTCTATGTTAGGATTCTTTTTATACATACTGTCAATCTGCGTGATGGCTACTTTGCTCATTTTCCCAACCACTTCTTCGTAGTTCAACAGCTTCTGCAAGCAACCATTCTTATCAGTCTGGAAGAGAGCAGGTACTCCATCGAGGTACCGGCTGATCTGATCGCCAAACTGTTGTGCCGCTTCTTCGTTCCCTTCTATCTTCGTATCTTTGGTCAGGAACTCAACTTTAAAACCGTCAGCAGTGGCATCTTTCACCTCAACAGTGGTCGTGTTGGTTATCTTTATGTTCTGATTTCCAGCGCCCATAGGTAGTGCTGCATTGACAGTGTTTACGTTTTCATAAACAGCTTTGTCACCTTTCTTGAGGTTGACCTTGATGAGTGTCTGCGCATTCAGTACCGTTACGGTAAGTAATAATGCAAATGTGATGAGTGTCTTCTTCATAATTTCTTTCGTTTAAAATTGTACTTTAAATGGTTAGTTGTTCTCTTTCACATCCTTGTTATGGATATTATGCTTGATGTTCCATGGGCTGGCAGTTGCCGTTCTATGGCATAGAACGCGTTTTGCCAGGGTAGGGAAAAAACAAAAAGGTGGCTGATGACCTTCTGAATCATCAACCACCTTATTATATATTAGTAGGATCTTGCAATGATAACACGGTACTTAGCAGGCTTGCCACTTACCATGTCGGTGCCAGGAGTCTGTTCGAACATGAACGGAACACAACGGATTGTAGCCTGTGTGTCCTCCTTTATCTTGGCTTCTGTCTCTTCTGTACCATCCCAGTGGCAGAGGAAGAAACCGCCATCCTTAACCTTCTCCTTGAATTCTTCGTAGTTCTCACACTCGTAGATGTGCGCATCACGGAAGTCTTTTGCCTTCTGGAAGATGTTGTTCTGTATGTCATCGAGGAGGTTTTTCACGTAGTCAACGATGCCATCGAAGCTTACACTGTCCTTTTCAAGCGTGTCTCGGCGCATAACCTCAATGGTATTGTTCTCCAAATCACGACCACCCATTGCCAAACGGACTGGTACTCCCTTCAATTCATAGTCTGCAAACTTGAAGCCTGGGCGCTTATTGTCAGCGTCATCATACTTCACTGTGATGCCCAATGCCCTCAACTGGTCGATAGCAGGCTGTAACTTGGCTGTGATTTCCTTCAGTTGTTCCTCGCCTTTGAAGATAGGTATGATGGCAACCTGTATAGGAGCGATCTTTGGAGGTAGCACTAAACCGTTGTCATCAGAGTGTGTCATGATCAAAGCTCCTATCAATCGGGTGCTCACACCCCATGATGTAGCCCATACATACTCTGGTTTGTTGTCCTTATTAAGATAGGTTACATCGAAAGACTTTGCAAAATTCTGACCTAAGAAGTGTGAAGTACCGCTCTGAAGGGCCTTACCGTCCTGCATCATAGCCTCGATGGTGTAAGTGTCAAGTGCCCCTGCAAAGCGTTCAGTCTCACTCTTTACACCCTGAACAACAGGTACTGCAAGCCATTTCTCCGCAAAATCAGCATATACATGCAGCATTGTCTGTGCCTCTTTCTCAGCCTCCTCACGTGTAGCATGTGCTGTATGACCCTCTTGCCAGAGGAACTCTGAGGTGCGAAGGAACGGACGAGTACGCATCTCCCAGCGCATAACGTTACACCATTGGTTACACATCAATGGCAGATCACGCCAAGAGTGAATCCAGTTCTTATATGTATTCCAGATGATTGTCTCACTTGTAGGACGTATTATCAGCTCTTCTTCAAGCTTAGCGTTAGGGTCTACCTCAACAGCATTGCCGTCTTCGCTTGCTTTTAAGCGATAGTGAGTAACCACAGCACACTCTTTGGCAAATCCCTTTACGTGCTCAGCCTCACGAGAGAGGAAGCTTTTCGGAATCAAAAGTGGGAAGTAAGCATTCTGAACGCCTGTCTCTTTGAACATTTTATCAAGCTGTGCCTGCATCTTTTCCCATATAGCGTAGCCGTAAGGCTTGATAACCATACATCCACGTACGGCAGACTGCTCAGCCAATTCAGCTTTTACTACAAGGTCATTGTACCATTGAGAGTAGTTCTCTGCTCTCTTGGTCATGTGTTTTAGTTCTTTTGCCATAATATATTTATCTGTTTCTTTTCTTTTAGGGGAAATCCCAAGCATTGTAGGTAATTTCCTTTTGTGTATGTAACAGGAACACCTAACTTTGCGATAGAGTAATACAAGCAAGTGCAAATGAAGTTTACTTCGGCATTGCCAAGCACTGCTTATTTTGTGCAAAATTACAAAAAAATGTTGGCAAATAGTGCTTTACACCATAATTTGTTTATCTTTGCACGGATTAGAAACAACGGGTGAGCCATCAGGAAGGCTCCATTTGAAATTAAAGGATAATATTATAACATAAACATTGCAGGTTATGAAGAATATGAAAGTAATGGCAGCAGGCATGTGTATGCTGACTGTCGTAAGTTGTCAGACCAAACAAGGAACAGGTGCTTTAGCTGGTGGTGGTGCCGGAGCGGTACTGGGCGGCATCGTTGGTAACATCATAGGAAAGAATACAAAGAGTACTGCTATCGGTGCAGCTATCGGTGGTGTGATTGGTTCAGGTGCTGGTGCGCTCATCGGTCGTCACATGGATAAGGTGGCTCGTGAGGCTTCTCAGCAGCTTCCTAATGCTCGAGTTGATAAGGTAACAGATGCAAATGGTCTGGATTGCGTGAAGGTAACCTTCGATTCTGGTATCCTTTTCCCTCTTAACAAGTCTACTTTGAGTGCTTCAGCTAAGAAGGATTTGACGAAATTCGCTGGTTTGATGAAGCGCAATTCAAACTGTGACGTTGCTATTCAGGGCTACACTGACGCTTCTGGTAACGATAACATCAATATCCCTCTGTCACAGAGTCGTGCCGATGCAGTGTCTTCTTATCTGAAGGCAAACGGTGTTTCTAACCGTCAGATTCGTTCAGTTGAGGGCTTCGGTAGTGCTAATCCTATCGAGAATAAGACTGTCAGCCAGGCTAACCGTCGTGTAGAAGTTTATCTCTATGCTTCATCTGAGATGATCCGTCAGGCTAACAACGGTTCACTTTAATCATTGATTCTACAGTGCACAGTACTTATGTGCACTCTTAAATAAGTAAGCAGGTAATCTGTTCCATCCAGGTTTCCTGCTTCTTTTTTTGTTAATACCATTGTAAAATAGCTTTATAGCTTTCGTTGTCTTTTGGGATTTATCCGTTGATGCACCACTTATTTGAGTCGATAAGGTGTATAGTATTCAACTTATATCAGCTCTTTATCTCAAGGATAGAGCCTTGAAAGTCTAACGATAAACACTAAGATAACTTTTAAATTGCTTTGCTGTTACTTATAACATTTTTCTTAATGTGCTGTTAAAGAGGGTGTTGCGAGCGAAGATAGGGTGACAGTAGTGACAGAGAAGTTAGAAAGTTGCGAAAAAGTAGGCTTACTTTATAGATGTGGATATGCGACCTTTGGTGTTTTTCTCAGTGTCTTCTTAAACTTTTCAGATACAAAAACAGAGAACCTCCCCAGCTCTTCCGACGAAGAGAGGGGAGGTTCTTTGTTTACCTTCATTAGTATTTGAAGGTTGCTGTGAGCGTGATGTTGCGCCCATCAGCATGAGCATATTCAGCATTACGTGCCATTAACATGGATGAAGGTGTATAATATGTATAATTCAGTAGGTTCGATACAGCGAGGCTGAAGTCCCATGCTTTCAGCTTCATTCCTGCCATAAAGTTCAGCAGGTTGATACGGTTTACGATTCCTTCTCCCTCATTGTAAGCACCTGTAGCATTAGGTGTGAAGCGGTTGCGCTTACCAGTGTGGATGTATTGTAGCTGTAGATACGTATTCTTAATAGGGGAGTAGTTCACGTACATTCCCAACTTTGCTGCAGGGATGGATATGTTCGACATGTATGTATCCCATTCTCCTGAGGCTGATTTCAGCTTGCCTTCGAACCATGAAAGGTTTGCTCCTGCCTTGAGATTGTCAAGGATCTTGGCATCAGCACTCAGTTCAATACCATACACTTTCTGTGGTGTTCGGTTGACAACCCAGAAGCCATTCTCTATCTTTAGGTCACTGCCGAGCTTTGAATAAGTATAGAAGAACGAGCCATTCAGCTGCAACCAGTCACCAATCTGTGAGTAAGCACCAATCTCATAGTTGTTTGTCTTGACTGGTTCTGTTGATATTTTTGATAGCACATCAGCCTTTGCAGCACGTAATGTACGACCCAAATCGAAGATTGAGAAGCCCTGTGAGAAGGCTACGAAAGGCTGGAATTCACGAATCTTGTTATAAGACAGTCCGACATTGAATGAGAGATTGTTGTAATGAAGTGATCCTCCTTGCACATGAACCTGTGGGTCAGAGAGTTTATTACGCAGCACATCATAATCGGGAACACTCACATTGATGAAGTCGTAGCGTCCTCCTAGCTTCACGTTGAACCATTGCCACAGTGTAGCTTTCATCTGTACGAACGGTGCATGGTTGTTACTTCTGAGCCAAGGCATCCACAAACGACCGTCAACAAGGGGTTGCGCAGTCTTGTTGAAGAGGTAATCATAACCGTAAACAAGGTGTGCGAAGGCGTTTTCAGAGAGTGTCAGATGAGACGTGAACTGTGTACGGAAACCAAACTTACGGTCTTTCACTGCTGACTGTCCGCTGGTCTCCTCCCATCGGGGTTGTGCTGGGTTGGCTTTACGGAAGTCGAAGATGGTGTAAAGGCTTGAGCCATAGATGGCAGCCTCTAAGTCTGTATGCTTGAAAATGTCACGTGAGGTGAACTTCAAGTAAGCATTGTGGTTGTATCGTGTACCTTCATCAACAGCCTGTGGGTCTCTGTTCCCAATGACACCGATGGCTGGGCGCTGCAGATATTTACCACCTGAAGGAATCAGTTTCGTGTCCTGCAGACTGCGATAGAAGTTATACATCAGTTCAATTCGGCTTTTTGTTGACAGTGCATAGCCCAGTTTCACGAGTGTATTGGTGGTATATGTGTCGCCAAGTCCGTATCTTGGAGAGATGAACTGTCCGTCACCATCAACGCTACTGCCCGTTCTTCCGAAGGTTCCACTGATGAGATAGTCAAACTGTCCTGCCTTTCCGTAGAGCTGTTGGTTGATACGATAACCCTGACCCTTACCCTGTTGGAAGAAGTTATAGGTTGATCCAGCCAGCGTTGTCTGTCCTGCAATGGCTCTGTTGGTGGTATTTTTCTTAGTGATGATGTTGATCAAACCACCGATAGCACCGTTTCCATACAGTGCCGTTGACCCTTTCACAATCTCAATATGGTCGATGGCTGAGACGTCAATCGTACGAATATCACGGTCGGTAGAGCGTAGAGGAGTCGACTGGGGTATACCGTCAATCAGTATCAATGCGCTTCTTCCGCGGAGTGATTGCGCACGTGAACTTGTCGTATTACTTGACAATGCCATGCCCGGAGTGAGCAATCCAAGGAGATGCGACATGTCTGGAGCAATCTTACTCATTGCTTCTATCTGTTTATTGTCGATGATTGTGACTGTAGCAGCCGCATTCGACTTCAGTTCAGGGATACGTGTCGTGCTGATAGTCACCTCCTGCAGGTGCTGCATGGAGTCCAATGCGCTCTCTGTCTGTGCGTTACAGGGTGCAACAACTGTTGCCAAAATAAACACAAGTGGGGTAAATTTCTTTCTCATTATGTATACAATCTTTTATCGATAATCTATTATTTTGTGCAAAAGTATGTAAATTTTAGAATTTATACAATACCTAAAATAAGGTAATTTGATCGTCTCTTTCGCCTTAATCGTCCGTGTCCTCTCCCGGATATGTCATAAAATAGTTTCTGGCTATATAACAAAATACCTCTTATGTATAATAAGAAGCCTGCTGTATGTTACAAAAAAATGAGGAACAACCCCGCAGGCTGATCCTCTTATCGTTCTTTCTTAGGGAAGTGTTGCCTAATATTTCTTGAAATCTGCAAATGTATAGTTTTTTAATTCTGTACATTTTTCGCTCTCTTCAAGGTACTTCTTGTAGCTAATAAACTTTTGTCTAAGATCTTTTTCTGTTTGTTTCTCTTGCGCTACACCGTTTTAGAAAGATAATTCCTCGCGACAATTTCTTAAAAATAAATCCAGTTGTAGCATCAAATAATCACATTGTGTTTGCACGTCACAAAAGAAATGACGGTTATGTAGGAATGCAATGAAATCCTTTACATGGCCTTTTAGTTTATTAAAAGAATCTTTAGATAGCTCTTTGCGGTACTATTTGATGAGAATATCCCATGGTACACCCATAAATGCAGCGCTACTGTAAGTCATAACTGCTACAAGATGATGTTTAGAAATATTGCTGTCCGGTAAAACTTAAATAGCATAGATATCCTTTCGGAATTGCCTTTATATAGGTAATTCCGCATTATTTTTTGAAAACCAAGCCCCCTAATCAAATAAGTCAAGTTCTTTTGGTGGTGCATTTGCTCTTTCTGCCATTATTATGAGTTCATCATTCTGTGGATTTTCCATAAACGAGATGAAATCGGTATAATACATCAGTGTAAGCCTTAGCATGGTTACCAGCTGCGAGAAGGATACGTGTCTTTTTATCATTCTGGAGATAACGGTACAAAGCAGATTGGCAATGAGTACCACCCATGTCTGTATCTGTATGGCATTTACACTGTCACCATAGAAGAAATGCAGTGGGAAGTTCTGTTTGAGCTGCTTGTAAAGGGACTCTATAGCCCATCTTCGCTTGTATATCTCCTCAAGGTCTTTTACATCGAGCTCAAGGTTATTGGTCAACAGGACAACTGACTTATGTGAGTTGTCACTCCACAGTTCCACTCGTCTTGCCTGGTGTCTTATCTCCCCCTTCTCAAAGAGAATCTTCTTGTCTGTATGTGTAACCAATCCATCAGGGCTTACATAGGTTACTGAGGACAACTCCGTATAGGTGAGATTCTTCTTCATCTTGGTCACATAGCATACCCCTTCCTCTGTAAGTCGCTGGAACTGTGCATAATCAACGTATGCTCTGTCCATGGTAAGGGTAGCATCCTTAGGAAGATGCACTTCTTTAAGTAGATAATGATCATGTGTGGCGGCAGAGGTAAGCTGTACGACCATGGGAACGCCAACATGATACTTCATCACCGTATGAACCTTCATACCGCCTTTCTTCTTACCACTCTTGGGGTGTCTGCCTACACCCTTGAGTATGTTGTCAAAAAGGGTAATCGTAGTTGAATCCATCATATACAGAAGCTTTTCCCATGTCTTCTGTTCACCTTTAGGGCGGCTGTCCGATAAAAAAGAACCATAACGCTCTAAGAGGTACGCATAAACGCTTGCAAAGAACTCTTGTGGGCGACGC
>ERZ773013.460-NODE-460-length-25670-cov-3.598243_pt1 | contig 25670 bp, 25 predicted proteins | sample MGYA00511670_ERZ773013 | MGnify/ENA primary metagenome ERZ773013 (study PRJEB29015, sample SAMEA2738120) | human oral metagenome | biome: human oral; feature: human-associated habitat; material: saliva | place: China | collected 2257 ... | reverse complement strand
GTAGCTGCTACATACTGGTGAAAATAGTTATTTATACAAAAATGCGACTATAATGCAATAAGTTAATGTCGATTATAGTCGCAATATTTTCATAGATTAAATTGCTATATATTTTAGGTCAATAAATTAGACTTACTTTACTGTATTACTCTTCTTGCAGTTGTATAACCTCCTAAGTTGGCTATTGTAACTGTAGACCCTGGCTGTGGAGCGTGTATATACTTTCCATTACCTATATAAAGTGCTACGTGGTGAACTGGTGAACCCCAGAAAATCAAATCTCCTGGTCTTAATTCAGCCCTAGATACATATGTACCTACAGTAGCCTGGTCCTTAGATACTCTTGGTAGGGTAATTCCTGCACCATTACTAAATGAATAAAGCATTAAACCTGAGCAGTCAAAAGTATTTGGTCCCTGGGCACCCCATACATAGTTAGAACCTATCTTTGACTTGGCAACCTCAATTACCTTGTTTATCTTGATCTGCGAAGAGCTAGACGCCAAACTACCACCGGCGTTAAACTTGTATGTAACACCGTTTATGTTTTTAGTAGTATTTGTCAACATCACACCATTCTGGTCAAAATAGTAAAGATTGTTGTCTATTTTTCTCCATAGGTTTTCTGCCCTATCAAAGGTATTTAAGAAATAGTACCACTTGCCGTTTTCCTTGTACCATCCTCTTACCTTTTTACCATCCTGGTACCTATAGTACTTACCAGCTTCATATAGGACACCATTCTTCTTCGTTGAAGCTGCCTCTATTAGAGTCTGCTGACCTAGATCATAAAGCTTCTGCTGTTCAGCACTTACTTCATCTAACTTCTTACTAGAATCAAGGTTTACCATATGACCATTCTGGTCAAACTGGTACTCTTTACCATCAATGCTAATTCTCTGGTCCTTGATCATTATACCATCCTTGTTGAAATAGTATAAGTATCCATTGATTTTTCTCCACATATTCTGTGGAAGTTCATATGTGTTTATAATATAGTACTTGTTACCCTTGTACTCTATCCATCCTTTTTTCTGTACATTATTTACATAGAAATACCACTTGCCATTTTCCTTTACAAATCCATTAAAACCACTGCTAGCAGCCTTTATCGGATTTTCATTTGGAGTAACTTCCAGCTGGCTTTCTTCCGGTGTACTTGCTGTCTGACTACTTGCATCAGTAGTGACTACTTCTGCGTCACTAGTGGACTGACTATCTACAACGGCTTGTTGGCTTGTTATTACTTCAACTTGTTCATCAGCCTTTACACTTGTTGAATACATAAAAGCACTTGATGACAAAACAAATGTCGCTAAGGCTATGGCAATTATTCTTTTGTTTGTTCTCTTTTTAAACTGCATCTCTGCCTCCTTTGGTTAAATATATCCTTCAACAATTACAATTCTACCATATGTCCACAAATAAAGCAAGGTAAAAATTACAATTTGTAACTTTTACCTTCTTTTAACTGAATATATATTTACATTTTATGTTATTTTTGTAACCTTTTAACCTTCTTTTTTACCACTCCAAAGAACATATCAAAAATCATTTCATACTCTTCTACCCTTAGGAAGTGCATTATTAGAGCATATACGATTACACCAACTCCAACGGCTGAAGCCAGAGCAATAAGCTTAAATAATAGGCCTCCTACTAAACTGCTAGCCACTATACCATAAACTAATTTAACGCCCAGTCCCATTATTAGGGCAGCAAAAAGAGATTTTAAGAAGACAATATAGTTGTCTCTAGAGGAGTAGCCCTCAATTTTCTTTCTCATACTACGATTGAAAAGGAGGAGACCTATATAAGCTGAAACTGCCGTGGCAATTGCCAAGCCTTTATAGCCTAGGGGTTTAACTAGTATCAGATTCAAGCTTATATTAAATACAATTGATATAATACTGTTAATCATAGGAGTCTTGCTATCCTCCATAGAATAGAATCCCCTAGTAAGGACATCCCTTAGGGCAAAGGCCAAAATACCTATTACATATATCCATAATATACTAGCTGTCATAGTAGTATCTTTAGATGTAAAGGCATTTCTTTGGAAAAGTACCTCAACTATCTGTCTAGAAAGGACTATACAGCCTACTATTATGGGCACTAGGGCCACAATTATTACATTCATGGTCTTCTTTAAGCTATTTAGAAAGCTATCCATCCTATCAGAAACTATCATGCTAGAAAGTCTTGGGTATATTACAGCAAGTATAGAAGTTATAAATAGGGCCTGAACAAATTCATATAGTTTTATAGCATAACTAAAGGAAGCTACTACCTCTGTACCTAGCAATGAAGCTAGGGATTTGTCAACTATTGAATTTATTTGATTGGCACCCACACCTATGACAACCGGTAATATAAGAATCATCATATCCTTCATAACTGGGTCCTTAAGATTAATCTTAGGTCTGTACCTATAGCCTTCCTTGTACACGAAAGGAAGCTGAAATAAAGCCTTGGCTGAAATAGCTATTAGGGTACCTATTACTAGTACCATTGGACTTGTCTTTAAACTCAGGTATATAGATACTATTATAATTATACTATAAGGCATACCAATAAATCCTGGTATAACATACCTCTTTTTTATCTGAAGGTAGGATGTAAATATATTAGCTAAACCTACAAAGACAATACTTGGTAGTAAGATTCTTGTATACTGAACGCATAGGGTATATACATCACCCTGGTAACCCGGTGCAAATACCTTAACCAAGGGACCTGCAAATATTATACCTAGTCCAGCTATTGATAGACAGACTATCACTACAAGATTAACAACTGAATTTAAAAATCCCATGGCCCTCTCTGTAGAGTCTTCACTTGCTAACTTATTATATAGGGGGATTAGACTCGTGGCTAGAGCTGTACCTATTACTGCAAAAAGTATTGTCGAAATACTGTTGGCAGTTGAATATACTGCGGCATACTTTCCTGTACCATAGGCTGATGCCAAGACGCTATCTCTAAATAGACCCAATATCTTGGATACTATTGTAACTATCATCAAAAGGACGGTGGCCCTTGCTGCTTTTGACATAACTTTCTCCTCTATCTTAACTTGTTGACATCTTCAGGATTTCTGTAGCTATCAACCAACTTCTTTATCAAACTTATTACTCTTTGGATATCTTCATCATCTGAAGCCAACTTTAATTCTTCTAATTGACTAAAGATTTCTTCCCTATTAAACTCCTGTGGCTTGCCTATGAAAATTTTGTTGTGGTCTGTAACCTTTAGACCCTCCTCAGCCATCAAAAGCTCCTCAAATAGCTTTTCACCAGGCCTTAAACCTGTGTAGACTATATCTATATCTACATCCGGCTCAAAACCACTAAGTCTTATCATATTCCTCGCCAAATCATCTATCTTTACTGGATCTCCCATATCAAGGACAAAAATTTCCCCACCAGATGCCATGGCGCCTGCCTGCATCACAAGTGCAACTGCCTCTGGTATAGTCATAAAGTACCTTATTATATCCTTGTGGGTAACAGTTACAGGACCACCTGCCTGGATTTGAGACTTGAAGAGTGGAACCACTGACCCATTACTTCCCAATACATTACCAAACCTAACTGCCACAAAGTCTGTAGAACTATTTTCGTTATAAATCTGTATCAGTTTTTCTGCTAACCTCTTTGTTGCACCCATTATGTTAGTTGGGTTAACAGCCTTATCTGTAGATATTAGTACAAACTTGTCTACACCACACTTATCAGATACATTTAGAAGGTTTCGTGTACCAAACACATTGTTTTTAACTGCCTCTGTCGGATTGGCCTCCATTAAAGGTACATGCTTATGGGCTGCAGCATGAAAGACAATATTAGGCCTATACTTTGAAAATACTTTTTCTAGCCTCTTTTCTTCCCTAATATTAGCTATAACAACATCCATATCCAGTTGGTTATCATACTTCATCAATAGTTCCTGCTGCACATTATATACATTATTTTCATAATTATCCAGCAATATTAGCTTGCTTGGTCCATACTTATAGATCTGTCTACATAACTCAGATCCGATTGTTCCTCCAGCCCCGGTAACCATGACAATTTTTTGAGATATATAATCCCTAATCTTGTCCATATCTAGACTGACTGGATCTCTACCTAAAAGGTCGTCTATCTCAACATCTCTTATTATTTTAAAATCGACCTTGCCATCTATTATCTCCAAAAAGCCTGGTATAGTTTTCGTGTAGCAAGAGGTAGACCTGCATATATCTATGATTTCCTTCTTCCTCTTGTTGCTTATATTGGCAATAGAAAATATTATTTCATCTACCATTAATTCCTTAACTAGTCTTGGTATATCTTTAACCCTACCATCAACAAACTTCCCACATACTTCTTGACCCAGTAATAGCTCATTGTCATCTATAAGTGCAACAACCTGCCTATTTAATTTTCTCTTATTTTTATTAATTTCATTGATGACCATTTGGCCAGCTTCACCTGCACCAACTATCATCACCCTCGACAATTTCGCCATACTTCACCTTTCATCAAACCTTATAAAAGGTCAATCTACAATATAGGCCTAGACCGATGTTTTAGTCCTATAATACTACAATCTATTTTTTTCTAGTACCATATCATATAGCTTAGATATATCCTCAAAGTTATCCTCAAATCTATAGGTAGACACTACGAATTCTCTAGCCCTTTTACCCATATCTATCCTTAGCTGGTCATCAGTCATAAGTTTGTCCATAGCCTCAAAAAGCCCTTGAACTGACTTAGACTCTACTACTAGTCCTGTCACCCCTTCATCAACAGATTCAGGATGACCGCCTACCCTGGTTATTATTACTGGTACCTGGCAGGCCTGTGATTCAATAGCCGACACACCAAATCCTTCTCTCAAGGATGGGAAAACACATACATCACATGAATTGTATGTAGCTACAATAACTTGGGGCTGAACCCTTCCAAGGAAGCTAATAGACGCCCTTGATTCAAGCCCTGATACCTGGTCCTTAAGGGCTGCTTCTTCCTGACCACTACCACCAATTAGGAGCCTTAGCTTTTTGCCCTTATAAGCGCCCTGGTATTTAGTATAAAGTTTGTCATATGCCTCTATTAGGTATTTAATACCATATTTTTTTTCTAGACTCTTTACGATTCCAAAGGTAAAATAGGCTTGATCCTTAGCCTCATCTATTGGTTTAAACCTATTTGTGTCTACTCCGAAGTACGTAATATAAACCTTTTTATTCGTATAAAGATTTGCCTCCCTAGCCATATCTATACTATTTGAAAAAATATAGTCTGCCTTCTTAAAATTATACTTGATAATCATCTTTTGAAGCAGACCATTTCTAGGAAAGTCATATATATCAGTACCCCACACAGACAAAATATATGGCTTATATCCCATTAGGGCTCCCAAAAATCCATATGAGCTAGCATACTGGGCATGTAAAAAATCAGGTCTGATCTTTTCAATTAGAGCCTTGATTTCCTTCCTATGCTTAAGGTAGTTAAACTTACTAAATAGCCCCTTGTTCCTGACCTCATTTACATTTGTTTGAAAGTTGTGAACCGTCACACCATCAATGCTTCCACCATTTAGGGATATGATTTCAATCTCATAGCCCTTCTTTAAAAAGAAGTCACACCACTTTTTCACGTGTGGGTTCGAAGCATCTGCTAAATAACAAATTTTTGGCATATAAACCTCCTAGTTAACCCATTTATTTTATGCCCCTATCCTTAATTAATACTAAACAAGGGCCTACTTTTCCTTTTTAGGTCTCTTCTTTGCTGCGTTATATGCGTAGAAAATAAATACATATGACGCCTTCCATATACTTAATTTTTCTATATTTCTATAGGTATTCCAAGTCCTCTTAATGGCGTTGAACTTATTATGCGACAAAGATTCCTTGACTATCCTATACCATACTAGATCCTCATATATACCATAGGCATAGTCAACCCTCTTTAGTAAATTCAGCCATGTAGCTGTATCCTGACCTCGCCTAACATTTACCATCCTAAAGTCTCCCATCAAGCTCCTATCAATTAGTACAGTGGAACAACCTATAATAGTATTCTTCAAAAGACCATTGTAGTCAATTTTTTCTGGAGCCCTTGCAACTTTAGGGGTTGGGCTACCATCCGTGTTAGTGTACCTATAGGATGTAAAACAAAAAGCGACCTTCTTTTCAGCTAAAAAATGCATCTGTCTCTCCAGCTTTTCTGGTTTCCAGATATCATCACTGTCTAAAAAGGCAACATATCTACCGCTCGCCTCTGAAAGTCCAATATTCCTAGTAACGGCTGCTCCAGAATTTTTTTCTAGCTTTATATATTTAATTCTATCATCTTCCTTAGCCTTTTTTTCTATAATTTGCCCGGAAGAATCACTTGAACAATCGTCCACCAATAACAACTCCCAATATTCATAGGTCTGTGCCTGCACAGATTCTATTGTTTCTGTCAGAAAGTCCTCTGCATTATATACGGGTATTATTATCGATACCAAACCTTCCTTCATGATATATATCTCCTAACCAATTCTCTTCCTAAACTTTTTAGGTCTCTGTAATTTCATTTTATTTAAACTTATACTTTTTATATCAAATTTGGATATTCCATAAACTAACAATATTATACTTATGTTGCTAGCAATATCAACCAAAATACTTTCTGCAAAACAGTAAGTCAAAATACTCACAAGTAAAAGTAGCTTGTCCTTCTGGTCTTCCTTGCATAGGCTGTACATTGCGAGGCAAATAAAGCCTATTATTACAATAAATACAATAAGTCCCATGCTATACAGGGTCCAAATGTAACCACTGTCTAGGGGCATTCTCTGTGAAAAGAGGATGTCCCTAATATTTGGTGTGTAACCAAATATGTTAATCCCACTTGTAGGGTGGGTAATGTATGAATGCCAATAAAGGGGTCTGTGCGATAATACCCTATTCAAGTAGTAATTTCCGCTTCCAAACAAGGCAATTAATATACTCAGTATAGACATAAATGCTGGAAATAGACCTATTAGTATAGCATTCCACTTCTTCCTAACATCGATACTTCTCAGTATCAAGAAGGCAATTGCCGTAACAATAGCTGTCAGGAGACCCGTCCTTGTTATAGTCTGGGAATACATCAAAAACGCCATTAAAAATAAGGCTATGAAATCAATCTTCTTTTTACTATAAAACACATAATAAAAGTAAGAAGACCATATTAAAAACATGCATATAAATGATGAGTTTGGATTTCCAAATCCAAAGTCATTTCTTCCTTCCAGATACTCAGTAGGGTGTATACCAAGTAGGTTACTAACCAAGTAAATAGAAAAGAATATGGCATTAAAGACCATAAACCACTTTACCAGAAGTCTAAAATCACAAGTATAAAGACCTAGGCAAAGGTAATAAACATAGGCCATAGTGATGTTTCTTGACATTACAAACTGTACACTAGCCAATAATAGGACCAATAAATGCGTTATATTAAATTTTCTTATATCACTTGCTATCATAATAGTCGATAGACCCAGACTAAGCACCATTATGTACCTAGAAAAGGAGTTCATATCGAAAAAGTCCCCGTAAAACTTGAAAACGGCCATAAAGACTATAATGATACCAAATAAATTTCTCCATTTATTCTTAAACATCAAACTACTCCCTTAGTATTAACTATTTCCTTAAATTTAGTATAGCCTTGAAAATTCTATCACAATTTTTTCCATCCCTTAGGTCAAAAAATTCTTCGACCCTTTGGGCATATATATCTTCCATCTTAAATTCATTATCAAAGTATTCACTTAGCTTCTTAACAAGGTCTTCTTCATCAATTATAACCTTGCCAAATCCATCATCCTCATAGCTGAAATAACCTGGTGCATACTTGTCATCCTTGACCTTTTGATAGTATATAAGAGGTTTTTTCATATATGCAAAGTCAAAGGCTACAGATGAAAAATCTGTTATCAATAGTTCTGACTCCTTTAAAAGGGTCTGAACATCATAGTCGTCCTTGTCAGCCATAATTACCCTCTTATTTCCTATATCAAAAGCCCCCTTGTAGGGTTGCATTTCAAAATGAGGATAGAAAATTAATTCCCTATCATACTTTTCTAATAGGTCTAAAATTTTCTTGTTATTTATCAAAGAATTAAGTGACTTAAAATAATCAGAAGCCAAAAAGCTAGTCATATCCAGCTTGTCTTGATTCTTGTATGAAGGAGTGATTATGGTCTGTCTCCACGTAGGCATCAAGAGGATCTGCTTTTTCGTCTTAAAGTCATTTAATCTATCATATCTAGCAATACCTGTCCTTACAACCACACCCTCAGCAAAGCCATAATTAGGCCCACATATAGACTCATACTCACGCTTTGTGGTAGTTATAAATAGGTCTATCTTAGTAGAGGCATTGTAATACATACTAAGGTCACTAAGTATTACACCATGCTGTAGCAATACAAACTTCTTTTTGTTCTTCCTATCTAACAGGAGCTTGTATAGTTTATAGCTCCACGGCTCTAAAAAGCCTAGATGTGAAGAAATTGCATATTCACATAGTAGAAAGGCTATCTTATGGTCCTCGCTACCAAATTCTATTATATTTCCAAGGTCCTTTACCCTATCATAGTCCTTCTTATGGGAAGAATCTATCACATACCAGGCATTTATTTCAGGATGATTTTCCCTCAAATACTTAAAAAATACATATCCATTATCCTTGGCTTCAACCCCTCTTTCAGATATCAGCCACATATTCTTGTATTTTTCATCCTGCCTATACTTATCGGCCTTACTATTGTAGGCTAGCATTTCCAAAGAATTTTTGCTTAGCCTAATAATCTTTTCAACTATACTCATAATACCACCCTAGACTTTAAATTTAAGTTGTTCTTTAATAGCTGACATAAAAAGTCCCCAGAACTTTCCATCGTTACTATCCTTGATAAGCTTTCTTTTCTTTAAACCGAAGGCTATAAAAAGCACAAAGCCCGTAAATCCACCAAATAACCTTTTGAAAAGTGGTCCCTTGCCTATAATTGATGTTGGATCAGTGTAGTTAACCCTCTTGTAAGGATGGTAGGCCACAATCACGGGGAAGTAGTACATCTTTCTCTTCCCCTCATTATAGGCATCCATTATAAATATATTTTCCTCTCCAGAGTTATACTTTTTTCCAATACCAAACCTCTCATCGAACCTATGAGTCATAGGGTCTAGTTGGTGGGCGTTAAACCACATATCCAGTGTAAGCTGCTTTAAGGTCTGCCTCCTAGATATCCCCATTATAGGTTCCTTTGGATAGTCTGCCGTAGACTTCTTAACTATTGGGTCAAAATGCTGAAAAATTGCTATATCTGGATCATATTTTTCAAAGTGCTCCTTTACTATCTCTAGAGTATTATCTGCATACCAGCAATCATCATCAGTGAAGGTGTATACATCACCTGTACAGTAATCCATAGTTGCATTCCTACTTACTGAGCAACCTACTCCACCTGCATCTATATGCTTGTATTCAAAGCTATGCTTTTTAAGTATTTCATCTATCTCTTCGAAGTTGGTCTGTGATCCCACTATAACTTCAAAATTTTTATATGTCTGTCTATCTAAACTATCAAATAGTACATCTAGTTCCTTTAACCTAGAACCATATGTACCCAACAATAAACTGAATTTCATATTATACTTCCCTTCTTCGTACTTCAAAAGAGCCACCTATTTAGACAAAAAATGCTTAAATACATTGACAAAAGCATAGTTTGTAAAACAGTACAAGGATTTGAAAAGTCCTAGCTTTTCTTCATTTCTTAGTATATTCCAAGTCCAAGTAGCTGCTTTTAATTTATTGCCAGAAAGTGAATTCTGCCTTGTCCTATAAAGAGCAAGAAGGTCGTTTAAGCCGTGGGCCTTATGGCCCCTCTTAAGTATCCTCAACCAGGCAGCATAGTCCTCATGCCTAGTTTTTGGCATGACAATTTCCTTTATATAGTTTCTATCAATTACCACAGTCAAGCAGGCTATAGCATTATGCTTTAGTAGCTTATTGTAATCTAATTCCTTCTTAGCCTTTACTACTGTATTCATCAGCTTGCTATCTGCATCCATAAACCTGTAGCTAGTAAAGGTAAACTCATACTGGTTTTCCAACATAAAGTCTATCTGACGACTTATTTTTTCCGGCAACCAAACATCATCACTATCTAAAAAAGCAATAAACCTACCCTCAGCATTTTCGATAGCTACATTTCTTGCATTTGCAACACCAGCATTCTCCGTCAAGTAAATAGGCTTCACCTTATCACTTTTTTTCTTGTATTTTTCAAGAATAGCCCTAGATCCATCACTAGACATATCATCCACACATATAATCTCTATATCGTCATAGGTCTGGTTTAAGACACTATCCAAGGTTTCTTCCAAGTATCTCTCGGCATTATATACAGGCATAATGACCGAAACCAACTTGTTAGTATATACTTTTTCCATCTCGTTCATTTTAAATCCCCTTCTATCTTGCTCCGTCACCTGTAAAAATAACCTTAACAGTCATAAATACTATCTTTATATCCAAAAGTAGACTCCTATTTTTTATGTAATAGATATCATACTTAAGCTTCTCACCTGGGTCTATTTCATAGCCACCATTCACCTGGGCCCATCCTGTTAGTCCAGGCTTTATTGCAAGCCTATAGACAAAGTGCCCATACTTTTCCTCAAATTCCTTTGTAAATCCAGGTCTTTCTGGCCTAGGACCTATAATACCCATATCTCCCTTGAAAATATTGAAGAGCTGTGGTATCTCATCAATCCTAGTTTTTCTTATAAACTTACCAACTTTTGTAACTCTTGGATCATCCTTTTCTGCCCACTGGGCACCATATTTTTCTGCATCAGTCCTCATAGACCTTAGCTTATAAACATAGAATTCCTTACCGTACTTACCCAGCCTTTCCTGCTTGTATAGGATAGGTCCATTATCCTCTATTTTTATAAAAATACCTGCAACCAATATTACTGGTATACCGACTATCATAGCTAAGAGGCTCAGTACTATATCAACGATTCTTTGACATAGCTCAAGGCACTTACCACCCTTTACTATACTATAATCTATGGTATCAATATACTCTTTTAGTTTTACGTCATCTCCACTATACCTGTTTAGAGACATCATTATCCTCCCTTCAGCAGTCAAGTACGCCAAATCACTGCACATACTGCTCTAAATTATTCCAAAACTTTATATTCTTACAAATCAAGACCAAATGACTTCTTTGTAAGAAAAACCCTTACCGTCATGAATAATGCCAGTAAAACTAAAAGTATTGTAGTAGTCAACTTGAATCTTTCTATATTAAAGAAGTTTCTTCTTTCGATTTTAAAACCAACCTGGTTCAACTCTCTATACTTCCTCTCCTTGACCAGCTTTTCATCTGCTGTTGCAAGGTAATTATTTTCTATTAAAAGTAGGGGTGAATTGTTATCCGCTGCTAGTGGAGCTATTGCCATTGCATTAATCAGCTGCCCAGAGGCAATTGACCTCTTGTGTAGAACTTCTCCACCTTTAGAAACATAAAGCTTATCCCCCTTCTTATATAGGATATCCATTATATTTCTGTTTACTTCATACCTATCCTTGCCACTAATTTTAACTAGACTGCTAAACATCTTGTCAAAATTTCTGTTTATAGTATTATTATTTGTAACTATATAGGCCTTTTTAACTCCATACTTATCAATATATGACTTTATCTTGGCTGCGTCATCATCCCCACCAGATATTACTATTACCGGTATATTGTTTTTCTGGGCATATGGTGAAAATGATATAGCATTCGGTAGATCAAATACATCACTACTAACAAGGGCAAGAGCATCAACTTTTTTCTTGTCGGCCATCATGCTAGCAAACCTCAGAGAAAGGTCTGTAATATTGCTTTCAATAAGCCTATCAACCTTGTAACCATTCCTCTTAAAGGATCTTTCAACCCTCTTGTTCAAGCTATTTATTCCACCTATTAGCACAACCTTTTTTACACCCAACTTTTTCATCTGATCATATACAGGCTTCTTAATAGTGTAGCTTTCTATATAGAAGACTGGATACTTGTTATTGTAGGCGTATGGTGCTACCGATACTATCTGGTCAATCATCTCTGTATTTACTACTATAGCAGTATCTGCCTTTTTAAAGCGTTTGTCCACCACTGTATTTACTGTATCATACCTGGTATCCCCTGTATAGTCGACAATATCGAACTTATCGAAGTATAATTTGTCAAGTAGCTTTCCACCACCAATATATATAACTAAAAATATAAGTATAAATACCGTATACTTTATAATCTTTTTCATACTTAATTCTCCCGCTCTTATTTCTTTGAAATAAACATACTCTCACTCACTACATTATTATACTATATATTAAAAATTTGTGCAAAGCTTGTAAAGAAAAAAAAGGATATATAGAGAACTTTTATTAGTTCACTATATATCCTTCTTAAAATAACTAATTAAAGCCAGCGACTATACCCTTGGCTATCTGGATTCCCATATCTCTTAGGGACTGGTCGGACTTCAGTTTATTTACATCGTACGAATTAGACATAAAGCCTCCCTCAACCAAAATAGCTGGCGCCTCTGTATTTGCAATTACATATAGGTGGGTACCGTCTTTTACCCCCCTGTTTCTCATGTCAAATTTGGCCAATATACTATTTAAAACCTTGCTAGCAGTATTCTGGGACAGGCTACCCTCTCCTGCGTAAACTTCGACTCCTGTACCGCTTAATTCACCCGTATCAGCATTTACAACAGCCCCACCCTTGTTGTAGTGGATACTACAGAAGAATACAGCCTTACTGTTATTTGAAATATCAGCCCTGTCCTGAAGGGTTGGATATGTATCGTTCTTTCTCGTCATAATTACATTAGCCCCCGCCTTTGTAAGGTAATCTGCACATGCTAGGGCAGTCTTTAGGGTCCAATCCTTTTCTTTGTAACCATTTAAACCAACTGCACCTGAATCACTACCACCATGACCCGGGTCGATTACAATAGTCTTACCCCTGATACCCTTACTACTTATATTTGTGTCACTAGTACTTGTCTGAGTTTGGGACTGAGGCTTAGACGGTGTCTGTGGCTGAGTCTGTGGCTTGGTCTGAGTTTGAGTGCTTATTGCTGCAGACTGGAAATTAGACTTAATAAGACTAGTTACACTGGAGCTTATGCCTCCACCAATCTGGTATATTGTGTCACCCTGCACACTATTTAAGAACTTCTGAGAAGCAGCTACCAACTTGTTCCTGTGTGTTATCAAGATTGGACAAGACTTTAGCGTTGCAAATGGACCTGCACTTACAGTATCTATCAGGCCACTATTTTCCGCCTTTGTAACTATTAGGCTATTTATATCGCTACTTTTATAAAACCTATTTATTACATTTACATTTGTCTGGTACCTGTCACTACCGTATATTCTATTTGCCTGACCACCGTTTCTTACTACTGCGCTGATCTTATTAATTAGACTGTTTGATATAGAATTCTGACCTCCTATATAGTAGACATTGCTAGCAGAGCTCTTTAGGTAATTGTAAACCTCATTACCAACGTAGTTCTTACTAGCTACTAAAACAGGAGCCATAGTACTTCCCGCCCTAGAGGATATTGATAGGGCATCTGCTACACCATATTCAGTACTCACTACATATGCTGTATTAACTCTACGACTGGCATTTATCTTTTCAGCTACTGCAGCGGAAAGGTCACTCGGGTATGTACCAAATATTCTCGCCATTTCAGCACCAGTATTGGCCTTTATGGCATTTGATATACCCTTTGAAATATGACTAGTATCACCAATCATATATACCTTTTTAGGATTTAGCCTTATAATTTCATCCAAAACTGATGGCTTTATTGACTTAGCTGATGTCAATAGTATAGGTGCCTTATTTAAGCTAGCAAATGGTGTTGCAATTAAACCATATATAGCATTTGACGAATTTACCAAAACTACTGCATCTGCTCCATTAGGGTAAGAGGCCTTACTGACCTGTACAGATGTTTCATACCTATCACTTCCATATAAATATGATATATTGGTGTTTGTTTTTGCATAACTTGAGTCAAGTCTTGGCTCATAGGTCATTTCACCTTCCTCATCATCGACATATTGGCTCACATTGCCATCTTGGTCGAACTTGGCCATACCGAGCTTAATTTCCATAACTCCAGTCTTTTCTTCTGATCCATCATTAGAACCGACAGCTTCTATTTTAGAACCAGTCTCACTGGCATTTATTTCATCAGCAAAACTATATGGCGCAAATCCGGTTAGCAAGGTCATAGCTAGTGTCATTGCCATAAATTTTTTCATAAAAACTTTCATCTAATACCTCCCAAAAATCTATTTATATTACTTTAGTCTATTTTATGATACTATATAAAGTGAGAGGAAAAATAATGATTAAAAACGAAGATTTTACAAGAAAGTATTTAGATAAAATTATTTTTGCATCCGAGCGGCATACTGTTGATGAATGGTTAGGTGCATTTAAAAAACTTTCAGAAATTATGAACGAGCTTAATCTTGATCCCAATCTTTACATGTGTATAGTATGGGTGTGGAAAGCTTAAAGATTAATCTTATAAAAAATGAATCTCTAATTATCATTGAAATGAGTGATAAAAGTAAGATAGTCAGGAAGTATCAGTATTTGCAGGTGTTTAGAAGTGAACAGTGAAAATTTATATAGTTTGGGTCTAGGTCAATTAGACTCAAGTATGATATAATAATATAATGCGAAAAGGAGTTACGTGTGAATGTGTTCAAATGTTGATATATTAGAAAAGGAATTTCAAGATATAATAAACAATAGTGACGAGATTAAAAAAGGAATCTCTGAAATTTTGTTGGATAAAAAAGAAGTAGATAATGCTAACTATGAAAAAGAAGTTGAATACATCAATGGGATTACTTCTGATTTCACAATAACTGATGGTCAATTCCGCCTATTATCTACTCTTGAATGCAAACGAGCTGATATTGGTGTAACAGAGTATGTCAGAGGGATTGGCCAACTATTCCAATACGAATATTTCTTTGAACAAAAAATTTCTCCGAGAAAGTTTTCGGAATATTTATATGATGAAGGAAAAGAATATAGTACAGCAATTGTAATCCCATCTAATTTCTATGAGAATACAAAACTAAATATTGGACTTTTTAAATATCCTAAATCAACTAAAATAATTGAGATCAATTTAGCGTCGAAAAATGTACGAGAAATTGATAGAAAACTTTTAGATGAGCTTGCTAAAAAAGACTCTAATACAATTGCTATTTCATCATACTACTTACGTGACAATCGAATTTTTGAGTATTTTATAGCTTTAAAATATATACAGTATTGGCATCTTCTTAATCCTGGATCGAATGAGATATTGAATAGAAAAAAGATGGAAGAGCATCTCAAAAAGACAGAAACAATCAATAATGGAAACTGGCGAAACGTCTTTATTACTCTAGCTTCTTTAGGATTTACTGATAGCAAAAATCATCTGACAAGTAGTGGAAAAAGGATGGCTATGTTGGACTTATCTGAGTTTTCATACGTCTTATTTGATGCTTATATTAAACCATACATTAAAGTTTTGCTGGGGATTTTAAGCAATAATCGTGATTCAAATACTGGGAAAGTAAATTTAAGTAATCAAGAAATTGTTGAAAAAATAAAAGAAAAATACAGCAATAAAGAGGTTCTATATTTAACTGAGAGCAATGGAAGATATGTTTCCAGTTGGTTAAATATTATGCGTGATGATTATGGATTCGTAGATTTTAAACCAAGAAATAATACAAGAGAAGTCAAGTATGATCCATCTAATCTATCGAAAGATGATTTAATTAAAAAAATAAAAGAGCAAACCATTGCCGAAGAATACTATGAAAAGTTCTATGAACTTTTAAGAAATGGAGATTTTAATAACTAATGAATAATGGTTATACGATTTTTGAAACTTTTGTGGGAGCTGGAGGTTCTCATTTAGGCTTCATGCAAGAGAATTTTAAGACAGTCTATGTGAATGACTTTGTAAAAGAGTGTTTAGAGACTCTTACTTTTAATAATCCAAATTTAGCAGAAGAAAAGGCAATTATTGATAATACACCAATTGAAAATTTGAAGCCCTATGAATTATTAAAAGAAACTGGACTGAAATCGGGTGAGCTTGATGTAATGTTTGGTGGAGTTGTCTGTAAAGGATTTAGTTTAGCTGGTGAAAGAAGTCCAAATGATGAACGAAATACATTGTATAGAAAGCAACTTGATCTCGTTGAGGCTTTTAAGCCTAAAATTTCTATTGTGGAGAATGTTCCGGGTATTGTAAATGCAGAAATTCTAGACCCTGAAGCACCAGTAGAAATTAAAGAGCAGGTTGATGAGATTTGGCAAAAACTAGAACGCTATAAAGGTCAGAAAGCAAGTCTCAGAAAAATCAATGGAATAACGGGGGAGTTTGAAGAAGAAGGTAAAGCATTACGACATGAGAAGGCTGACATAATGAAGTCATTAAAACAGAACGGATATCTTATTTCAGTTATTGATGACCTTTATCAGACTTATGAAAAACTTGGCTATAATGTTGTTCATAAAGTATTGAATGCTGCCTGGTATGGTTCAGCAACAAAACGTGAACGTGTTATTATTGTTGCAGTAAGGAAAGACCTAGAGTTAGAATATAAATTTCCGAAACCTCGTTTTATGAGTGAGAATATCTTTAAAAAAGATATGCCGATTGATTATTTAGATCTTCCTAAGCCTAAAACAGTCAATGATGCATTGAGTGAAATTGACTATACGGATGAGAAAGATTTGGATAATATTCCAATGAATCACAATGAAAAAACAGTATGTCGTTTTAAATATATCCCTGAAGGTGATTCGATCGCAAATCATATTGATGAATTGCCAGCAGATTTAAAAATAAGTAAATTTTATTCTCGTGGTTCTACAATGAGGTTAGCTGGTTATGAACCAAGCCCTACGCTAGTTCCTGGACACAGTAATTTCCCAGTCCACCCACGAGAACATAGAAGTATTACTGTTAGGGAAGCTGCAGCGATTACTGGGTTCCCTTTGGATTATAAATTCTTTGGTAATCATTCTAAGCGTTGTGAACATGTTGGAAACGCAGTTCCTCCTGCATTAGCAAATGCTTTAGCAAAAGAATGTAAGATACTTTTAGATGAGTATTATCAAAAAGAAAAAATGATTAATAAAAGACAATAGCAAATCAAATTTTCTACTGTCTTTTTACTCATAGTATTTAATTTTTGACGGTTCAATAATCTCAGTATAGAAATTTTCAACGCTCATTAAGATATAACCTTTTTCTGCATTCAAGGCGTATGAACTCAGATTATTAAACTGCTAAGTGCCAAGCTGTCTTTGCGGAAGTATTTTATTTTAATCTTTTTCGAATCCAGCCGTCAAGGGAGCCAGCACTCATGGCTAGAATCAGTCGATTTTTATCTTTAAGCTCATTGATTTTTTCTAATAGTTGCGAATCATTTTTTGTAAGATCCATAACGATTGTTTTTTCAGACACTTTTCTAGCTAAGAATTCGGGTGAAAGAATCTCAAAATCAGGATTTTCACGGCTTAAATATGTTGGCAGCCAAATGATTTCATCTGCGTACTTGAAAACTTCTGGCGTATATTCATCTTGTACCTCAACTTGGCGAACATTTTGATGGGGCTGATAAATTAGAGAAATTCCAGAAAAACCGTTATTTTTTGCTACCTCGTTTGCTAATTGAAGCGTTGCTTGAATTTCTTTTGGGTGATGTCCGTAATCTGAATAGATATTTTCGGTTATTTTTTCGAAACGGCGATTTGTTCCCGGAAAGTTATTCAATGCAGCTATAGTTTTTTCATAAAAATTTTCTGGAACTTGCAAATCTTGAGCTTCAGCAAGATAATCGATAGCTTCAAGAACGAGGCTTGCATTTTTACGATTGTGAAGGCCAGGAATTTTTAGTTCTTCTTCAGGTTGAGATAAGATTACTTTATTATTGAATTTTTCGAAAATTTCTGGATGTTGATCTTTCCAAGAAATGATAAAATCGCTCTGAGCACCAAATTCTGTAAAAGCATCAAAATAATCTTGTTCAGTTTTATAGATATCGGTATGGTCGTGGTCAATTGATGTTATTAAGCTAACCGCTGGTGTGAAATGAAGAAAATTCCGATCGAATTCATCTGCTTCGTAGATAAAATATTCACTTTCAGGGTCGAAAAAACCGCTTTCACCGAAAGAAATAGTTGTACCAATTGACCAGCTAATAGGAATGTTTAGCTGTTTAAACGCCCAAATCGCCATTCCGGTTGTAGTAGTTTTTCCGTGAGTTCCTGAAACTGCAATGAGCTTAAGGTTTTTAGAAGTGATAATTTCGTTTAAAAGCTCGTCTCGCTTTGTGATTTTAATTCCTAATTCTTGAGCAGTTTTAAGCTCTGGGTGATCTTTCGGTAGAGCAGCAGTGTATACAAACCAATCTATACCATTATTGATGAATTTATCTTTTAAAAAACTACCATCTTGTTTGCCGATTTCAATTTCGATATCTTTTTTTAGAAGTTCTTCGGTCATTAAACTAGGGTTTTGATCACTACCAAAAACTTTATATCCAGCACTATGTGCAATACTTGCAAGGGCGCCAATTCCAACGCCACCAATTCCAGAAAAATAAATATTCATAACTTAATTTTATCACTTTTAAGAATGAAAATAAAGGTTTCGAACTTTTTTAAAAACTTAAAATATGATAAAATGTAAGTGCTTATGCTTAAAAATACGTTAAAACCAATTTTAAAAATTCGAAGATATTGGCGATATGTTTCTTTTGATGAAATCGCTGTTTTGTATCTTTCGAGAAATATGCGGCTTTTCGCAATTAAGTTAACGAGCGCTTTTAATTTGATTTATCTTTATAAATTAGGATATCCAATTTGGGTGATTTTAATTTATCTTCTTGCGTTTTTTTCTGGTAAATTTGTTGGCTCAATTATTGCACTTTTATATATTTCGAAAAATGGGCCTAAACACGGAATGTTATTGGGGAACATTTTTTATATTCCGGTTTTAATCTTAATGGCGTCGATAGGTGGTTTTGGTAAAGAATTTGGGCTAATCATTGCTTTAACGAGTGCTGTTTTTAGGGGTGCATCAGACGCTGTAGATGGAATATCTTATAATGTTGATTTTTCAAAAGTTAAAAATGCTAAGAAGGTTGGTGGTCAGCTTGGGATTGCTAATATTTTGGAACATCTAGCAAGTAGTCTTACTCCTGCCATAGGCGGTTTTTTGGCAATTATTTTTGGACTTGATAAATTATTTGTAGTTTCTTCGATAATCTTAGTACTAACGATTATTCCATTGCTTGTGACTAAAGAGCCAGTTAAAATAAACCAAAAAGTGAGTTTTCGCGGTTTTCCTTGGCGAAATTACAAACATTTGGCGATTATCTGTTTTAGTTCAGGCATGGTTGCGCTTTCGATTACTTCTTGGAGCTTTCTTGTGCCGGTTTTTATTCTTAAAGGTATGAATATCTACGGTTCAGCTGGTGTTTTAGCTTCAATCGCATCAATTTCTGCTCTTGTGGCTGCATTTATTTATGGGAAAATTATAGATAGAAACAAAGAAGGTATACTTTTAAAAATTAGTTCTTTACTGATGGCTGCAATTTATTCTCTAAGGGTTTTTATCGGTTCGAATCCAATTCCCATTGGTTTTGCGGAAATATTAAACGGAATATCCTTAAGCGGTTTTAATATGTCTAATTCTAAAGGGTTATATGGAGAGGCTGATGAATCTGGTATGCGGATTCAGTACTTATTTATTTATGAAGCAGGAATAGACTTAGCTTCGATTCTTGGGGTTTTCTTATTGTTTTGGATATTTGCAAATACAAGCAGCGTTGATCCAACTGGTGAAACTGCATTACGAATAATAGTATTTATTTCGGGAATCTTAGTTCTACCGATGATTTTTGTAAATTACCGAGTTTATCGAAATAAAAAACGCCAATTTAAGGAGTAGCAGAGATATTAAACCAATTCATCGATTTTACTTAAATTTTGTATTTTTTGCGGCTATAATATTCGGTGCAGTTATTGCGATTCTTTCGAATATAACATTCTTTAAAAGTAGTGTTTGGCTGGTTTTATCTTTAATTCTTTTAGTATTTTCATGGATTTATGCTCGTCGAATTTGTATTGTTTTTATTTTATGTTCGGGAATTCTAATTTCGTTTTGGCGAGGTTCAATTTATAATTTTGAAAATCATAAAATTTCGAAAAATATTGGTTTTGAGAAGATGGTGTATATAAGAATTTTAGAAGATCCTGATCGTAAAAGTAATGATGAAATTAATCTGCGTGGTGAAGTTGAAGAAATCTCAAATAAAAAATCCAGAGGAAAGATTTTTGTAAACATAAAAACGCAAAAGAAGTTGCGAAGAAGCGACAAGATTTTAGTGAAAGGTAAAATTTCGAAAGGTTTTGGAGATTTCTCAATTTCACTTAAGCGGGGAAAGCTGGTTAAGATTATACCTCAAAGTGATCTGGTTCGAGATTTGCGAGATTCTTTTGCAGATGGGGTTCGAAAGTTTATTCCTTCTCCAGAAGTAGATTTAGGGCTTGGCTATCTTTTGGGACAGAAAAATTCGCTTCCCGAACAACTCACTAAGGCCCTAACAATTACGGCGCTCACACATATTGTTGTTGCGAGTGGATATAACTTAACCGTGCTCGCCTCGGCCGCACAAAAGGTGCTTAATCGATTTTCGCGAAAAATTGCTCTATTTTTAGCGTTACTATTGGTTTTTGGGTTTGTATTAATTGTTGGATTTACCCCTTCAATGACACGTGCGGGAATAGTTTCAGCTATTGGTTTACTTTTGTGGTATTTTGGACGAAGAACTCATTCTTATTTTTTGATTATTTTAGTTGCTGCAATAACAGTAATAATTAGCCCTGCGAACTTATTAAATTTGGGGTGGCAGCTATCTTTTGCATCGTTTTTTGGAGTGCTGATCGTGTCGCCACTTTTGCAAGAATATTTTTTCGAAAATTCACAAAAGATAAATGCTGCGCTTAAGCTATTTTTCGAAACCTTTAGCGCTCAAATAGTAACTCTACCTCTGATAATTTTTAATTTTGGCGTAGTAAGTATAGTATCAATAATCGCGAATATGTTAGTTTTGCCGTTCGTGCCAATTGCAATGCTTTTTGTATTCTTAACGGGAGTTTCTTCTTTATTTTCACCCCTCGCCCAATTCTTCGGGTTTATTTCAGATTTAATTTTGAAATATTCGATTTTTATTATAGACTGGTTTTCGAAAATCAAAGGCGCACAAATTGAGTTTAAGATGGATTTTTCTGGACTAATTATTTTTTACGGTTGCCTAATAGTTTCAGTTGCATTTCTTTCTATAATTTGCTACAAAGATAGAAGGCATAATATTGAAAACACTTTAAGCGAATGAATTTATGTGATATAATGGTTTTGTGAAAAATTTCGAAAGAGAAATAAATTCTACCGAAGAGATGATAGAATTTGGAAAAGAAATTGGTTCGAATCTTGAGGGTGGTTCAGTTTTAGAGCTTATTGGTGATGTTGGTGCTGGAAAAACTACATTTACAAAAGGCCTTGCTCTTGGCCTAGGGGTCCTTGAAACGGTACAGAGCCCAACTTTTACTATTTCGAGGGTTTATGAAGGAGATAATTTAACGCTTTCGCACTACGATTTTTATAGGTTGAACGATTATGGAATTATGAAAATGGAGCTAGCTGAAAATTTAAGCGATCCACAAAATATTACAGTAGTAGAATGGGCTGGGGAGCTGGCTGATATTTTACCAGAAAAACATTTGAAATTGATTTTTGAAAGTGTAAGTGAGGATAAACGATTAGTTAAGGTTAGGGAAGTCAGATGATTTTATTTTTAGATACTTCAACGGGAAGTTGCCGAATTTGGCTCGGTGAAAATAGTTTCGAAAAAGAGCTAAATAGAAATATGGCGAGAGATATTCTAAAATTTTTAGAGGATAGCTTTGAAAATATCGGAAAAGACTATAAAGATTTGGAAGGAATTGGCTTTTTTGCTGGGCCGGGGAGCTTTACCGGTTTAAGGATTGGTGCTTCAGTCGCAAATACTCTAGCAGATGGGCTAAACATTCCGATTGTTGCCATAAAAAAAGAAGATGAAAATGATGATTGGCGACAAAAAGCTTTCGAAAAATTAAAAAATAATGAAAACGATAAAATTGCACTACCTTTTTATGGTAGAGATGCAAATATAACGAAACCGAGGAAATAATGAAAGACAGAATTTCGATAATAGTTGGAAAAATTATTCAGTTTGTATCAAGATTGCGTGGGGGCGGGTCTGCACTACCGGGTCTTGTGGTTGAAAAAATAAATCCAAATTTCATTGGTAATATGCTGGGCAATTTGAAACACGGAGTCGTGGTTGTTAGTGGAACAAATGGAAAAACTACCACAACTAAAATGGTTGTTGAGTTGCTCGAAAGCCAAGGAATGAAAGTTTTCTCGAATAAGACTGGCTCGAATTTTGTTCGTGGTGTTGGAGCTGCGCTTCTTTCAGAATCAAGCTGGACAGGCAAATTAAATGCGGACATTGCTGTTTTGGAACTTGATGAAGCACATGCGACACACTTTGTTAAGTTGGTTAAACCTCGTTATTCATTGTTACTAAATGTAATGCGTGATCAACTTGATCGGTTTGGTGAAATTGATTACACGGCAGAGCTTCTTAAGAAAATCGGTGAAAATACTACTAAAAGTGTAGTTTTAAACGCAAATGATACGCTTTTAGGTAAGAAGGCGTTTTCGAAAGATTTTTCGAACGTTGTTAAATTTGGGTTTGATCAAAAATTAGCTGAATTTTTCCCCAATGATGACGAAATGCATAGTGAGAACATAAAAAAGGCTCACCAAAAGATTTCTGCAGATGTTTTATTGAAGGGTTTCTCTGAGGATTCTGCCGATATTGTTTGGGGTGGAAAAGTAAAACGATTTAATCTTAAAATTAGCGGAATTCATAATATTTTAAACCTTACGGCTGCTATTGCTTTAGTTGATGAAATTTTGAAATCTGAAAATATAAAGATTAATAAGACGAAGATTATTTCTGCTGCTGGAAAAATTTTGCCAGCGTTTGGTCGTGGTGAAAAAATTAAAATTAAGGGTAAGACGATCGAGATTATGCTGGTAAAAAATCCAGCTGGTTTTCGAATCAACTTGAAGAACTTCAATCCTGAAAATTATAGTACAATGATTGCGATAAATGATAATTATGCTGATGGCCGTGATATGAGTTGGCTTTGGGATGTTGATTTTTCAGTCTTGAAAGATGCCGGTGTTCAGGAAATAACGGGTTCGCGTGCTTATGATATGGCTATTCGTTTATTCCATGATACGGTTCCATTTGAAGAGGAAAATATCGATACTGATATTCACGAAGCGGTTAAAAAATTTGTTGCAGACAAGAGCAAGAATAAAAGAATTTATGCAACCTATACTGCGATGCTTGAGATTCGAAAAGAACTTTCGAAAATGGCAGAAATGGAGAAAATCTTATGAACCTAAAAGTATTATGGCTTTATGCTAAAGATATGAATATTTACGGCGATTACGGGAATATTCTAGCGCTAAAAAAACAAATGGAACTGCGCGGAATTAGTTTTGAGATTATTGAATATAATCCAGGCGATGTTTTTCCAGAAGATGTAGATATCGTTATCGGTGGTGGCGGCCAAGATTCAGGCCAAGGCCAGATTCAGGATGATTTACTAAAAATTGCTCCAAAATTAAGGAAACTTGCAAGCAACGGTGTCCCAATGCTGGTAGTTTGTGGTCTTTATCAACTCTTTGGGAATTCTTTCGAAACAGCTAGTGGCGAGAAAATAAAAGGCATCGGTATTTTTAGGGGTGTTAAAACAATTGGTGGTAGTCAACGAATGATTGGGAATATTGTTGAGAATTCTGATCAATTTGGTGAAATTATCGGCTATGAAAACCATAGTGGAAAAACTTATCTTTCAGAGCATGTTAAGCCTTTAGCAGAAGTGAAAATTGGCGCCGGTAATTTGCCAGATGGTGAATTTGAGGGTGCTTGTTATAAAAATGTTATTGGAACGTATCTTCACGGTTCGCTCCTACCTAAAAATCCAGAAATATCTTTATTTTTAATTGAGCAAGCGTTAAAGAATAGGGATTATGATATGCCAAAAATCCTGTACGGGAATATTCGAAAAGCTAACGTACTCAAGAGAATAACCAACAATGCTCGTGAAATTGCAAAAAAATGTCCACGATAGTACTTGATTTTTTGAACAATATTTGTTAAAATAGTTTGGTATTGGGATGTCGCCAAGTGGTAAGGCACCAGGTTTTGGTCCTGGCATTCGGGGGTTCGAATCCCTCCATCCCAGCCAAACGAAATTATATAAAAAGCTACTCTTTAAAAAGGGTAGCTTTTGACTTTATATGGATTTTATGCTATAATATGGGTATGTTTCTTGACAATATCAAGAAAAGAACTTTTGGAGGTTAGAATATGAAACAAATGAAAAAAGAAATCAAAAGAAGATTTCTGGAAGGCATTAAGTTTATTATTGTTGTAGGGCTTTTGCTCATATCTTTGAGTTGTGCTGGTTTCTTTAACTGGGCTAAAACTCTTCGAAAAACGAACGATACTCCTACTACGATTGTGGCTAAAACATCAACCAAGAAAATTGATGTTGCAAATAGCATAGCTAGCGAAATGCAGAATAGAAAAGAGGCGTTGCAAAAAAAACTATCCTATCGAGAGGACGGTAAAGAAAAGATCTTTTATGACGTGAGCTATGGTGGGGATGAAGATTCTACTAATCCTGAGGATATTCTCGGCACATTAGAGGTGCCAAAGGTGGGGATTAATATGCCAATATTCGATGGGATTGGCTCAACTGCAAGCTCGCCAAACGGTGATTATAATCGTTTATTCAATGCTGTCACTGTTCGAGCATATCAAGAACTTGGTGTTTCGAATTTCGTAATAGCCAGTCACACCTATAATGTAATGGGGTCTGTAAGCCATTCTAAAGATTGGTTTACTCCGCTTTTGACTGATGAAAGCGGAGTGGTTACTGATAAAATCTCAGATTTAAAACTTAAAAAAGGTGATGAGATTTTTATAACAGAAAACTCTACGGGCTGGAAATATACATTCAGGGTTTCGAAAATTTCATTTGGTGAGAAGGGGAACTCGGAAAATATTGTGTACAAAGATGTTAATTACGATAATCTTTCAGCGCATATTGGAGAGCCAATGATTACTCTTCAGGGTTGTTCTGGAGAAAATGACTTGCTGTTCGTGAGGGGGACTCTAGAGAAAATTGAAGACCCTCAATCTGGGGAAACCTACAAACCTTAAACAGATAAACCATTCGAAAAGAATGGTTTTTTATCATATCATAAAAAAGAACCGCTAATCTTTAGAAAAGCGATTCTAAATAATTTCTTTTTGGTGATCTTACCGGGAATCGAACCCGGATTGCCAGGATGAAAACCTGGTGTCCTAACCGTT
>ERZ773013.459-NODE-459-length-25680-cov-32.013932_pt1 | contig 25680 bp, 17 predicted proteins | sample MGYA00511670_ERZ773013 | MGnify/ENA primary metagenome ERZ773013 (study PRJEB29015, sample SAMEA2738120) | human oral metagenome | biome: human oral; feature: human-associated habitat; material: saliva | place: China | collected 2257 ... | reverse complement strand
GTCCATTCCAATATCAGTATGCGAAAATACAAAAAAAAAGCCTTATAATCGAAAAAAATGCTTATTTTTGCACAAAATTTTAATTTTAACAATGGCAGAAAGAAAAGTAAGAGTACGCTTTGCACCTAGTCCTACGGGACCATTGCATATTGGTGGCGTACGTACAGCTTTATATAACTATCTCTTTGCGCGCCAACATAATGGCGATTTCGTATTTAGAATAGAAGATACCGACTCTAATCGTTTTGTTCCTGGAGCAGAAGAATATATTGTAGAAACCTTTCATTGGCTAGGAATTAAGTTTGATGAAGGTGTAACCTTTGGCGGACATTATGGACCTTATCGTCAAAGTGAAAGGCGTGATATATATAAAACTTATGTAAATCAGCTGTTAGATAAGGGTAAAGCATATATAGCATTCGACACTCCAGAAGAGTTGGAAGCCAAACGAAACGAAATTGCAAATTTCCAATACGATGCCCGTACTCGTATGCAGATGCGCAACTCGCTCACACTTACTGAAGATGAAGTTAAAAGAATGATAGACGATGGTGAACAGTATGTTGTTCGTTTTAAAATAGAACCAGGAACAGATGTTCACGTCGACGATATGATTCGTGGCGATGTGTGTATCAAGACTGATATTCTTGATGACAAAGTATTGTATAAGAGTGCAGACGAATTACCAACCTATCATCTTGCCAATATCGTAGACGACCATTTAATGGAAATAAGCCACGTTATTCGTGGCGAAGAATGGTTGCCAAGTGCCCCTTTACATGTACTGTTGTACCGTGCTTTCGGTTGGGAAGAATCTATGCCACGCTTTGCACATCTTCCATTATTACTGAAGCCAGAAGGAAAAGGTAAGCTGAGTAAACGCGACGGAGACCGCTTAGGATTTCCTGTATTTCCTTTAGAATGGCAAGATCCCAAGACTGGAGAGATTAGTTCGGGCTATAGAGAAAGTGGATACTTCCCTGAAGCTGTAGTTAACTTCCTTGCACTATTAGGTTGGAATCCAGGAACAGAGCAAGAACTCTTTACGCTCGATGAACTAGTACAGGCATTTGATATCACGAAGTGTTCTAAAAGTGGAGCTAAATTCGACTATCAAAAAGGTATTTGGTTCAACCATGAGTATATTTTACATAAGAGTGATGAAGAGATTGCCGATCTTTTTGCTCCAATTGTTGCCAACAATGGTGTAGATGCAACAATGACACAAGTTACAGAGGTGGTCCATTTAATGAAAGACCGTGTAAATTTTGTACACGAGCTTTGGGAGCTTTGTTCTTTCTTTTTTATACCTCCAACTCAATACGATGCCAAAACTGTAAAGAAACGCTGGAAGGAATATTCTGCGAAACAAATGACAGAGCTTTCTCAAATTCTGGCTGATATAAGCGATTTCTGTGTAGAGAATCAGGAAACTATCGTAATGAAGTGGGTAGAAGATAAAGAGTATAAGCTTGGTGATGTAATGAATGCATTCCGCTTAGCTCTTGTTGGTATTGGAAAAGGACCAGGAATGTTCGACATCTCTGCCTTTCTTGGAAAAGAAGAAACCTTGCATCGTTTGCATAAAGCCATCGAAGTGTTAGGTTAAAATGTTATGTACGCTAATTCGTAAATAAGGATAGCTATGCTATACAATATTATAATGTATATTTACCAGGCTGGCATTGCCATCTATAGCCACTTTAACGAGAAAGTGAAGAAAATGTGGATAGGCGAGCGTGCAGCCTTTGGCGTACTCCAAAAACAAGTGGAGCCAAATGCGAAATACGTTTGGTTTCATGCTGCTTCTTTAGGCGAATTTGAACAGGGACGGCCACTTATAGAGAAAATAAAGAAGGAATATCCCAATTATAAAATTCTTTTAACATTCTTCTCTCCCTCTGGATACGAAGTAAGAAAAAACTATGAACAGGCAGATATCGTTACTTATCTGCCTATTGATACTGTTGCAAATGCACAAAGGTTTTTGCGTATTGTGCGTCCAGTTATGGCTTTCTTTATAAAATACGAGTTCTGGTATAATTATTTGCATATTCTACGCCACCGTAATATACCTGTCTATAGTGTCTCAAGTATATTCAGACCCAATCAAATTTTCTTCCGACCGTATGGCAGACAGTATGCTGCTGTGCTAAAATGCTTCTCTCATTTCTTCGTACAGAACGATTTAAGTAAAAGTCTTTTGGCGAAAATTGGTATAAATAACGTTACGGTTGTGGGCGATACACGTTTCGACCGGGTATTACAAATAAAAGATAACAGTAAGAAGTTACCTTTGGTAGATAAGTTTATAGGTAATCAAGATGTAAAACTTGCTAATGGAGTTACCAATTCTTTACATCGTGTGTTTGTTGCTGGTTCTTCATGGTTACCAGATGAAGAGATTTTTATAAAATATTTCAATGAACATAATGATTGGAAACTCATTATAGCTCCCCATATTATAGCCGACACTCATCTTCGACAGATTTTACAGTTGCTAAAAGGAAAGAAAGTAGTGCTCTATACTGAGGCTACCGAAACGAACGTGGCAGATGCCGATGTGCTTGTTATAAACTGTTTTGGTCTGTTATCATCAATTTATCATTATGGTGATGTAGCATACGTAGGTGGAGGCTTTGGCGCTGGTATTCATAATGTGTTAGAAGCAGCAGTTTGGGGCATACCTGTTGTCTTTGGTCCGAACAACAAACGCTTTGCTGAAGCACAAGGATTACTTGCTTCTGGAGGAGGCTTCGAAATTGATAACTACGAAAAGTTTGCACTGATAATGGATAGGTTCTGTTCTGATAAAGCTTTCTTGCAAAACAGTGGTAATGCTGCTGGTAGCTTTGTAAAACAACTATCGGGTGCAACAAATAAAGTATTTTCAGATATTAAGTTATGAAATATCAGATAACATGCGATAATTGCGGTACACAATTTATTGTAGAGGCAGGCGAAGGACAGGTTATAGAGTGCCAATGTCCACACTGTCATGGTAAAATGGAGATTACATTACCTCTTGTTTCAGGTGTAGATAGCATTAACAATGAAACTCTTGAGCAAATCAGTAACGAAATCCAACAGCCTATAGAAGGTGAAAAGCTAAACGATAATAGGAAAAATGTGCTGATAGGCCTTATTATAGGATTGCTAGTTATAACACTTGGGGTGGGTGCTTACTATATTTGGTTACGTCCGGCTCCTGTAACACCAGAACAACAGCCTACAGCAATGGACACTATTCCATACGAAACAAATACAGAACCTGTGGTAGAACCTTCGGTTGATACAGTAGCTCGTCCTGTTGAGAGGGAAGAAGAGGAAGTGCGCGACACTGTAATTCATTACAAGAAACGACATAAACAAGAAAATGATACAACTAATGTAGAACGGTAAATTATCCTACGAGTTGTATTATAATAAGGTACAAGAGCAAGTTACAACGTACACTTACAAAAAGAGAATAAGAAGATGAAGAAAATTATATTAACAGGCGATCGTCCTACTGGCAAACTACATTTGGGACACTATGTGGGTTCACTACGCCGCCGTGTAGAACTCCAAAATGCTGGCGACTTCGAAAAAATGTTTGTCTTTATGGCTGATGTGCAGGCGCTAACAGATAATGCAGATAATCCAGAGAAAATTCGTCAAAACATTATAGAGGTTGCATTAGACTACCTTTCAGTTGGTCTCGACCCCGAAAAATGTACACTGTTCATACAGAGTCAGATACCAGAAATATCGGAACTAACTACTTTCTTCATGAATTTAATAAGTGTTAGCCGTGTTCAGCGCAATCCAACAGTGAAGACGGAGATAAAAATGCGCAACTTTGAAGCAAATATTCCAATGGGATTCTTTAGTTATCCGGTATCGCAAGCAGCCGATATTGCAACTTTTAAAGCTACAACTGTTCCCGCTGGCGAAGATCAAGAACCTATGTTGGAAGTAGCACGCGAGATAGTTCGTCGTTTCAATCAGGTTTATGCTCCTGTACTGGTGGAACCAAATATTATGCTTCCAGAGAATGCTACTGCGCGCCGTTTGCCTGGAACCGATGGTAAGGAAAAGATGAGTAAGAGCCTTGGCAATTGCATTTTTCTTTCCGATGATGCCGATACTGTATGGAAGAAAGTAAAGGGAATGTACACCGATCCAACACACTTAAATGTTTCAGACCCTGGTCATATAGAAGGAAATGCAGTATTTACATATCTTGATGCTTTCTCTACCGATGACGATTTTGCTGAGTTTTGGCCAGAATTTAAAACGCTCGATGAATTGAAAGCTGCTTATACAGCAGGTGGAATAGGCGATATGAAATGTAAGAAACTACTCAACAACGTGTTGAACAAGATGTTGGAACCAATTAGAAAACGTCGCCATGAGTTTGAACAAGATATTCCAGAGATATATAATATATTGAAGAAAGGTTCTGAAAGCGCTCGTCAAACAGCAGCTCAGACACTTTCTGAAGTGAAAGAAGCAATGCAAATAAACTATTTTGACGATGCTGAATTGATACGTAGCCAGTCTGAACGGTTTAAACAAAAAACAGATAAGTAAATATAGGGATACTCTATATCTATGCTTTCATAGCATTGTTGAAAGATAAGAAAGAGACTTTTAGTTTTCAAGTGGGCTTGTTTTGCATTATAAACAAGTCCATTTTTGTTGGTTGATAGCCGATAAGATTATTGTACTTAAATTTACTCCAATATACTTTAAATTTAAAGGTATAAGGGTGCTGTTAAAGTGTTTATGTATTATTTAAATCAGAATATTTCTAAATAAAAAACTTCATACTCCTTATTAGAATAAGCATCTTTGGTGCTATATAATATAGCGCCATAAATGTGGTTGTTTTTTATGATGTCTAAATTGAAACTGATAGATATCTAAAACGACCGTGATAGATATCTGTGACGCAACTGATAGATATCTAAAACAAACGTGATAGATATCTGAAACAAAAGTAACCAATACCTTATATGTTCTGTTTGATTTAATAAAGCAATTACAAACCCATAAATAGTGATAGAATGGATAGCACAACTGAACAGAGTATTCAATTAGCCTTCGTGTTTAATAAGAAAAGTCAGGCGATTGTTGCTCTACATAGTAGCCCCACCCATACAGCTTGCAACTTAAATTGGAATTGAGGTGTGGATATTATCCGATGGGATATTAATTAAATATAGTTAAATATTATCGTTCTTTTTCTTTTAGATATTAAAAGAAATACCTTTGTAAAAGTATACAGAAAGCAACGTCTTAATGTACGCCTTTATGTTATATCATAAATAAAGACAGTTTAGCTTAAATAAATCTATTATGGGAAGAAACAATCTAAGCACTATTTCAAGTAACCAATCTCGTTCTGAATTCAAATGGAGAATAGGTAAGAAGAGATTGATGGAATAAAAAGATTACTCCACTCATAATGTGTGTTATAGTTGCGGAATATTCAACAAGTATAAAGCTAATTTAAATATGTGTTACACAAATATATAAAAAGTATATGGCTATGAAGAATGAACGAAATCAGATTCAAGATGTGCAACGACAGCACAGAATATTTCAGAGAAAATATATGTATAAGATTCTACACTTATTGTTTCTTTTATTCCTAATGCCATTATCAAGTGTCGCACAGGCACAAGACAGCATATTCAAAGATACTATAGGCTTAGAAGAGGTTGTTGTTAATCAGAAGTTTATAAGGCATGAGATTGGGAAATATGTTGTTGATGTGCTCTCTCTACGCAAAGGGAAGACAGATCTTGTAAACCTTATCGAGCAAATTCCTGGTCTTATGGTGGTGGACAATAAAATTAGTATACAAGGTAAAGGTAGAGTGAAAGTTATGTTCAATGGACGATTAAAGAATATCCCAGAAAGCGAACTTTATTCTTTGTTAAAATCGCGTCCAGCATATAATGTAACGAAAGTAGAAGTGATAAAAGAGCCTGGCGCAAAATACGATGCAGAAGGAAACTATGGTATTCTGAATTTTATTACAGAAAGAAGGATAGATTACGTAGGTGGCGATGTTGGCGATGAAGTTGTTTATCGGAAGAAGTGGACTAAAACGCTCCGCTCTAGCTTGAACTATAGTAAAGGAAAGGTAGATGCTAACTTTAGCGCAGGGTGGACGTATGGGAAAATAGACTATACTGAAACGAATATAACTCAGTTTCTAAATTTAGCTCGACATAGTTCAACATATTACGTTCCTCGTCAAAATGATTATAATCTTTCGGGCGTTATGGATTTCCACCTTGATAGTATGTCGGTATTCAGCTTTTCAATATCGTATATGAATATTTATAAAAAGAACATAGGAGAGAACACTCTCAATTCTAATGATTTAACTAATAATATGATAGATTCGGGTAGTTCATACTCTTTTACTCGAACACCAAGAGAAAATATTACCTCTAGTTTTTACATTGACAGACAATGGAACTCAACAGACAAAATAAGCTTTTTGACAGATGTATTCCGATACGACTTTCATAACTACTACGATTTTCTTTCTAATATCAGAAGATATGATGGGGTTGAAATTGATGATAAATTCTTGAATAAAGGACGTTCACTTCTTAATGGATTTAGTAGTGCGCTCGATATAGAAAAGCAACTCCCATGGGATATTCAGTTGAGTGTAGGTGGGAAAGTTACAATCTCTACAACAACGAACACATCTATCTATGATATAACAACAATTCCACAGCAAAACGATGCTTTTAAATATACAGAAAACATAAATGCTGGTTATCTGACTTTGGACAAGAAAGTTAGAAATTCTGAATTCGTTCTTGGCGTTAGATACGAACAAACTAAGACAAAAGCTATTTCTAATAATGAAAACTATAATAAAAAGTCTTATGGAAAGTTCTTTCCCGATGTAAGGTTGTCCTATAATTTTAATAATGGCTCTAGCCTTGCATTAAGTATAAATAGTTCAATAGACCGTCCAGGTATCAGAAATCTTAATCCTTTTAAATACTATGTGAGCCGTTACGGTATTGCTGTAGGTAATCCGGAATTACGACCATCAACATGGTGGAATATTCGACTTCGCAGCAATATAGAATTTAATGGTGGAGAATTAAATTCAGAGCTAACTTATGCAAGGTTATCAAATATATTCGACCAAACAATAACGATGGATACAATCTCAAATGTATCAACAACACAATGGAATAATGCAATGGAAGAGAAAGTGTTTTCCTTCGAAACATCTTTGTATTACTATAAGTTGAAATGGTTGAAAATAACAGCAATAGCTTCTTATGAACTATCTAAAACCACTTCGAACCAAGTTTTTCTAATTGGAAGTCAAAAGGGCTTTGGACAATTCTATTTTACAAATTTGAGATTTATCTTTAACAAGCAGCAGAATTTTACGGGCTTTATGCAAGCTTCATATAATGGTAGTGAGAGAACAATAAATGGTAGAATTGATGGTAGCTTCAATATGAGTTGTGGAATTAATTATTCGTGCCTGAAGAACCATCTTCAATTGCGATTTGCTGTAAACAACATTTTGTCAAGTAAGATAAGCGGATACACTCGTTCTAATGATGGTATGTATATGAGTTTCAGAAACAATTATCGTCCACTTACCTTTAATTTTGCCCTGTCGTATAACTTTGGAAAAAGAATAAATGTAAAAAGTAAGAGCTATGAAGAGATAAAGAGTCGTTTTGATTAAAGAGAATTTTGTACTTTAAGTCATAGCATAATGCAGTATTATATGCTTATAGCTTCCAAGCATTACAGATAGAAGCTTAGAATTTAACCCAAATCAGTTATTAAAGTCTAAGCAGTTTTAGTTTTATTATCGAGCAGATAGTTTGTTTTTGCAACACAAGTGTAGTGGGCTGCGTCAAGTTACACAGACAAACAAGATGCCGATAAGAAAATAAAAAATATTAGGGAACAATACCATAGCGATAAGAACTATACATATTGCGGTTTAATTGCCGATTTGGGGTTAATATAGAAAGCGTAAAGAACAGTCTCTATTAGTATAAACATCTACTCCTGCTTAGAAATGTTGACCTTAGATCGAACTATATAAATATGGTGTAAAGCTCTAATAACAGTTCAGAATTAACACATCAAGATAGTGCAAATTGGATCTAATGAACTGTGGGAATAATGAATATAATGGTAACTCTCGTATCGTTAAATATTGTATACGTAGATTAGGATAAAGTGTATTTCTGTTATTTTATGATAAAATTGTAATCTTTTCTTCAATGACATATCCTATGGTTTATTAAAAAGCAATACCTTTATCGAGGCACTATGAACCCAAACTTTTCTAAAGACAAAATCATATATGAGAAAAAAGTTATTTTTTGTATTATCATTACTATTTGGAATAAACAACCTTGTAAGCTCACAACCTAATAAAATAAGCCCTCAAGGAGACAAAATTCCTATCTATGATGTACCTGATGGCGAGGCAGATATTATGGGATATCTGCGCTACGATATGAAATATCGCACAAACGGATTAACATCTTTCAGGTCAGACAATCCTAGCAACTATACTTTAACAAAAGACTATGGTAATGTTTTAGGAACAACACCCGTATTTACTGCTGGTACATTTGTTGGCAATAAGTATGTTGCCTACGAAACCACACTGTATGCTAACGTGCTTATGCCACATGGAATAAGTATAGTAGACCCTATTACGGGAGAACGCGAAAGCAAAACAACCTTTTCTAAAACAGCACCAATCCTCATATTAGAAGAAATGACCTACGATCCGAAGACCGGAAGGATATTCGGAATGCATTATGATGTAGACAAATTTACAACCGATCTCTACGAAATAAACAGTACAACCTATGCTCTGACAAAGATTGCAAGCGTTAAAAAGCCTTTCTTTACACTCTCAGCAGACAATGGTTTCCTTTATGCAGTAACAACCGACAGAGATATAAAAAAGTCGTTCTTGATAAAAATAGATGAATCTTCTATAAACTCTGGAAAACAAACGTGTACTATAACAACCGTAAGTCCAGCCACGGGAATAGGAATAAATATAGGCAATTACAGTCAGTCGATGGAGTTCGATAAAACAACACATCGCTTATGGTGGCTTGCACAAGCAGCCGATGGTAAGGCTTATCTGGTAGAATTGGATCCTGAAACAGGACTTTCTATTAGTCAGAAACTAATAGAAGGCGATTTACAATTACTCTCTATGGGTATTCCATATCAATATGTACCAGATGGTGCACCATCGTATGTGAGAAATCTTACTGCAAAAGCAGGTGAGAATGGAGCCAACAATGCGACACTGTCGTGGATAACACCTTCAAACAATTATCGGAATAAGACATTAACAACTATTTCTGGAATAAAAATCTACCGCAATAACGAACTTGTTAAGACATTAAACGTTTCTAACAAGAATGAGAACATAACTTGGAAAGACGAAAATATTGCAGACGGACTATATATATATAAGGTGGTTCCATATAACAACGATGGTGATGGCATATATAAGGAAACTTCAATATTTGTGGGTGAAGATGTTCCTGGAGCTCCTTTAAACGTAAAACTTGTTACTAATGGTAGAGAAGGAATAATATCTTGGGACGAACCAACAACTGGTGCACACAATGGATATTTCGATAAATCTACCTTAACCTACGATGTTATGCGCTTGCCAGACAGTGTAACAATTGCTACAAAGATAACAGCATGTTCTATAAAAGATAATGTAAAGAGCCATGCTGGATATAGCTACATTGTTACAGCATACAACAAAAACGGAAAAGGACTCTCTGCAACTTCTAATATCGTAGCTTTCGGTTCAATGGAACCTATTCCATTTATCTCAAATCTATTGACAAAAGATGAATTTAGACGTTGGACAGTAATAGACAACAACCATGATGGTATGTCGTGGAGTTTTCACGATGGTACTTCGCGTACATTCTACGATCGCAGTGAAAAGGCTGCTGACGATTGGTTGGTATCTCCACCTTTGAAATTCTCGAAAGGAAAGAAATATCAGTTACGTTATACTTACTCGTCAGCTAACTGGATAGACCCTTCAACACACAAGCCTGTGATGGAGAAAATGAAAGTATTCTATGGTACACAAGCTACTCCAGAGAAACTAACAACGCTAATAAAGGATCTCGGAGAATTCCACACAGCATCGGAACACTTCTATTATGGTAAGGATATATTTACCCCTAATGAAACTTATGGACATATAGCTTTCTATGCATGTTCGGACGCTTTAAAGGGACAAATATACCTTAAAGACATATCGTTGCGTGAATATAGTGAAACCGACTTAAGTATAAAGAAGCTAAATGGTTCGGTAACTGCTAACTGCAATGTAGAACAACCTTTCATTGTAACAGTTGGAAACGAAGGTTCAGCAACAGTTAATAACTACAAGATAGAACTATTCGATGCTAATAGCAAAGAAGTTTTAGGAACTGCTGATGGTATAGCTATTGCTCCAGATACAGTTAAAACTGTTACCGTAATGTGGGTTCCAAAAACAAAAGGCGAAATTAATGTTTCTGCACGCATAGTTCTTGTTGGCGATACTTATCCTGCCGATAATATTTTGGACAATCCTTTAAAGGTGAAAGTAGCCGATGCTGATGCAGAAAAATGGATAACGTTGAATGCAATTGATAATTATGGCTGGGTAATGCCATTCTATTTAATCTCGCCTTATGCTCAATCACAATGCTTATATTTGGAAAACGAAATCAGAAAGAAGAATATTGATATTGTGGCTCTGCAACTAAAATACAATGGCAAAAACGAATTGGCGTACTCTTTCCCTGCTAAGATTTCTATGAAGGCAACAAATCGTACCAATACAAAAGCAGAGGACTCTGGATATCTTGGACATTTTGAAAAAACAGATTGGACAACTGTATATGACGGAAACATTACTATCGAAGGTGTTGGCGACAATAAAGAACTCAAAATAGTATTCGATAAGCCATTTAAGTATACCGATGGAAACATTCTTTTCAAGTTTGAGGCATTCTCCGGAGATAACCCTATAGAAGAAGCTCAGCACCCTGAGTGGCTCTTTGATATGCCTAAAGGTGATGCACATTCAGCACGATTTGATGGTAAAACGGAAGATATTAGCGAAGAAGATATTCTTATTTCGGAATATATTCCATTCTTAATGCTAGAATATACAGAGAAAAATCCTGCAGGAATATTCTCTGTGGATAATGATTTGGTTAAGATTACTCGACATAATAATGTAATAAGCACATCTACTGTATGCGATTTGTTAGAGATTATAAATATATCTGGAACAACAATTACTAAGGTACAAAATACGAATAAAATTAACTTAGTAACAATACCATCTGGCATTTATCTATTAAAGGTAAAGAAAGGAGGAGTGATACGCACAATGAAGATACTTAAACAATAAATTTATTATAATTAAACAATATTCCATTTTCACATTAAATCATTTTAAACATGAAACATCTTTCTTATTTAACTGGTTTTTTGTTCGCTAGTTTGGCTGCTATTCCTACTTTCGGACAAACTACCACAAACAGTTTCCCTAAGCTCGGAGAAAAATCTTCGGCACCACTAATGATGGCTCCGCCTCATCGTACTCCTCAAGCTATTGATGATAAAGCCAAGGGAATTACTATGTATGCGGGACAATTAGTAAGTCAGGACAAGAAACGAGGCTGGATAAAGTTCCGCACTGGCAAGGCTTCTGACTATACAACGCTAAAGAATTTTACACCAGAAGATGACCAACATCAGGCATACGGTCCATATTGTTCAGCATTCGATGGAAAAGATTGCTACGCAATTATTGCCCAAACCTATACTTATGGTGTACATCCATTGTATTTTGCTAAGCTAAATGTTGCTACAGGCGATACAACTACCATCTACAAATTTAACGATACTGAGAAGAACAGATGGTATATTGGCTATGATGTGTACGCATTGAGTTATGACCCAAAGACCAAAGAAATATACGGACTTGGTAAAGACTATGAAACACAAATAATAGATGGTGAAGAGAAAATAGTGAATGCCTACTCTGTGCTTTACACAATTGATAAAAATACAGGTGAATTCTCTAAAGTTCAAGACTTTAATAGAGTTTACTATAATTTCAGTTTCGATTATGATGGTAACTGTTATATGCTTCGTCCAAAAGCAAAGAGCGAACAAGACCAATCTGTAGTAGGAACAGAACTTGTTAAATTCAACTCCGATTTCAACGAGGTTAGTGTAACTGAATGTAAAAGTCAATGGGGCGAGACCTTTATCCAGAAATATTTTGGTACTATGAGCTTCGACTTTACAACCGGAAATCTTTGGTGGATTCCTGTAGGCGATTATGGAGCAACAACCCTTTATACTATTAACTTAGCCACAGGTGTGTACGAAGGTAAGTCATGGTTCAACATTGGCAACTCTTTTGTTGGTCTTACTATTCCATATATGGAAGCCGATAGCCGCACAGCTCCTGCACAAGTATCAAAACTTGATGCGCGTGCTAATGTTAATGGGGCAATGAATGATACTATTAAATGGGAAAATCCAACCAAAGCGTGGAATGGAACAGACCTTTCAGACCTTAAAGAAGTTTTGGTTTATCGCAAAAAACCAAATGTAGCAACTACCGAACTAACATCTACAGAAACCTTACTTTCTACTGCTAATGCAGATCTTATTGCAACAATTGATGCTACAAACAAAATGGGACAACCAATGCAATACGTTGATGCAAATCCATATAAAGGTGTCAATACATATTATGTTGTAGCTTCTCGTGTTGCTGGCGAAAAAGGTGTCCCCGATAGCATACGTTGCTATATGGGCGTAGACGTTCCTGGTGCAGTGCAAAATATTCAAATAAAGAAGAAAGGTACAGGCATAGAACTATCTTGGGAAGCTCCTACTAAAGGCTTAAATAATGGTTTTATTAATGAATCAGAGCTTACTTACACCATAACACGTATGCCTGATAATGTTGTTGTGGCAAAAGATTTGACAGGAACCAAATATGAAGATAATACTTTAGGCGAACAACAAAAGTACTCTTACAAGATTATGGCTAAGAGTAATGCTGGTGAAGGTGAGGTCGCAGAATCTGAAGGAATTATGGCTGGTAGTGCATTAAAAACTCCTATCAAACTTAATTTTGCAACTCAAGACGATGCTAACCGTTGGAACTGTCCAGCTACTCAATCTATATACTTCTATTATTGTGGAGGATACGATGAAGATTCTAAATGCTTAATCGGATATAGCAACTATAAAGAAGCAGAAGGTTTTGTTACTTCACCTCCTCTTAAACTCGAAGGTGGAAAAACATATCGTATTACTACAGACTTCTATGCACATCAAAAGGAAACTCCTTTCGACCTGAAACTAACAATGGGAACAAACGGAGAAGATACAAAAGATGCTACAGTAATTCGCGAAGAAAAAGATTATTCTTATAAGAATATGTATGCTCGCGAAGTTTTCGAAGATATGTTTACAGCTCCAACTGATGGAACATACTATTTTGGAATGTCTGTTGCTACTCACAGTCAGTATAACAACTTCAGATTATTCGGTCTTAATGTAGACTATGTTGCTGATAACGACTTAAAGGCATTCTCTATAAATGGTATTCAAGAAGCTGTTGTTGGCTATAACAACAAGTGTACTGTAAAGGTTAGAAACGTTGGTTCTAAAACTCAAAGTAAGTATAGTATTAAAATTTACTGCGACGATGAAGGTACAAAAACTCTTGTTGGCGAAACTACAAACGTTCCAACATTAGAAGCTGGTAAGATTGCTGAAGTTCCTGTAACATTTAATCCTACTAAAGATGGTGTGTTCGATTTCTATGCAGTAGTTGAACTTGAAGGCGACCAAGAACATAGCAACGATAAAACTGCTGTTACTCGCATAAAAGTAAATCCAGAAGGAACTACACCATGGACTAATATTGTTACTAGTGGAAAGGACGAATCAGAAGATACACACGGTCCTTCTATGAACAGCGATACTTACGAAAGAACTCAATCTATTTATCTTGCATCAGAAATAAAGGCAGACAAAGATGGAAATATCAAACGCTTAGGTTACATTTACAATGCTAACGATAACCTGACAGATAGAACAGATCCTTTCAATGCTAAGATATATCTTGCTCACACAGATAAAGAATCTTACACTTCTAGCTCTCAATGGTTATCAAACGATGAATTAACACTCGTTTACGATGGTACATTTACACTCGAACCAGGACGTAACAATATATTAGCATTCGACCTAAACACTCCATTTAAGTACGATAAGACTAAGAATTTGATTGTTGTATTCGAGAAAGAAGGTGCAGTTCCATCTAACCTTATGTTCTGTGCAGTGTATAAAGTATTTAATTCTAACTCTTCTAATGTTTACAGAATGTTAGAGTATGCAGAAGCTTCTCCATTCGATAAGACAAAATCGCATGCTTACAATTCAGCTCCTGTATTATATCTTGGTTTCGATGTAGCTAATAATATCAGCAATGCAAATGTAGCAAGTGGAACATTCTTCTACAACACAAATACAGATATTATAACCTTCGATAAAACAATCAAGGTAGCTAATTTCTATTCTGTAGATGGTAAATTGGTTAAGACTATTAATGCAATTGCCAATGGACGCACCAAAGTAAATCTTCCTACTGGACTTTATATCGTTCGTACTATCGATACAAATGGTGTTGCTACAAGTGTGAAACTTAATGTAAAATAACAATGAACGCTATCAGAAAATATATATTTCTGTCATTTTTGGCAAGCCTTCCCTTTACGGGGGGAGGCTTGTTTGCTCAAACAGCAAACGAAGGAACCTTTAAATTGAGGGCTCTTAAATCTTCAAACCAGAGTAGAACAGCATCAGAATCTAAAGAAAAAATGCGCATTGGTTATTGTACTACAGATGTTAGTCGAGGACTTATTGCACAAATAACAGGTTCACACACTTATCATGCTGCTACATATCTTTCAGCAGACGTATTAAATAAATATGTTGGCGATAAAATAGAATCAATAGAATTTGCTATTAGCCCTAAACGAGGACACATGGCGGAATACTTTATTTGTACCGATCTGAAGGATATGCGTGGAACCACATTAGCACAAGGAGCTACAGCAAATTACAAAGACGGCTGGAACAAAATGAGCTTTAAAAATCCGGTAACCATCAAGAAGGATATGAATCTTTACATTGGCTATATTCTTTATTTGAACGATGGAGAGGACTACGATTGCTTGTTATTCGATGATAGTCGCTATGCTGTACCTGGCAAAAACTGGTATGGTTACGATATGAATTGGTTTAACAATACGAATGGAATAGGTAGAAATATTTGTGTTCGTGCCATTGTTTCAGGTACTAATGTACCCAACAACGATGTGTCTCTGATGAGATTAACATCTGATGATGGGGGAGAATATGTAGAACAGAATAAGCCGAAATCGTATATTGCCTATATTCAGAATAACGGATTAACTCCCATCAACTCTCTTACAGTAACAGTTTCGGCTAAAGGTCTACAGAGTAAAGAGGTTGTACTCGATGGTTTCAATGTTCCAAATAATGAACCTCAGAAAATAAAGTTAGACAATATCTCTATTCCTGCAGAGGGAAATTTTACAGCTTCTTTTACTATTACAAAAGTGAATGGAGCAACCGATCCAGATGTAACAGATAATTCGGCAGAACAAAAAGGTTTTTCTATGAAAGAAGGAACAAGTCCTGTAGAACGTTCTGTACTCTTTGAGGAATTTACTTCTGAAGGATACAACGAATGCACAACGGCAGACGAGGTATATAACGAAATTTTAGGTTCGCGCGAAGATGTTGTTCGTGTAAAGCATCATCTCGACTATAAGCAACATAAAGATCAATTCCGTATTCCTGAAGAAACCGAATACGAACAATTATATGGTAAATCTAAAACTTTTGTTCCTGCTATAGCAGTAGACCGAATTATTGTTAGTGGACTGGAAGATCCAGGACCTGCTTACTTTATTTCAGACGGTGAAGCTGTTACTAAATTCATTGATTTAGCCAAAGATGTATATTCTTTCGTTACACTGAAGGCTGAACCAAAAGTAAATGGTACACAAATGAATGTAAAAGTTAGTGGACATGCTGGAACAAACGAAATGCCATTGCAAACCGATTTACGTCTAACTACGTGGTTAGTAGAAGACAATATAACCAGTAAACAACAAGAAGGCAAAGACACCTACACACAAAATGGAGTGTTAAGAGCTGTTCTTAGTAAAAATGCGTGGGGAGATGCACTCGATATTTCAGGTTACGATTTTGAGAAAAACTATTCGGTAACTATAAAACCAGAATGGAATGTAAAGAATATGCGTGTTGTGTCGTTTGTTAATAACTACGATATGAATGTAGAAAGACGCACTATTTATAATACAACGCAAGCTCCTTGTATGGATCCAACGGGTATATACGAACAACCAACAACCGCTAACGGTAATATTCTCAGTGTAGTAAATGGGAAAATATTAATGTCTAAAGGGTGGCAATTGGTTAATGTTTACGATATTTCTGGACGAAGTGTGAACGCAAATCTGTTGAAAGATGGTTTTTATATATTAAAGGCTACAAATGGAAAAGCAACCGTTACACAAAAAATTTGTATAACCCATTAATTAAAATAATATGAAAAAAACTGTATTTCTTTTCTTGTTGCTTCTTAGTTTCGTAGCTATAGAAGCACAAGCATTCTCAAGCAATTGCTATTGGGGATATTGTAATAATAAGATAACTGGCGAATTTGGTAGTAAGACCAGTGCTAAAGGTGCAATTTATATTCCTGCCGATGTTGCTAAACTATATAAGGGGAAAACTATTTCTACTGTTAGAATAGGTTTGGCTGCAATGGCACGAAATGTAAAGGTATTTATTACAAAGAATCTTAATGGTGAAAGTTCTGTTGTAAAAACAGCAGGCAATCTTTTTAATGGTTGGAACAACGTTAAACTAAGTTCTGCTTATACCATAGACGGAGATGCGTTCTATATTGGTTATAGTTACAATGGCGATAACAAATCTATGGGACGTTCAGAAATGTATTCACCAAATGCTTGTTGGGCTGACTTAGGTGATGGCTGGAAAAATTATGCTACCGACCAAAATTATGAGGCTCTTGCACTAACAATTCAGGCACAAATATCTGGTGAAGATATGCCTAAAGACTTGTGGCTTTATGCTGATAGAAATGTAATTGTTAAGAAAGGAACACCTTGTAAATTCGAATTTGGTGTAATAAATTTAAGTCCACGTGTCGCTCATAAATTAAAAGTGAGCTATACTATAGACAATACCGAAGAAAAAGTAGTTGAATTTAAAACCGTTATGGGAGCTAATGTGGAGAAAACATTCACTATAAACTATCCCGGATTTAATAAAGATGGTGCTCATACTGTAAAATTCAACCTTATAAGTGTTGATGATGAGGCTGACGCATACGCTGGAAATAATATCGATTATACAAATGTAAAGGTTAAAGGTTCTGTTCCAAAACAGCGTTTTGTTGTGGAAGAAGGTACAGGAACATGGTGTGGTTGGTGTCCACGTGGTATTGTTGCTTTCCGCCACATGGCAGAAAAATATCCAGAAACCTTTATTGGTATTGCCGTTCACAAGAGCGATAACTTAGAAACTAGCTCGTATAGTTACCTGAAATTCAATGGTTATCCTTCTTGTTATGTCAATCGTAACTTAAGAAATTCTACTTCTCCAGAAGCTGGAACATTAGAAGTTATGCACAATAAAGCTGTTGCTATACCTCCACATGTAGGAGTAGAAGTTACAGCAAGCTTTACTGATAACACAAAAAGGGTTATCGATGCAAAAGCTTCTACAACATTTTTTGCTGAGGAACAAGGTTTGAAATATAAAATTTCGTATGTTCTGATTGAAAATGGTATTAAAGGCTACAAGCAAGCTAACAACTATTCAGGTGGTTCACGTGGTCAAATGGGCGGTTTTGAAAATCTTCCTGGCTACGCTTCTATTGATATGGACCACGTAGCACGTATGAATTACAGCTATTATGGAGTAGATGGAAGCATTCCTCGAAGTGTAAAAGCAGACGAAACTATAGATTACGCTGCTCGACTTGAGGTTCCTGGCAATGTGCAAAATGTCGATAATTTGTATCTTGTGGCTTTATTGCTCAACAGCAAAGGCGAGATAGAAAACGCAGCAGAAACGAAAGTTGAACCATATACACCAACATCTATTACAGAAAACAGCACGCTTCTTGTACCTGAATTTACATTTGCTAATGGTACGCTTAATGTGAATGGTTTCGCTGGAAAGGTATTTATTTACAATATTTATGGTGTAGAAGTTCCTAACCATGCTATTCCAAGCGGTGTATACATTATAAAGTGTGTAGATGGCGGTAAAACTTTTGTTAAGAAGATGGTTCTAAAATAGAATATTCGCGCATTTACAAAAACAATATGTTATAATATTTTTATTTTAGCAAGCGTATCAGATTTAAGTTCTGTACGCTTGCTTTTTTTATTTCTCTCACTTATCAATCCAACAATGTGGCATATTCCCCAAAAGGAGTGTAAAGCCATGTTTTTTGCGCTATAACAGTAGAAATACAATCCCCAAAAACCCACTTGCATACATTTTAGAACGCTATCTTACTTTTTGAAAGTTGAAACTCCACCTAATTATTGTTATATGCAGTTAGTTCGTCTAAGGTAATATCGTATTCTTTTTTTATTGGTACAAATATATGCTTTAGGTTTGGAAGGTGCATTAGTTCTTTTATTTTTCCATCTCCAATACTTGTTGAACCTATAATTCTAAGCTCTTTTAAACTCGAAATATTTTGTAGGAAACTCAAAGATGGTATCTCTCCACAATTTTCTAAAATTATTTTCTCTATCTTCCCTAAACTTCCAATTTCCTCCCAATCTTTTATCTTCTTACAATTCTGAAAGCCGAGTGATGTTAAGGAGTTATTATTCCTTAGCCAACTAATTGATTCCATTTTAGAATTGTAGCCTATTCCAATATGTTCTAGTTGATGCAAATTATGTATTGCTTCAAACTCAGTTATTTTACTCTTAATCAAACCTATTCTTTTCGCATTCTTAAAGATAGAAAAAGCTTTTGACGATGTTTCAGAATAGTTGTCAATGAAGATATTTTCCAGCTGTTTACATTCAAAAATGGAAGCACAATTCTTTTTATTATAATTCAGATATACACATTGAAGCATAGATAAGGAAGAAAACGGGATATTACTTTCACATTTTCCTTCCATTCTTAAATATTCTAATTTTCTTAGACACAACAAGTCGTTAAGCTCTCTATAGGTGTATGAATTTAAGTCTAAACCTCTTAATTCTTGCAATGTAGAAATATTCTTTATGTTGCTTACCACTTCATTTGGTGTGTCTGTTATCACAATAACTCCGTCTATTCCATTTTTCTTTATGTAAGTAGCGTCTGGTATTTGTTCTATGCGCACCTGCATAAACGTATAGTTTCTGCCGAAGTATTCCTTTTTAAAGATGTATTCTTCCATAAGAATGCTTTATCTGAATATTATTACTAAATTCTTTGCTGTGGTGAATTAAATTGTTGTTTGCAAATATACAAAATTACAATATTAGTAACGAACAACTACTGTGAAATTTTGAATACAAACACGGCTTACATTGCTTTCTTTTAACGATTTTGAAAATATAAATCTTCAGAGAAATCAACTTGCGTGTGTAAAACAAACAACAAAACAATTATTCCTTGAAATTTTATAATAATAAAAGAGGAAAATAATAATTATAAATTTCAAAAAATTAATTACAATTTCAGAAAATATAATTAAAGTTTTGCGAGGTGGTTATCTGTTGTTTTAATTCTATTCCTTCATTTACCACATAGTCTTATTTAAATTACTTTCCTTAATCCACAAATCAGCTACCAATACTGTTATCTTCATCTACAGTTCCAATAGAAACATCGCCAACACTTCGTATACTTATTTTAATATTTTTCTTCGAATAAAATTTCATTTTATATACCTCTATGAGTTTTGTTTCTATGTTTTTTGTAATGTAGAAATAGCATTTTATTGCTTTTTACATTAAATAACAAATATCCTTTCGTAAAATTACTATTATCTATTTCTTTTTTGTAAATTTGCGGTATGAAAGTTGTAGGATAATTTAGCATTTCATTTTAAATATAAACAATATATATTATGTCATTTCTAACAAACGAGAAACTTGTTATCGTGGGCGCCGGCGGTATGATTGGTTCTAACATGGCGCAAACAGCATTAACATTAGGACTTACACCTAACGTTTGTCTTTACGATATTTTTGAACCAGGTTTACATGGTGTTGCCGACGAAATTGCTCATTGTGCTTTTCCAGGTGCAAATGTAACTTGGACTACAGATCCAAAAGAAGCTTTTACAGGAGCTAAATATATTATTTCTTCTGGTGGTGCTCCTCGTAAAGATGGTATGACTCGCGAAGATTTATTAAAAGGAAACTGCAAAATTGCTGCAGAATTTGGCGATTACATTAAGCAATATTGCCCAGATGTAGAGCATGTAGTTGTTATTTTTAACCCTGCCGATGTAACAGCATTAACAGCACTTATCCATTCTGGCTTAAAACCAAATCAGTTAACATCTTTAGCTGCGTTAGATTCTACCCGTTTGCAACAAGCTTTAGCATTAGAATTTGGTGTACAACAAGACAAAGTTACTGGTGCACATACCTATGGTGGACACGGAGAACAAATGGCAGTTTTTGCATCTCAAGTAAAAATAGATGGAAAACCATTGTCTGAAATGAATCTTAGCAACGAACGTTGGGAAGAAATAAAGCACGAAACGGTGCAAGGTGGCTCACGAATTATAAAACTTCGTGGTCGTAGTTCGTTCCAAAGCCCTGCATATAATGCAGTTAAAATGATAGAAGCTGCAATGGGTGGTGAAAAATTCACTCTTCCAGCAGGATGTTATGTAAACGACGACCGTTTAGGTTTCAAGAATGTAATGATGGCTATGCCAACAACAATAGACAAGACTGGCGTTCATTACGATTTGCCAACTGGAACTGAAGAGGAAATGGCTGCATTGAAGGCTTCTTATGAGCATCTTTGCAAAATGCGCGATGAAATTGTAACTTTGGGCATCATTCCTCCAGTAGCAGAATGGAAAAAAGATAATGTAAATCTTTAATAAGCACACTTGTTTGTCGTTACGTTTATGGCAAACAATACAATAAACAAGGTGTATCGAAGGCAACTTCTTATATATAGAACAACCTTTGATACACCTTTTTATGTTTTTTATGCACTAATCAATTAAAACTAAAATAGCTTAGTTTATTATTTATTTTTATTATCTTTGTAACCGAAAATAAAACCGTTTGTAAATCTATTCACTCAGACAACGATTTCTATACTGGTTAGGTTTAACGATAATTCTTAAAAACAATATAATTATGGCATACTGTAAAAAATGCGGTGCTCCGCTCAACAACGATTCAGAATATTGTTCTCAATGTGAAACATCACAACAGCAAGAAAATAAAGAATGTTGTTCAGAACAAACGTGTAAAGACAAATTGTTTAATGTTCCAAAAAAGGCATGGCGCATTATAATTCCAGTAGCAATATTGCTTTTGTTTGGCATTACAAACCCTAGTAAAACAAAACATGTAGAAGCTATCCACACAGAATTAATGAAAGCTATAGCGCAAGATGGTGGAAACGAAGCTACTGTATATGCTTCTTTGGGTGCAGGTATTATAGATAAAGTGCTTGCTTCTCAATTAGATGTAAGCAATTATCTTATATTTAGTGTAGGTTCTTTACAAAACGGTGCAAGTAGTAAAATGGTATCGTTTGGAATTTTAGGTCATGTTTTTACCACTGGGCTTGATAAAGAGGCACTTGGCAATATGAAAAAGGCAAACAAATCGCTTGGTCTTTAATCATAACAATCATAAAACGGATATGAAATATAGGCTGTTTGCAGCATTGTCCGCTACAGTTTTTTTATTTTTTTCTTGTTATAGGCAGCACGAATCAGAAAAACGTGCTGCCTATATTGATACTTTGTTGTTACGTAATGGAGATATTATTTTTCGAGAAGGGAGAAGTGCCGAAAGTGCTATGGTTATGGCTTTAGATCGTAACAACTATTCGCATGTAGGTATGCTTTTAAATACAAGAAATGGCTGGAAAGTTGTGCACGCAGTTCCTGGAGAATCAGAAAACAACATAGATACTGTGAAATTTGAACCTATTGGTGCATATCTTCAAAGCGATAGATGTGTAAAAGCAAAAATAGTGCGAGTGCCTTGTAAGGCTTATATTGCACAAAAAGCCGTAGAATATGCCTTAAGCAAAATAGGTTTTCCTTTCGATAATGATTTCGATTTGGCAGATACAACTAAATTTTATTGTACCGAATTAGTATGGCGAGCTTATCTTTCTGTTGGAATAGATATATCTAAAGGGAAACGCCATAACATAAATGTGTTAGGATTTCATAAAAATAGCCTTCTACCTTCGGATATTACAATAGGAAAAACAATAAAAAGCATCAACTTAGAGTAGTTAGATGCTTTTTAGTTCTTATAGTGTTTTATGTATATTTTTTATTGCTTCTTTTTTATTTCTATCAACTTTATTATTATTCCGCCTTGTAATATAGAGTTTTCGCTACTTTCATATTTATTCGCAACTTGAACAGTCTCTTTTAAATAGGTAACAATTCCTTCTGTATTATATTTATATTCCTCTTCGCTTGTTGCCGTAATGCCTAAATCTATGTCGTCATCGTTATCTTCTTCCGAATTAGAATCTTTAAGAAACTCTTCTCCAGGGTTATCTTTAGCCGTTGTTTCATCACCATTTAAAAGGTCTATATTAGTTTTTAGCCATATTGTACCATCGTTTAAACGTGCCACAGTATATTTTGTTGTAACCGAATCTACATTCTCCGATTTTCCTTCCATTAAAGGTTGTCCGTAGTATTTAAAAAGCGCAGGAATTTCCTCGAAAATGTCGAGAATATTAAATTGTTCTTTTAATTTTTCCTTTGCTTCAGCTATTTCTTTTACTGTAGGTTTGTGTTTTGTTTGTTTTTTCACTATGTCTAAAAGGGTGGGTAACATTCTTTGTATGTAAAGTTCTTCTATTTCGTCTTTGTTATCCAAACTTTGAAAACGTCCAGAACCATCAATTGTAAAACGAATTGCCGTATTTTTAAGGTCGTCTTTTAAAAATTTCTCTATACCACCAACAATAGGAATAGTTTTATATGTTTTTTCTTCTTCTTGAATTTTTATTTTGTTTATTTTATAATCTATTTTTAAGTTTCCTTTATTGTCCTTTTCTTTCACAATTAAATAAAAATCTCGGCTACTTATGGCTGTATTTGGCACAACTTTATGAACAGCATCATTAGTATTGTCTACCGCATTATAAACAAGTGTGTCGCCTACTTGAAACTTTGGAAGAATAGTAAAGGTAGATTGGCTAAACACAGATAGAACTGCAGCGAAAGGCAGTAATAAAAGTAAAGTATTTTTTTTCATATTCAATTGTTTCTATTTATTTTTGTTCAAAGTTAATGTTTTTCTGTTGCATACCAAAATCCAATAAATGTTTTTTTATATTGCTACTCTACGTTTTTGCACCTTATATGTAACATACCAATGTTATATTTGCCAACAAAACTAAGCTTCACACGTATTTTACAAACGAAATAGTTTCATAATTTTACACACTGGCGAATTTATATTTATAGAAAGAAACAGCATATTTTCATTCTTTATTACAATAAAGAATTGTATTTTTGCAGACAGCTAAGAACAAGCTTTAGAAAAGTGCATACAAAAAATAAAATTGGTTGCACTAAAAAACTACTAATAGTATTAAAAACAATGGAAATACGCTCTTTAACAAGTGTGGGAAATACCAATAATAATGGGTTTAATCTAACCCATGTTACAACAATGATACCTGTTAGCGATTATACTTCTAATTATCGCAATGTGGAAAAGTTTCTTGGATTGTGTAAACAATGCCCTAAGTTTGGACAATCGTGGACTTGTCCTCCTTGCGAATTTGATGTAGAAGCGTTTGTAGATAAATTTAGATATGCACACATTCTGGGTTCTAAAATGACTTTTGACGATGCTGTTTTAGAAAACACCGTAACTCCAGAGGCAGTAAACAATGTATGCAGAGAAACTATGCGTTACGGTTTAATAAAAGCATCGGCATATTTGCGTAGCTACGAACGTAAATTTCCGGGAAGTATCTGTTTTCTTGGCTCACAATGCCTACTATGTGGAAACAAACCTTGTACACGACTTAAAAAAGAAGCTTGCAGACACCCTAACGATGTACGAGTTTCTTTAGAAGCTGTAGGATTTGATCTTGGAAAAACAACACAAGACTTATTAGGAATAGAACTAAAATGGGGCAAGCCAAACCGCTTACCCCAATATATTACATTAGTAACTGCTTTATTCACTAACGATGCTACGCTGCGTTTAGAATAAAGTTTAGAAAACTGTGTGTTATATTTTTCTAACCGTTACGTGAATGCAGTGCTGAGCACGTTCAAAAATAGGCCAACATTCGCCTTCTTCGCGCAAATTGTAGATAACTTTTCCTAAAATATTGCACATAGTTTCGTTGCTAACAGCCTTTCCACTTGTACCTGTACGGTTGAAACGACTGAAACTTATATCGAAAGTTGTGCCATACAAATGTGCAGAATTGTCGTTTGTACTACTATTTGTTTGTTGTGCAATTGCAATATCTCTACGAGTTCTAAACATTGCCGTAACTATTATGCGATGTTCGCGATAACCTTCTTTGTCTAACTCTTCTTGGAATCGCTTTCCAATTTCTTTTAAAAGATTTTTTGCTCCCTTTGTTAAATAAGGTGCCGAATCTTTTAATCTGTCTACTAAATAATATCCGTTAGATTCTACCAGTTTTAGGCGTCTATGGTCGTTTTCTAACTTTGCACGCGAATCAATTGGCGTTACACCATATTTTTTTGCTGCGTAAAGTTGTGCACCATTTACATCTTTAAACTGATAAGTGCTTTGCATTGAAACATTATCATCGCGAAAAGTTTCTCCTTCGTTACTACTTTTACTGGTTGCACATGCTGTAGTAAATGTAATTACAGTTGCAAAAACGCCTACAGACAATAAGTTTAGCAAGCATTTTCTTTTTGAGTGTTTTGCTATTGTTTTCATCATTATTTTATTTGAATTATTATATCTGCAATATCTTTCGGCTCATTAAAAGGCATTCCCATTATCAAATCCTCGTCTGTAAGTTCGTTTAGCAAATTGTTTGCCTCCAATTCGCTAATAATAGGTTCGCCTTTTTCTGTTTTTCGAGCTAAAAGTTCGTTCAAAATTAGCTGTCTATATTCGTGTATGTCCATATTAAAAAATTTAATTCCGGATAGAAATCGCTGCAAAGATAATACAATTTTCAGTCCACTGTAATTTATTTTGTATCTTTGCACTATTAATAATGTATTTTCACATAATGCAAAAAATA
>ERZ773013.448-NODE-448-length-26007-cov-65.171894_pt1 | contig 26007 bp, 18 predicted proteins | sample MGYA00511670_ERZ773013 | MGnify/ENA primary metagenome ERZ773013 (study PRJEB29015, sample SAMEA2738120) | human oral metagenome | biome: human oral; feature: human-associated habitat; material: saliva | place: China | collected 2257 ... | reverse complement strand
GGACTTCAAAAGGGCGTTAGTAAGGGTCTTAAAGGGCATCTTTTGCAAGTCAATTAGGCGTCTTTTAGAAGCTTAAAGAGTATGTATTGGTTTTGAGTTGTACAAAAATAGTTTACAAATATCAATTAACATAAGAATCATTTACTTGTAGAAAAAGGATAGACATCGTATATATTTGCTTTTAACCTGTAGTTTATCCCGCATTGTAAGGTCGCCTCATTAAGGATACTCATACCCTACAAGTGTATAAGTCTTTATTCTATTTCTAATCAATGCCTTTAACTCCAGACCCTTTTTAGCCTCATTACTTCGCATTCTCACTACTTATAAGAGTTTGTTAGTCATAAAGAAAGCAAGTGAAAAAATGAAAAAAAATGAGGGTTGTTTTAATTAAAATCTTGCAAGATTGAAATTATTTCAGTATCTTTGCAACCGAAAATGAGAATTAATTACTAAGAGGATGTAATTTAGGGATAAATATAATTAAGAACGAACAAAGCCTTGATATTAAATAATAAGGTAAAAAGAGCAGTGTGAAACTGCATAAGGTTCTTCAATTAGGATAACAGAATAAGGATTAAACACCAATTCAATATCACCCTTATACTCCCACTTTTAAAGAGTGAGTGTAAACATTTTTACGTCCTACAAGTTGAGAATAAGGATAATAAAATAAGTAAATAAACAGCATTTTATACCATAAGTTATGAAACAGAATAAGATTAAATTGGGATATCAGAAGCCTCAGACAGAGATAATGAGCATCAATAGTGAGAGTTCTATATTAAATACATCATTCCCTGGTCAGCACAATCCAGGCCGTCGCCGCCCAGGACCTGTTGCCACTGGTGCAAAGGAAGAAGTAGAGTGGCTTGAGGTTGGTGGCGAGACTTCGTCAAGTAATGGACATACTTCATTGTGGGAAGATTAATCAAAAGAGAGTTTTAATTAAATAAGTAATAAGCAAAAAGACTATATTAATAATGAGAAAACAGACTTTTAAGGTGCGCCTGCTATCATTAATAGCATTGTGTGGCATTGTAATGGTGTTTGCGTCTTGCTCTAATGAAGATGTAGCACAAAGCACTGTAGAAACAAACACTGAAAACAATAGCAACCTTACTTCATTCGTGACAGGTGCTGCTGCAACTCGTACATCACTCAACTATGACAACGGTGCTTTCTTCTGGGAGGCTGGCGATCATATCTATGTAAAGGATGATAACGGAACTTGGCAGAAGAGTAGCAATGCTCCAACAGAGAAGACTGCCAGCTTTAAGTTCATGGTTCCTGGTAAATACACTAACAGCACAACTTATAAGGTATATTACCCTGGTAAGAATGGTCTTAACAACAACGTAACAATCTCTGCAGCACAGAGTCAGGCACAGCCTAACAGCACTCTTCATATTGGTGAGGCAGGTGACTGTGGTACAGCAGACGCTACAGGTGGTAACGGTGTATTTAACTTCCGTCTCGACCATCAGGCAGCTATCCTCGTATTCCAGCCATTTACAAACAACACAGCAGTAAAGAATTGTCAGTTGACAAAGATTGAGGTAACATCTGATAATGATATTACTGGTACTTACACACTTGACACAACAACAGGTGAGTTGACAGGTTCTGCAAGCGGTAAGAGTATTACTATGACAACAAAGGGTAGCGGTTCTTATGCTAATGGTTTCCCATTGACTAACAGCACAGCAGACGTTGCAACTAATGGTGCCTACGTAGTAATTCGTCCTGGTACACATGCCTTGACCGTACGCTATTGGATTAAGGACTATGCAACAAACGTTGAGGGTGCGATTACTAAGACCTATCCAGCGTTCGACTATGAGAAGAACGACTACTATGATATGACTGCCAATATCAATGTAACGGATTATGACGGTAGACAGTATTATCAATGGGATGCACAGAATAATTTCTGGAATGGTCATGAGTGGAATTCTGCTGACCCTTGGCAGCCTGTGCTTTCATCTGATTATAATTCTAATGTAGCTCCAGGTACTTTCTATAATAATGAATCAGCTATTGGGGCTTATGCAGCTAAGTACTCTTGCAAAATGCTTCCTAATGCTAATGAAATGGCATGGTATATTAAGAATGGTGATCCACATTGGGATGGAGAGGAACTTTGGACAACTATGGGACACCTGCATAAGGGTGGTATGTGGTTCAGGAAAAAGATGTATATTCCTCAGATGTCAGTGTGGAGAGCTCCAAGTCCTGTAAATGTTGATATGCGTAGTAATGAACGTCAGATATCTGGTACACCAGCTCAGGGTGCACCTACATATAAAAACAGCTATTTCTTCCTTCCTGCTTTAGGATATTATAATTTTGGCGTGATAAATGAGATGGAATCAACTGGATGTTACTGGACATCAACACGTACGCCTGATGACACTAACTGGGCTTATCGTTTGAAGTTTGATAGCAGTAGTATCGGATTAATGACTGATGACTGTTATGCTGGATATTATGTAATGAATATGAATTAATTAGGCTCTTAACCTACAGCCTAAAGAAGTTCCCTTCTTAAAGCTGCAGGTTTAAATATAATCTTGCCAACGCTCGTACAGCGTTGAGCTGTCTTTGGACAACTCAGTGAAGTGCGATTCGTTGGCAAGTTTTTGTTTTATATCGTCTCATTTGGCTCCGTAATATGTACATATGCGCGACGTGGTCGTATTTATAAACACTGATATACGGATAAGAACTCCGTTCGATTAATTGGGGAATATGATTCTTAAGTTGTGAAATATGCATAAGTTTGCATATTAAGATGTAAAGAAGTTTTTAAGCTTTCGTATAAAAAAGCTTGCAAGTTATATGCTTTTTAACATGGTTTCGTAGTTACTCACCCACCCTTTTACTGATTAAGTCAATTCTGATATTGACATTTTAAGATAAAAGAATTTAAGTTAATCCCATCCTCATAACCTGCATATTTATTACATAGGAAAGTCGTAGCACTTTACTACTATCTTGATGAGAGAAAAGGTAAGCCTTTTATATCTCTTTTTAAACCAGCTTTTTACCCTAAGTAGTACCCGAAAAGTATATTTTTTACACTTAACAAACCAACTTCTTATGCTTAAAGGGGTTAAGCCTTGTTTCCTCGCTTAACTTATGTTGTATTTTGGTTGTGTTTTTTAGTTAGAATTTTTGCTTTTGAAAGTCTATTTAACACTGAATTTTACGTAATTTAAGAATATCAGATTCGTAAATCTTTATTAGTTATTTTTATCAATAGAAATATAATTGTGTATACGTTTTTTGTATATCTTTGCGTCGTCAAAGTTTATGTCACACTTAAAAAAATGCGTTTAGTATATCTGGATTTTGCGTATAATACCTCTTATATATAAAGAGAGATTTTCGTAAGTTAACTTGCTATATCTTGTTACATCTTCAGATAGAACTTGACTCGAAAAAATGTATATATATAGAACCTATTATTCATAAAAATTAAAATTGAAATAACCAAAAAAGGAATTTATATGAAAAATTATTTGAAACCGTACACAGCGTGTACAACAGTTGAGTTTGAAGGTCACTTGTTGGCAGGAGGCAGTAAAGATACCCCTAATGCAGGAAATGGTGGGTTTACAGGTGGCGAACATGGTGGTGGTTCTGGACAAAACCAAAATCCTACCACAAACAACCCTAAAACTACTAAAAGTTATGCACCCAACATGGTAGGAGACGCATTCTCTTTTAAAACCAAAGATGAAGAATAGAAATCTTAGTTGATTAATTACTAAAAACTTAAAAACATGATTACTAAAAGTCTTTACTCCTTATTGCTTAGTGTAGCATTTCTTGGTCTCGCATCTTGTTCGTCTGAAAATAATGACGAGCATTCTGAACTTGTAGGTTCATCAACTCGTTCGTTTGTTGTGACACAGGAGACTGCTCCTTTGACACGTACAAACGTATCACTAACGAATGGAATTACATGGAATGCTGGCGACCGTCTCTTTGCCTATAATATAACAAACCCTCAAGGATATGATCAGCTAACAGCTATCAGTGATGGTGAGAGATCTGATCTTAAGGGAGACATCCATTGGAAAGAAGGAGATGAATTAGCCCTTTTCTATCCATTTAGACATGTTTATAGAGAGAACATGGGCAAGGTTGATTTGGGCTTATCAGAGAATACGCTCTATCATAAGGGCGAACTTGTTGTACGTAGACAGAACGGAACAGTTGAGAATTTCAGATATTTCGATTATGCTTGGGGCAAGTTGAAGAATATCAAGGAAGCTGGTAAGAATATATGGGCTGACTTCAAGTTGGAACGCCAGTATTCTGTTTTGTGCCTTAAGGTACTTTATGAAGGTCAGCCTGTGACAGATATGAAGCAACTTACAATCAAGAATGTCTACAATGAGGCTACCTTCGACCTTGCTACAGGTAAGATGACTTATGAGCAGCCTAAAGGTGAGTTGAAGATAACTGCTGACACTCCATTAGAGACATTCTATGTTGCTCTTTTCCCAGATGACAACTTCACTCCGTCTTACATTATCGAAACAGTTAATGGAAAGAAGTTCTATGCAACAGTTACCGAACCACTAAATTATCAGCCTGCAAAATACTATGAGTATACTGTTCATGTTACGACAACTCCATGTCCAAGTCCAAGTCCATGCATTGACATTGACGGAACAAAGTGGGGAAGATACAACTTGCAGTATGAGCCTTGCACGAATTTAGAGGGTTGGGTTCCTGGTTACAGACTTGCTAAGCAGGCTTGGGATTACTTCTATACCAATTCTGATCCATACAACCTCTATCCAGATTTCCTCCCACGTGCCTTCAACACCTCTGCTTTCGACCATTTCCGTTGGGGCAATATCGCTGGTGCAAACAATTACAGCTACAGCTACTCACGTTATTATTCATATCATATGGGTAATCTTCAGGCTGTAATTCAGAACAGATGCTATGGCGACCTTGCTTACTATGCTTCTAATGGTAAGTTCATGATGCCTACAAAGGCTGACTTCGATAACCTGATGGCAAAGACGGGTGAGTATGTTGGTTATTACCAAGACGGCTGTAACATCATCGTCGGTGTGCTCTTCGACCCTACCGTTCCTGCTTGCAAGAAGGGTAAGGTACTCGATAAGAACGGCCATATCATTGGTAACACAAACCGTCCAAATGGCATCTATGTCGGTAAGTATAATGCCCATAACACACGTATGAAGAAGTTCTCTAAGGAGGATATCGACAAGGGTGTGTTCTTCCCATTCGCTGGTGCTTACACCGAGTATAACGATGGTGCGCCACGTCTCCAGCGTCCAGGTGGTCAGGCTTACTACTGGACTTCTGACGCTAACCGCTGCAACTACGCACAGGCAACAGCTTTCTCAGCTTACTACATGAACAATGGCTGGCTCTATCCAGGTACTGTTAACGGCAGCGGAAGTGGTAACAACCCTAAGTACAACATGTATAACATCCGTCCTCTATGCGTTAGCAGTGATTCAAAGACAAAGCAAAATAATCAGACTAAGCAAACTTACCAAACCAAGAAGGGATGGTAGAGAGTTTGAAAGTTGACGAGTTATGCAAGTTGACAAGTAAACGAGTAAACAAGTTGACGAGTTGACGAGTAAACAAGTTATATGATAGCAAGTTGATGAGTTGTAATAAACTTATCAACTTGCTTTTTTTAATTCCTCAAAAACTATTACTCAAAGTTTAAACTTAACTACGAATTACACGAATGTCACGAATTACATCGCAATAATATTAGCGTAATTAGAGAAATTCGTAGTTCATAAGTATATTTTTATTTTTTGTTTGCTGTCACTTTTAACATTTGATCGAACCAACTCTCGTTCAGCATATTACAATCATCTGAAGCCTGACAGCAGTGACAGCAACCTCAAAAGTCAGGTTCTTCCGAAATATGGAGTGATAAACTAAAACGCTTATATAATAAGGCACACAGAGCTACGGAGAGGACGGAGATAAAGGCAATATCACGGAGGTGCCGATGGCACAAAGAGCGATGGAGGTGTAACGTACAGATTTCTAATAACTCTTTTGGGATAAACGCTTTGTATATAAATTGCTAATAGAATTAGCAAACAATCTCCGTCTCTCCACGCACCGACGGTGCCTCCGTAACTGCCAGTGCTTTGCTTTGATATCCCTCCGTACTCTCCGTCCCTCTGTGTGAAGTTTAATAATTACACTGGCGTGAAATATCCTTACATTATCCCTTAATCTCTTTGTAGAAATTAAGCGAAAAAACGCTATTTCGAATACCTTTGTAACTATCTTGTTGTTAACAAGTTACAAGACACTATCACAAGAGGTGTTTAATTGGACTTCAAAAGGGCGTTAGTAAGGGTCCAAAAGGGCACCTTTTAGAAGCGAAAAGAGCATGAATTGAAAGCCAATTCATGCTCTTTTTATTTTTAAGACTTGATTTTTATTTACAATACGGAGGGGACGAAAGGAACAAAGTGGATTTTTTTTATTAGAAAAAGAAGCAAGTGTAAACGGTGTTGTCTTGACTCCTTTAACTCCATTTAATTCCTTAACTCCACATCAACCCTATGAGTCAGCGGTGTTGTCTTAACTCCTTTAACTCCATTTCACTCCTTAACTCCTTAGCTTTCCCTCCTTAACTCCACATCAAATCCTCCTTAACTCCTTATAAATCCTCCTTCTTCGTACGAATCTTGTAGCCTACGAGTCCGTAGTAAAGGATGAAGAGGAAACAAGGGACACTGACCCAATAAGAGGTTTGGAAAGAGGTGCAATCCTGCACAACGCCACGCAACCAAGGCATCACAGCACCACCGGCAATCGCCATGGTCAGCAGTGAAGCACCAGACTTAGTGAACTTGCCAAGGTCTGCCATTGCTAAAGGCCACAACGCTGGCCACATCAGTGAACAGCCTAATGCCATCAAGAAGATGCAATAAACGGAGATAACGGGGTCTGGCACAACGGCTACAGCCACACTACCAACGAGGGCTACAATGGCGCAGATGCGCATTGCAGCAGCCTGAGAGAGGTAACGTGGGATGAAGATAACTCCACAGACGTAACCCACAATCATACCCACTGAAGGGATAAATCCGTAGTTGTCACCCTCCAAACCTAATGACTTTGCATAACCTGTTGCCGTAGCAAGCGAAATAGTTTCTACACCAACATAGAGGAAGAGTGCTAAACAGCCCAACAATAAGTGTGGGAACTGCAGAATACTTGTCTTACCGTCAGCGTAGGAACTGACTGCTGTCTCGTCTCCGTTCTCACTCTCATCCTCACCTGCAGCCTTCACGTCTGGCAGTGGAGCCATCAATGCGATGACACCCAAGAGCAAAAAGATACCGATGATGATGGTGAATGGCATGTAAAGATCGGTGAGTTGCGTATCCTCAATACCCTTACCAATCACCAAAGTAATGAAGAGGGTTGTCACTGGCCAAGCCAATTTATTGCTGATACCCATGCAAGAGATACGACGTGCTGCCGAATCCATCGGACCGAGAATCGTCACATATGGATTGACAGATGCCTGTAAAACGGCGTTGGCTGCACCACTGACGAAACTCGCAATGAGGAACCATGTCAATGAGTTCTGCTTCGCTGCGAGGATGAAAAGTCCGAAAGCTGCTGCGAAGATAGCAAACGACAAAGCCATCGTACGCTTATAACCGATTGCCTTAATGCAATGGGTTGCAGGAATACCGAACAAGAGGAACGGTATGAAAGTCGCTGCAAGCAACAGACTTGAAGCCGCACCAGAGATGTGCATTGACTTCTCTAATACTGGCATCAGATAAGAGTTGATACCCAAGGCAAAGCCAAGAGAGAAGAAGAATAAGCCGATAATGGCTAAAGGAAATAGATAGTTAGTTTTTTGTTTCATAATAAAGATATTTTTTATTTACTACTTCATAACAAGGTTTTTATGCTTTCACTCCTCCTTCAGAGAGAGCTTCTGTGAGCTTACTAAGGCTCCGCACCAATGGTGTTTACCATCAACACGCCATGTGCTAAGCCTCCGCACACTCTTTGAAAACGGAAAGAAGTGCGCATTATTATAGCTTTGGCTTACTTTATTTTGGGTCTTCAGGATTTTGGAGTGATAAGGTTTGCCACTTAAGGTTAGGTTTCTAACAAAATGTCACACGGAGAAAAGGAGAGGACGGAGAATTATTAAAACAAAGCAATGGAAGTCACGGAGATGCCGATGGCACAAAGAATGACGGAGCTTGTTTGCCAATTCTATTAGCTATTTATCTACAAAGTGTTTACCCCAAAAGAGTTATCAAGAATCTGTACGCTACACCTCCGTTGCTCTTTGTGCCGTCGGCACCTCCGTAATATTGCGTTACCTCCGTCCACTCCGTGACTCCGTGTGCCTATTATATAAGACTTTTAGTTGAGCAATCCATATTTAGGAAGAACCTTTATTATCCCTCCCTACGCAGGAGAAAGATACTTTTCATAAACCTTTTTAGTTACCACTTCGAAATATAAAAGCGCACGAGGCACCCATTCCTTAGAATGAAGAATACCACGTGCGCCCCTACCCTACAGTCAAATCATAGGCACTGAAGACTGCAAGGCGTTAGTTAACATGAACCTTTCCACTCTGAATATAGAATCCTTTGGCAGGAGGTTCAGGGAGTCTACGACCAGAGAGGTCGTAGACTTGTGCTATTGTTGTCGCTGAGTTTACTACGGCAGAGATTCCGTTTGCGGTATCATCTGCCGTTTCCGAAAAAGGGATGAAACGCACGATGTTTGAGTAGGTTTTACCTTTCTGTATCTCATACTTTGGTAATGGACCTGGACCGCAAGACTTGTTACCAAGACCCTGCTGGATAGCATCAAAGTGTGCTACGACACGATTAGATGTTGGCAACTCCCATTCGTGGCGTGCTATGCGCAATTCTGCCTCTGTCCAAGGTGTCAGAGAGAAGGCAACATCGCCCGATGTCTCTACCTTCACACCGTTGCCCTCGTTGTTTGTGAGGGTGAGCCAACGTAGTCCAATGCGGTTGCCGTTGCTCTGTGGGTGTGCAAAAGGCTCATACATATCCTTGACTGTCGTCTCATAGAGACCGAAGTCTTCGCCATCGAGGCGGTCGATATAGCTTGCGCGAGGTCCACGAGCATAGTAGCTTACCTTTGACATATCGCTTGGGAAGTTCAGACTAAAGCCTAAACGTCTTGCTCCGTTGCCCTGTGCCTCAAAGGAGCTGGCGAGGTCTATCGTACCGTTTGCATTGATTGTGTACTTATAAGTAGCCTTACCATAGTTGCCGTTCTGCGTAACATTCACGGTTGCCGTCTTACCATCGTCAGAGAGTTGGAAGGTAGCTGTCTGCGACTTCACACCATTATCGGTAGGATCATTACCATAAGCCTCCATCGGATTATCGTTTTCAATCCAACGATAGCGGTCGAAACGTGGACTATTGTTCTGCATAAAGAGGTCCTTACCATTGTATGACCACTCTGTGATATTGCCCTGTCCGTCGAATGTAACCTTCTGCTTACCATTAGCATAGGTGTAACCACCATCTGCATTCTTAGTAGCATGGAGGGCATCAGCCTTCGTATTATCAACAGCTGGGAGAACCTCTGTGCGCTGTGCCAACTGCTGTTGGAACTCAGCGACAGGATAGTCACGGTCGCACCAGATCGTTGCCTCCTTCGTATAAAGTCCGATATTGAGGAAGAGTTCCTTACCAGCAAAGGCTGTAGGGTTATACTTCAAGTCAACGGTTTCAGTACCACCAGCAGCGCAATTCAGCTTCTTAACGATACCATCCTGTACAGGCTTACCATCGGCAAGGAGGGTCCACTTAAGATAGAACTGGTTGAGATTGCGGTCGAGATACTTATTTGTCAGTTTGACCTGACGCTTCTCAGTATTCAAATCGAAGTCCACCCACTGGTAAATACGCTTCACCTCGTCAAGCTCAGCACTCCATACACGGTCGGCATTGACAAGTCCGTTGTTAACGAAGTTATACTGATGAGGACCCGGACAGTCATATCCTGTGATATAAGCAGGGAATCCATTCTTTGTCAATTGGTTGTTCTTAATCGCATCATAAGGGTAGATACTCTGATCAACCCAGTCCCAGATACAACCACCAACACCCATCTTAGAGCCTTCTATCGCCTCCCAGTACTCACGAAGGTTGCCCACAGCGTTACCCATAGCATGGGCATATTCGCACATGAAATAAGGTTTACCCGTACTTGGATGGTTAGCATCTGAGATAACAGAACCTGTCGTCCCACCACGTGAATGGTCAACTGCAGGATACATAACAGAATGGAGATCAGTGCCCTCAGCATTATCTCGTGTTGAACCCTCATAGTGGATATAACGGTTATCAAGCTTACGAACAGCATCGTAAGCCGCCATGATGTTCAGACCAGAGCCACTCTCGTTACCCAAACTCCAGAAGACAACACTCGGATGGTTGCGGTCGCGGAGTGTATTACGTACGTTACGGTCAACGATAGCACCTGTCCAATCCGTGTTATTGATGATTGTCTTTACACCATCCCAGTTCTTGTGAAGCTCCATATCAGCCTCATCAACAACGAAGAGACCGAAGTAATCGAACATTGCCATCATCTTTGCTTGACGTGGATAGTGGCTGGTACGAACCGTATTCATGTTAGACTGCTTCATCATTGCTATGTCTTTTAACATAAGGTCGGTGCTGATGCTGCGACCATGCAATGGGTCAGTGTCCTGTGTGTTAGCGCCCTTGAGGTAGGTACGACGGCCGTTCACCTCAAGATAACCCTTACTAAGGTCAATCTTTCTGAAGCCATATTTAGTAGAGAAAGCCTCCTCTTCCTTGCCGTCCTGCGACTGGCTGAAAGTGAAGGTATAGAGCGTTGGGGTCTCAGCAGACCATAGTTTCACGTTAGAGAGTGTTCCGAAGTCAACGGTCTGTGTTTTCAAGCTATCGCCGGCAGCAAAGACAAAGTCAGATTTCAGCTTCTTCACTTCCTTACCCGATGGGTCGAAGAGCGTTACGGTTACGGTCTTCTTCGCTGCAGTCTTATCGCGATTGCATACGGTAAGGTCTACAGATGTAGCAGCACTACCCGTAGCAACGGTAGTAGAACCCGGTGTAACAGTAGCCTTAATATAATGATCTGCCAAGTAAGTCTTTGGTGTAGCCACAAGGTAAACATCACGATGAATACCACTCATATGCCACATATCCTGACCCTCAAGATAAGAGCCATCGCTCCAACGAATCACCTGTACGGCAACATTATTCTTACCAGTGCGGAGATATTTAGTAATGTCAAACTCGCTGACATTGTTTGCTCCTTCCGTATAACCCACTTCATGACCGTTTACATAAACGTAAGCAGCAGAGTAGATACCATCAAAGTGGAGGAAGACACGCTTATTCTCCCAGCCTGCAGGCAAGTTGAAATCACGACGATAAGAGCCCACTGAGTTCTTCAAACCAGCCTTCATACGAACGTAAGGCTGCTGATCTTCAAACGGATAGTCTACATTCACATACATTGGCAGACCATAACCATTCATCTCTAAACAAGAAGGAACAGTGATATCGTTCCACGCAGAGCCTTCAGTACTTACGCCATCGCCCCAGAAGTCGTCCTTATCGAGCAAGACAGGCTTAGGACCCTCGCTCCAACGCAACTTCCATGTGCCGTTCAAACTAAGGTAGTTTGCCCCTGTTGGGTCCAACCAAGGCTTGTCATAACGCTGACCATCAGCCTTCATAGCCTTCGTCGAAGGATAAGGCATATAGGTGGCATGCGCACGCTCCTTGTTACGCTCATAGACCTTCGCATTCTCCCAGTCGGCACCCTCAGGAATAACCACTGCAGGCACTTCCATGAACTGTAGCGTAGCAGCTGATGCCTCACTGTTCTCATAACCACAGTAATATCCGTTGACAGAAGAGATAGAACCATAGGTTACATAATAAGTCTGACCATTCCTTGCAGACACTGCACTCAACTTATAACCACTGCCTTTCTTAGTGATATAAATCTGTTGATTAGGATTGGCGATGCTCTGTGTCCACATACAAGGATAGCCAGAGACTTTCTTTGTGTCGTTGAGTGCCATGTCGAAAGCCAACTCGCCGTCGCCATTTACCAACTGATAGCAGTCCTGCTTACCGCTCACAGCAACGAGTTTCCACTTCTGTGCATCGTTACCTTCAGTATAAGCAAGGAACGCAAGACCCGTGTCCCTTAACCATGAATACTTGTAGGGAGTAAGGACATTCTTGGTGTCTTGCCCTACTGAGATTAAATAGGTCTTACCGTGTTCAGGCTTCGCACCCCATGTGCCAGCCCTCAGCACGGATGGTGCTAAGGCTAATAAGAATACGAGAAGACCAATGTTTCTGATAGTTTTCATATAAATGAGAGTAAATATTTACGCTGAGTTGAACCCACACCTCAGCCTAAGCCGAAATGTGGGTAAGATATATAACCTGTGATTAGTTGATTACTTTCGTTGTGCTTGTTGTACCGTTGCTATACTTCATTTGCTTGATGTACACGCCACGGCTCTGTGACTGACTTGTCTTTGTACCGTTAAGGCTGTAGTAATCTACGGAAGCAATGTTACCGTCCTGTGCCTTTTGTATGGCTGCGATAGCGTCTGCAGTCTTTGAAACAATGACATATACACCGCCCTTCACTGTAGGGAAGCTGATTTCGTCATCACTGATACGCTTTGCCTTAACCGTCTTTCCGTCAGCAGTAGTCACCTTATAATCCTTTGCTACGTTAGTATATTTCACAACACAGGTTGTACCCATGTTTGAAACAATCTGTACCTTCGTAGCCTTCGCAGCAGCCCAATCAATGTCAACGGTGAAGTTGCCCACTGCCTTCAAGCCCTTCACTGAACCCTTCTGCCAGAATGTTGTTGGCAAGGCAGGGAGAATCACGAGTTTATCATTATGACTCTGTAGGAGCATCTCGGCTACACCGGCTGTATAACCGAAGTTACCATCAATCTGATAAGGTGCATGAGCATCCCATAGATTTTCATAGATACCACCTGCAGCCTCGTTTACTCCGGTGTCCCAAGTCTGCTGTAAAGCACGCTTGATAAGGTTATGACAGTGCTGACCTTCATAAGCGCGGGCATTAAGATTAATCTTATGACCGAGCGACCAACCCGTTCCATGACCATCGCCACGGGCTATCAGCGACTGACGAGCAGCCTCAAAGACGGTCTTATCGGCATCTTCACTAATCTGTGTACAAGGATAAAGTCCCATCAAATGTGAGATATGGCGGTGTGCCTTATACTCGTTAACGCCGATTTTGCTTGGGTTATTAAACTGTGAAGAGTACTTCCACTCACGGAGATAAGTCTTGCCATCAGCTGGATTCACCTCTGTATGGCATCCGTTATCGAGATTAGCAAAGTAGGTTGCAAGCGAATCACGGAACGCCTTTGACACTACATCATCGCCAAGAACTTTAATCGCCTTGCGTGTGTTATTGAAGAGATCCCAAACCAACTGCTGGCTGTGTGCGGTAGCATTCTCCGTTGGTCCGTGTTCTGGCGACCACTCATTAGGACACTCATAGGTGCCGTCAGCAGCCTTCACGAGCTTCTTAAACCAATAGTCGACAGCCGACTTCATCGCAGGGAATGCCTTTGTGCGCAGGAAGTCCTTATCCATTGTGTAGGTATAGTGCTGCCAGAGGTGCTGGCAATACCACGCATTAGCAACGGTATAGGTATTGGCAAAGGTAGTACCAGAGCCATAGATGTTATTCTCTGTTGGTAAGGTCCAACCTGTATTCACGTGACCCATGTCCTGTGCAAAGCGACGCCATGTAGGCTTTACACATGCCTCACGATAGATATAATCGAGGAATGGGCGGTGAAGTTCAGAGAGGTTGGTTGGCTCAGCAGGCCAGTAGTTCATCTGTACGTTGATGTTCGCATGGATATCAGAGTGCCATGCTGGGGTGTTGTTGTCATTCCAAATACCCTGTAAGTTAGCTGGGAGCGATACGCCACGGCTTGAACTGATGAGGAGGTAACGACCATAATTGAAGTAGAGTTCCTCTAAGAAGAGGTTGTCATGCTGATTGTCACGATAACTGCTGATGAGCTGTGGGGTTGGAATATTGTTCTTCACATCACCGAGGGTCAGCTGACAACGATCGAAGAGCGACTTATAATCGGTCTTATGTGCTGCAAACAAAGCATCGTAACCCTTGTTCTGTGCACCATTCACTGTCGCTGTTGCACGAGCTGCAAGGAGGTTAGAGCCAGACACATATGTCGGTGCATCGGGGTCGAAGTCGGTCAAACCACGGAGATAAACAGTCATGCTATTGGCACCATTTACCTCAATAACGCCCTTTGCATTCTTAGTAATCGTACCGCCATCTGTCACGATGCGCGCTGCACAATAATAGCTCTCTGGGGTTGTTGCGCCATGATCATCTTGGCGAGCGACCTGACCATCGAAGGTAATCGTTGCCTGATTGTTATTGTCAACGGTATAACTTACGTTACGTCCGTTCTGATTCTTCAGTGTAAGGGTTGTATTGATTTTACCGTTCTGTGAGGTTGTATAGCGAACTACCACACAGCTATCAGGGTTGCTTGCGAAGTAAGTACGACTGTATGCTACGCCATCCATCGTATATTTCACGCCTGCTACGGCATCGTTGATATCGAGGTAACGCACGTAGTCTGTTACCTTTGACATTCCACGACTGCGGATATAAAGGTTACCAAAGTTAAGATAATAACCATAAGCAGCCGTACTCGTCAGCCCACCGAGCTTACCACTCCAAAGGGTCTTATCGTTAAACTGTACGTCGTCAATAGCAACATCGCCCATCAAAGTTGCACCAAACTGACCGTTTCCGATAGGAAGACAGGAGGTCATCCAGTTCGTTGCGGGTTTTGTATACCAAAGCGTATATTTGTTGGCAGGATTAAAAGTAATAATACCTGACACTGGTACCAATGCTTCTGCAGGTACGAAGCGCACGACATTACCACCATCGCCTAAGTCCCAGAAGCTGATTAGCTTACCTTCACCAGCACCTTGGAACATATTAAAGAAGTTACGTCCTGCGGTTGACTTACCAATCTCGAAGCCACCCAATGAGTTATTTGACTCCACCATCGTAAAGAGCGTATCCTTCACATTGCGATCCTTTGCAGCGTTGACGTATGAATCGCTGATATAAAGAATCTTTCCACTCTTGCTAACAAAAGAGTATTTGCCGTCTTTCTCTGATACACGCCATAGCATGTCATCAAGATTACCATTATGCAATGAGGCTGTTTGGCAGGTTGCCTTATCCCCCTTGGCACTCAAAAGCCAGTTACCAGTCTGGAACTGGATGTAATAATAAACAGGATTTGCAGCTGTTGAGATGACTGGCATATAGTATGGGAACTCCATGTCATCCTTACTAACAAAGGTCAACACGTTGTTGATGTCGCCCTTATCCCACAGTCCAATCTCTTGTCCAGCCCTAATCTCTCCCACTTGGTTCATCGCATGACTGTTAGTAGAGTCTGGTGCCAACTCGAATGCACCTGTTCCAAAGCTGGTATTCATACTCTGGAAGATGTGGAATGAAGTAATATCTGTAGCCTTAGTAGCCGCCATGAAACGCGAGCTATAAGGATTTGTGCCATTGACATAAAGGGTACGACCGCTCTTGCTTACCAACTTATACTTCTTATTACGACCAAAGTTCTCTGCCGCTACCACCTTCCATAACTGGCGATCTCCATTCATAACCTGTGGAACGGCAGTAAGGCACTTTTGCTTTTCGCCCTTGTCTTCCAACACGTTGTTAGAACGAAGATACTTAACGTAATACCAATGCTCATTGCCTTTGGTACTGATGCGAGGATAACCTTGTGCATAAACATGTCCGACACATACGACAGACAAGAGAAAAGCAGCACAAAGACGCTTACAGATGTTCATAAAAAGAAATTATGATAATTATTTAATTATTAATGTTGAACAATAAGACGAAAAGGAGGGGGTGTTATTATCGTTAACTCTCCACTTACCCATGAAGTGATGCCATGCTGCGTTCTCTCATATATTGAGGATATTATTTGTATTTCTGCCGCTGCTAATAGATGTTAGTTCCTACTTGTTAGGCTTTACTTTTGGCTTTTTCAAAGGAAGGCTTCTTGTCTTTAAGTTTATGGCAAATATAAACATATTCTTTTAATTATTCATTGTTATAAATACAATGTTTTATATTTTTAACCATTATAATCCGATAAAAGTTAAATGATTTATGTCCTTATGCATAAATCTTCTTTAAGTTTCCTATTACTATTAAAGCCTAAACTGGTTGTTTTATTATCGAGTATCTTGCCTATCATTACAACAAAAGCATAGCGAACTACATCAAGTTACAAAGATAAGTAAGATATTGACAAGAAAACAAAATAACCATTTGCAAGGCATTCAGCGCCCCGCACCATATGTGCAAAGCATCCGCACACGATGTGCTAAGCACTGACACCACCGCATTAAGCCCATACTTCACCTTTCAGAATTGATACTTTATACTTATGATCACCCATGTTAGAAACGTTGAAGAAGACTGAAGACATTTTACAAAGCTATATATAAGGTATATGCCGAGTGGAAACACCCTCCGTATTTGCGCCCTTTAATATCATAATCAGCCATTCCGTAGTAAGATTCACTTATACTTTCTCATTATAAAATATAACGAAATAGTTACCTTTTTATTTGGAAATTTATAACTTTATTGTTACCTTTGTAGCGTCATTCAGACAAACAGTGAGCATACAATAAACAGAGCAATGAAAAAGGTTACAATTATCGTTGAACAGGCTTCTGATGGAAGTTACTGGTGCAGAACAGCTGAGGATATTGCAGGAATAGGTCTCAATTCATGCGGTGATACTGTGGAACAAGCCAAGCAGGACTTGATAGACTGCTATGAAGAAGCTAAGGAAGACTTGGAAGAGCAAGGTAAGACTATGCCTGTCGTAGAATTTGTTTATAAATATGATTTACAGTCATTCTTCAACTATTTCAGTTTTCTCAACGTTACCGAAATAGCCAAAAGAGCTGGTATCAATCCGTCTTTGATGCGCCAGTATAATAGTGGTATCAAAAATGCTGGTGAGAAAACCTACGAACGATTAGCAGCATGTATGGACGGAATAAAAGCAGAATTACAAGCGGCATCTTTCTAAGAACCGCAGGTTTTCATTATATAAAAGACTCTCTAAGCCTCTGGTGCGTGAAGCATCAGGGGCTTTTTTGACAGGGTAACAGGTGGACGAGTAAACAAATTGATTGTAGACAGGGTAATTGAAGACAAAGTAACAGGAGAACAAAGGGGATTCAAGTAACAAGTTTACGAGTGGACAAGTGAACAAGTTACTTGTTATAAAGGATAAACTTGTTCCTATGTTACTTTGTCTTCTTTCGCAAGCAACTTGTTAACTCGTCCACCCATTAACTTGTCAACTTACCCTGTCAACTACCCCTCTTGACCATGAACGAACCTAACATGAAGGACTTCTTCTTGTGATTATAGACCTTGAGAGAATACATACCGTCGGACAGAGAACCGATATATAACTGGTTGTTTCTTACCGATTTAGCGTTAATGATGCGGAGGATAACACCCTGCAAAGAGAGGATTACATAACGATCGGCATCCGTTAGCTTTGCTGCAGCAGGGAGGGTAAGGGTGTTACCATCATTAGCGAGCAGGGTAGCAGGAGACTTCGAAAGCGTCGAAGACTTCATATTCTCCTGTAAAGCAGGCGTTTCTAATCCGTAACGATCCATACCTCTAACCGCAAAATAGAGGTTAGGATTCACGTTTTTCAACTGCAGCATCTGCCCAGTATAACGTGCAAAGAGCAGGTTTCGCGCATCCTCAGTATCAACAGGATAGGTGTAGCTGGCGTATATATTATAATAAGGAGTGACCGCCTTCCACCTCAGAATCACCGACTTATCCTCTCGACGTTCTACCAATGAGGAGTTGACAGCATATGGCATGGCAGCCGTTGACACAACACCCTGCATCTTATGAGGGAGAGAAAGCGTAGCATTAAACTGCTTCTCAAAGTCGTAGACACCCTGCTTATTAGCCGTGAGGAAGTAAGAACGGAAGTGAGCATGTCCCACTCCGAGGTCACGACTCACATACATCTGGCGGGTGAGGTCGCCCAAAGTCCAATTCCCCTCACGTGGATCGAGGAAGTAAGTACCCAAACCTGTCACTATCTCACGCTTATAAGCATTCTCAACCCAGTCTGCAAGGAAGGGGTAATAGTTGTCGCCACGGAAGTATTGCATCGGATAGAGCTGGTCCATCAGTCCTAATCTCATCCACTCCTGCGCCTCTTGTGAAACACGATCGTGGGCATTGAAATTCTTTGAACTATAACGACTGAGGTCGGCATGCTTACCGATTGGCGAGCACGACATCTTCACCCACGGTTTGATAACCTTCACCTCGTCATGAATAGCACGCACAATGGCTGTGATATTGCTGCGACGCTGGTCGGGTGTATCGCCATCACGGTAAGAAGGACGTGGCCATCCATCAGGGTAACGGATATAGTCGAGGTTGATACCATCCACATCATACTTTCTTACAATCTCTCCACAGATAGAGGCAAGGTAAGGTGCAACACCGGGATCGGCAGGGTCGAGATAAGAACCCGTTGAGAAGTTTCTAATTCGAAAGCCCTTCTTCATCAGCGTTCTACAGCCCAATGAGTTTTTTGCACCCACTGGAATCGTCGCAATCCATGCGTGAATTTCCATGCCACGTTTGTGACATTCCTCTACGGCAAAGCCGAGTGGGTCGTAGCCATAACCCGGTGCTCTACCCTCAACGCCAGTGATACACTGGTCCCATGGCTCGATATCCGACGGATAGATCGTTGCCGCACGCACACGCGCCTGCAAGAGTACGGTGTTTATATTCGCCTTCTGGTATTTATCGAGAATGTCAATGAGTTCCTGCTTTTGCAGTTTGATGCTTTCTTCCGACCGTGCGTAGTTCTTCGGCCAATCAAGGTTAGCAAGTGTCGTCAGCCATACGGCACGCGTCTCCCGCTTCGGCATTCGCTTCGTAAGATAGTCGGAGAGATTCGTCTGTGCTTGTGTTGTCATCGTTATTACGCAAAGGAGCGTAAATAAAAAAAGCTTCTTCATATATGAAATAATAATATACGTGAATTTGAGCGACTAATTAACCTGAGTTCAATGGGGTATAAGTATCTGTAAATTCAGTGATTAATGAAATTCCACCCCCCTTATCCTGTGCGCTCTAAAGAACTACAAACAGAAACCACAATAGCCACCGAGGGCAAAATTACTAAATTATTTCGTATGGCAGATGACTTCTATTCGTTTTTTAATATATTGTGACGAAATACACGTTAAATCCACCCTAAAAAGCGGTTTATGCGGAAGGAGGAGTGGTAAAGTCTGTTCGCTTCAGTCATTTAGAACGATAAGGCTACTACCTAAGTTTAGGACATCTGATGGAATGTCACACAGAGAAACGGAGTGTACGGAGGTTTTATTTAAACATACACAACCCACAGAGGCACCGATGGTGCAGAGAGCAAAGGAGTATAATAGCAACATTTAATCCCTTATTAGTTGAGAATTGTAAACTATTTTCATGCAGTTCAAAACCAATACATGCTCTTTTGGCTTATTAAAGACGCCTAATTGGCTTGCAAAAGATGCCCTTTTGAGGTCTTGCTAACGCCCTTTTGAAGTCGAATTAAGCACCTTTTGAAAGCCTATTTTGCAACTACTTGATAACAAGCAACTTACAGTAACGCTAAAACTGTCCACTTTTAAGCTATTTTCCCACCTTTTCTTCAAATATTTTGTCAATATATTTCTTCGCCTTACTACGCTAAAATTCACACGGAGGAACGGAGGTTATGGAGGTTTTATTTAAGGATAAGTTGCCCACAGAGGCACCAATGGTGCGGGGAGCAAAGGAGTATAACACGACCATTTATTGGAAAAAACAAAAGACAAAGATATTACAAGGAAAGCATTTGATATATAAAATCACAGAATTAATTTGGAACTTTCATCCAAATAAATTATATTTGCAAACAGAATCTACTAACAATTAAAAAGCAATTAAAGGTATGAGAAGAACTATTCTAATATTATTGCTCTTTATTATTGGCAATGGCTTATTGTTATTGGGAATAGATTTTAAGCCCACAATACCTATTATTATAGTGCAAATTATGAGCCTCTGGGGAACTTACAAACTGATAAAAGATCCTAATATTTTCAAGAAGAAGGAGAAGAAATCAGCTTAATTAGACTAATTGGACTAATTAGGCTAATTAAACTTATTGTTCTCATTGACCACCCAACACCCATCAGCCATCACCTAACACCCTTTCTGCCTCTTGGAGGATTTCCTTATGGTCAAACGCTAAGTCGGGAAGTTCGGTCAAGGAGAACCACTTTGCTTGTGCTGCATCGTCCAAACCGCTGACTTCTGCAGGTTTGTCAAGAATCGTGTAATAAGCCACGGTGATGATACGCTCACGTGGATCACGGTCGACAGCATCAAAGATACCAACACGATGCAGCTCGCCAACCACTAAACCAGTCTCTTCTTTCAACTCACGACGAGCAGCATCAACGGTTGTCTCGTCTATATCCATGAAGCCACCGGGGAATGCCCATTTCCCCTTGCAAGGCTCATTCTTCCGCTGTATCAACAGCAGTTTCATCCCCTCATCAGTGCGGGCAAAAACAAGACAGTCAGCCGTTACGGCTGGGTGTGGGTAATTGTATGTGTACATTAGGAATATTCTTGATTTATAAAACTCCTTTCTCTTTCATGTATTCCGTCAAATCTTCCATCAGATAACGAGAACCGAATGTATGCAAGACATCATAAGATGGCACAATATATTCATCCAGTATACCAGAGGTTTTCAACCTACGATACACTTCTTGTTGTGGTAGTTTCAGCATTACTGACAACTTACCGATGCAATAAGTAACAAACTCTAATGTCTTTTGATCCATATCATTACTCAACTTAAAAACAATAAGCTTATAAGTAGGGCAAATATACAAATAATATATGAGATTGAACATTATCTTACAGAATAATTCTCTGATATGAATATTTAAGCAATAAAAAGTATGAAAAATATTCTTTTCGTTTGAATATTCTATCCATTTTTTTCTTACCTTTGCGCTCAATGGAATTTAGAATAATTGTCAACATCCCCCGTCCAACATTTGAGTTGGAACCTTGTGAGCGGATTCTTTTTGTAGGGTCGTGCTTTGCCGACAATATTGGTAAGCGATTCGAAGAAGAGAAGTTTCGTGCCATGGTAAACCCCTTCGGTGTGATGTATAACCCTGTTTCAGTGCTACATACGGTGAAGAAGGTGGCAAACCATACGTTTGACACGGCCGTATTCACATTGGGAACCAACCATGTCTATGTGGAGCGAGCTACAGGCGAGATTGTTGACAACTGCCAGAAACGTCCACAACGAGAGTTTGAAGAGCGCGAACTTACGGTTGAGGAGTGTGTCGACGCACTGCGCGAGGCGATCACCCTACTACGCCAAGCGAATCCAAAGGTCAATATTATCATCACGGTCAGCCCTATCCGTTATGCCAAATATGGCTATCACGGAAGTCAGTTGTCAAAGGCTGTGCTGCTGTTGGCTGCCGACAAGGTGATTAAGGAAGAAGGAGAAAGGGTCTATTACTTCCCAGCCTATGAGATTGTCAACGACGAATTGCGCGACTATCGTTTCTACAAAGCAGATATGCTGCACCCCAACGAGCAGGCTGTAGAATACATCTGGGAACAGCTTGTGGCAACCTGTTTCTCTGCAGAAGCCAAACAGTTTCTGGAGGAATGGCGACCTATCAAAGAGGCATTAGCGCACCGCCCGTTTCATCCAGAGGCTGCGGCTTATCAGGATTTCATAAAGAAAACAAAGGAAAAAGCCAAGATGTTGGAACTAAAATATCCCAATATAGAATTGAATTTATAACTATGGAAGAAATGAATGACAAGCAGATCGAAGCACTGCTGAAAGCACATGGTATTAGACTGACCGCAAATCGCATTCTCATAGCACGAACACTGTCAGGATTGGACAACCCAGCCTCTATGAAAGAGTTGGAAGCAAAGATTCAAACGATTGACAAGTCAAATATTTTCCGTACACTTTCATTGTTCAAACAGCAACATTTAGTACATCAGTTGGAAGACGGAAATGATATAGTGCGCTACGAATTATGTCTCAGCGATGACGATGAAGAAGATGAAGACATGCACGTACACTTCTATTGTGAGCGTTGCCATCGCACCTATTGCCTCAATGACATACACATTCCACAGGTCGAGTTGCCTGCAGGATACGAACAATCATCCATCAATTATATGATAAAAGGAGTGTGTCCTAAGTGCGCTCACCGATATTATATTAAATGATAAGACGAAAAAACAGCAAGGATAATACGCTGTATTAAGACTTTTCACTATCTTTGCATAAGAATAAAACAATTTAGATAGTAATGAATTATACTATTGAGAAAGTAACGACGCTCATTGGCGCACGCCGTTATGGTGATAAGGATGCAAATATAAGCTTTGTACTTACCGACAGCCGCTCTCTGTGTTTCCCTGAAGAAACATTGTTTTTTGCGCTCAAAACTGAGCGTAACGACGGACAGAATTACATCCCAGAACTCTATGCAAGGGGTGTGAGAAACTTTGTCGTGGAGGTAGTGCCTGAGGATTGGGCAACTCGTTATCCTGATTCTAACTTCTTGAAGGTGGTTGGTTCGCTGGAAGCTTTGCAACGATTAGCTGAACGTCATCGCGATGAATACTTGATTCCGATAGTCGGCATCACGGGTTCTAATGGTAAGACGATGGTCAAGGAGTGGCTTTATCAGTTGCTTTCTCCGCAGATGGTGGTCACACGTTCACCTCGTAGCTATAATTCACAGATAGGTGTTCCGCTGTCAGTACTGCTCTTAAACGAGAATACACAGGTCGGAGTGTTTGAAGCGGGTATCAGTCTTCCGGGCGAGATGATGGCTTTGCGCGACATTATCCAGCCTACTATCGGTGTCTTCACCACATTAGGTACTGCCCATCAAGAGAACTTCCCTTCCTTAGAAGCTAAGTGCCACGAGAAGATAAAGCTCTTCCACGACACCGAGGCAATTGTCTATTCTGCCGATAATGAGGTGCTGACACAGTGTTTAAGCCAGTATGATTATAAGGGTCAAAAGTTAGATTGGTCAACTAAGAAGGAAGAGGCAGCCTTCTATATCAAAGCTATCGAGAAGAAAGACATTGAAACTACCGTTTCATATGTATGGAAAGGACAGACGGAAGGACAATATAAACTACCTTTCATCGACGATGCCAGCGTTGAGAATTCTATCACCTGCGCAGTCGTTTCGCTCCATTTAGGACTCACCCCTGCTACTATCAGCGAGCGAATGGCACAGTTAGAGCCAGTCGCTATGCGCTTGGAGGTGAAGGAGGGACAGCATGGCTGTACACTTATCAACGATTCTTATAACTCTGATTTCAACTCACTCGATATTGCACTCGACTTCATGAATCGTCGTCCTGACCATAAGGGACGTCGTCGCACATTGATTCTGAGCGATATCTTACAGAGTGGTGACACGGATAAAGACCTATATAATAAGGTGGCTTTCCTCTGCGAGAAGCGTGGTGTAGAGAAGTTTATCGGTATTGGTGAAGGACTCTTGGCACAGCGTTCTGCCTTTAAGCATTTAGGCGAAAAGCATTTCTTTGCTACCGTCAACTCCTTTATCCACAGCGATGTCTTCGCTAACTTGCACGATGAGGTAATCTTATTGAAGGGCGCACGACAGTTTGGTTTCGACCGACTGACAGAACTCTTGGTGAAGAAGGTGCATGAAACAGTGTTGGAGGTAAACCTCAATGCTGTTGTTGACAACCTCAATTGGTATCGCTCTTTCCTCAAACCAGAGACGAAATTGGTTTGTATGATTAAGGCTGATGCCTATGGAGCTGGGGCGGTAGAGATTGCAAAGACCTTACAAGATCATCGTGTTGACTACCTCGCTGTGGCTGTTGCTGACGAGGGTGTGACGCTCCGTAAGAATGGTATCACAAGCAATATCATGATTATGAACCCAGAGATGACTTCCTTCAAGACGCTCTTCGACTACGACCTTGAGCCAGAGGTGTATAGCTTCCGACTCATGGATGCACTCGTGAAGGCTGCACAGAAGGAGGGTATCACGGGCTTCCCTGTTCATATTAAGCTTGATACGGGTATGCATCGATTAGGTTTTGACCCACAGAAGGATATGGACGAACTGATTAAGCGACTGAAACAACAGAACGCTATCATCCCTCGTTCGGTCTTCTCTCACTTCGTTGGCTCTGATGCTGACAACTTCGACGAGTTCTCTGCTCATCAGTTTGCGCTCTTCGATGAGGGTAGCAAGAAGCTTCAAGCTGCTTTCAGCCATAAGATTATCCGCCACATGGACAACTCTTCGGGCATCGAACACTTCCCTGAACGTCAGATGGATATGTGCAGATTGGGCTTGGGTCTTTATGGTATCAACCCACGAACGAACAAGACAATCAACAATATCTCTACATTGAAGACTACCATCCTGCAGCTGCGTAACGTACCAGCTGGTGACACAGTAGGCTATTCTCGCAAGGGAACAATCGACCATGACAGTGTGATTGCAGCAATTCCAATCGGCTACGCTGACGGCTTAAACCGCCATTTGGGCAACCGCCACTGCTACTGTTTGGTGAATGGTCAGAAGGCAGAGTACGTCGGCAACATCTGTATGGACGTAGCGATGATTGACGTTACTGGCATCGACTGTAAGGAAGGCGACAGTGTCGAAATCTTCGGCGACCACCTCCCTGTCACTGTTCTTAGCGATACGCTTGACACCATTCCATACGAGGTACTGACGACTATCAGCAATCGTGTGAAGAGAGTTTACTTCCAGGATTAGGTGGGTAAGTTGACAAGTAGACGAGTTGACAAGTCGACGAGTCGACGAGTAAACAAGTTGCTTGTGAGGAAGACATAGTAACATAAGAACGAGTGGGCGAGTTAACAAGTTGACAAGTTAATAAGTTAATAAGTTGCTTGTGAGGAAGACATAGTAACATAAGAACGAGTGGATGAGTTAACAAGTTGACGAGTTAATAAGTTGCTTGTGGCAATAAAACACATAATCTTTGTTTTTTATTCTTCTATCTTCTTTTGTCCCTCTGTATTGTAAAGGAAATTCAAACCTTGAAAAATAAGAGGGCGTTAATTCCATTCGAATTAACGCCCTTTAGGCTTGCAAAAGGTGCCCTTTAAGACCCTTACTAACGCCCTTTTGAACCCTTAATAAGCACCTTCTACTTTCGTGTTTTATAACCTCGTGATTTCCTGTTAGTTGCAAACCGGTTCACATCACGTGTTTTTCACCCTTGTTTCAGGGATTTTATTAAAGAAAATGTCAAGGTTTTTGATGTAACTACGCCCCCCAAACAAAACACCAATGACACGAAACTACGAATTGCACGGATTGCACGAAGACAAAGAATAGAACTACGAATGACACGGATTGCACGAAGACAAAGAATAAAACTACGAATTGCACGAATATAAATAAGAAATAGCCAATAAGTGTACGATGCATCACACATAACTTGTTTACTTGTCAACTAAATACTCCTCAACTAAATAATAGCAAATAAGTGTACGATGCATCACACATAACTTGTTTACTTGTCAACTAAATACTTGTCAACTAAACACAAGGGTTATCTCGGTAATTACGCCCCTCTCCTTTCGGAGAGGGGTTGGGGGTGAGGCTATTTATTCCTCCCTACAAC
>ERZ773013.442-NODE-442-length-26108-cov-31.318927_pt1 | contig 26108 bp, 25 predicted proteins | sample MGYA00511670_ERZ773013 | MGnify/ENA primary metagenome ERZ773013 (study PRJEB29015, sample SAMEA2738120) | human oral metagenome | biome: human oral; feature: human-associated habitat; material: saliva | place: China | collected 2257 ... | reverse complement strand
GCAAGAACCTCTTTCAAAGGCTTTTCGTTGACGGAATACAGCTTATTACCAAATTAAAAAGTAACATAAATGGAGCGTTAATGAGTGTTTCAGACAGATTTTTACTCAGAAAAAGAGCCATTATAGAGACGGTGAATGATGAACTTAAGCACATTGCGCAGGTGGAACACTCCAGACATAGAAGCTTTGACAATTTCATCATCAACCTATAGGAGTAATTGCTGTATATTGTTTGTTTCCAAAGAAGCCGTGCGTCAATGTACAAAGGACCATTGACACACAGCTTACATTGTTCGGAATTCGTCGAACTCGCGTTAAATTATAGGTTTCTAGTATGTCCAAGATAATCTTCACAAGAAAAAATCTATTAATAAAAATAGAATTTAAAAGCAATATAAAAAATATATATAAGAAAAAAATAATAATAAATCATTATCTTTGCATAAAAATTAGCATATCTAAATTATTAAATATTGACATAACGAGATTGATAAATAATTATGAGTAGTAAAAGTAATGATCACGGACGTGCTTATGAATATATTTGTTTGCATTCTTTGCAAGATGCAATAAGTGCGATCCGTGAATCACAAATAATACATAATAGCAGCTATTATGCTGCGGAACAAGCATGGAATACATTGAGTGTTGCAGAAAAAGCATTATACAAAATGAGCGCAAAATCAACTATAGATACTATATTTGCTTTAGAACCAAATATAGTTGAAATTGACAATGATATGCTGAATTTATATATTCAAAGTGATGATCATGGTAAAGAAGGTGACGTTCGTGATATTGTTATTGCCCGAAAGAATATTGTCTGGGAAATTGGTCTAAGCATAAAGCACAATCACATGGCTGTAAAACATAGTCGTTTATCCAAGAGTTTAGATTTCGGTCAAAAATGGTATGGAGTTAATTGTTCTAAAGAATATTGGAAAACAGTAAAGCCAATATTTGATTTTCTAGAAAAAGAAAAAGCAAAAGGAACTTTCTTTAAAAAATTAATCTCTAAAGAAGATGATATTTATGTGCCATTATTGAAAGCTTTTATGCAAGAAGTAAGGACACAAGTGGAGAATGGTGTTAATATTCCTCGTAAACTAGTAGAATATTTACTTAGCAAATATGATTTTTATAAGGTTATAAGTTTAGACAATAAAAGAATTACCACAATACAATCATTCAATATGTATGGTACTTTGAACCAGCCAAGTAAAATACAGAAGCCATCTTTACGAGTTCCAACAATGGAGTTACCAACGACTTTGCTTTATGTAAACTTTAAACCAGACAGTAAGACAACAGTAATTATGAGTTTTGATAACGGTTGGCAATTTTCATTCAGAATACATAATGCGAAAGATACAGTAGAACCATCTTTGAAGTTTGATATTCAGATTATAGGAATGCCTCCTGAAGTAAATATAACTTTTAATTGTAAATGGTAGATATGAATTTGATTAGTCTTTTTTCTGGTGCTGGTGGTCTTGATAAAGGATTCCACAATGCAGGATTCCACACAATAGTAGCTAATGAATTTGATAAAAAAATATGCCCAACATTTAAAGCTAATTTCCCTGATACAACATTGATAGAGGGAGATGTTAGAAATATACCATCATGTATTTTTCCTGATAACGTAACAGGTATAATTGGCGGACCTCCATGTCAGTCATGGAGTGAAGCAGGGTCCTTGAAGGGTATTGAAGATGTTCGTGGTCAGTTATTCTATGAGTATATCAGAATATTACGTGATACTCAACCTTCGTTTTTTGTTGCAGAGAATGTCTCTGGTATGCTTGCTAAGCGACATGCAACTGCTGTTAGCGGATTTATGAAATTATTTGCAGAGGCTGGATATGATGTTAACCTGAAAATGCTTAATGCCAATGACTATGATGTTCCTGAAGACAGAGACCGTGTATTCTATATTGGTTTTCGTAAGGATTTACACATAGCTGATTATGAATATCCAAAGCCACAAGAGCATAAACCTACTTTGCGTGAGACTATTTGGGACTTGCAGTACACAGCTATACCTGCAAAAGAAAAGAACCATACAAATGGAGAAGCTTGTATCATCCCTAACAATGAATATTTTACAGGAGCTTTCTCGCCAATATTTATGTCACGCAATCGTGTAAGAGCATGGGATGAACCAGGATTCACTGTTCAAGCAAGTGGGAGACAGTGCCAACTTCACCCGCAAGCACCTAAAATGATTAAAGTAGAAAAAAACCTGCAAAAATTTGTTGAAGGAAAAGAACATTTATATCGAAGAATGACGGTAAGAGAGGTTGCTCGTATCCAAAGCTTCCCAGATGACTTTAAGTTTATATATAACGAAGTGAATTATGGATATAAGATGATTGGAAATGCTGTTCCTGTCAATCTTGCATATCATGTAGCGTTAAGTATAATCGAAACTTTAAGACGACATAACGTTAATATAGATAACTAATGAATATTATTTCATTATTTGCAGGATGTGGAGGTCTTGATCTTGGGTTTGAAAAAGCAGGATTCAATGTGATTTGGGCAAATGAATGTGATTCCTCAATATTTGAGACGTATAGGAAGAACCATCCTAATACAATATTGAATACTACTGATGCGCGCTTACTTAGAGATCAGGATATTCCTTCTTGTGATGGTGTTATAGGCGGACCACCATGTCAAGCATGGAGTGAAGGTGGTAAACAACTTGGATTTGAAGATCCAAGAGGTCAATTGTTTTTAGAATATGTCAGAATGGTAGATTTGAAAAAACCAAAATTCTTTGTTATTGAAAATGTACCAGGGATACTTGAAGACAAACACAAAAAATCATTGAATTTTATTATTGAAAGTTTGCTATCTATTGGTTATTCTATCAAATATAAATTATTAAATGCAGCCGATTTCAGAATACCACAAGATAGGTTTAGGGTCTTTTTTATAGGGATTCGAAATGACATACAAAACACATTTACTTTCCCAGTAACTATACAGAACAAAAAAGTCACGTTAAAGGAAGCCATAGGAGATATTATTGAAGAACCAAGATTTTTCAATGATGAACTGATTATAAATGAACATCCAACGCGAAAGAATCATGATGTTTATACTGGAGGTTATGACGCAAGATATATGGCTCGTAACCGTGTTCGATCGTGGAATGAACAATCTTTCACAATTCAAGCACAGGCTAGGAACGAGCCTCAACATCCTTTGGCACCTAAGATGAGTTTTGTAAATTCTAATAAAAGAATATTTGCAAGGGGGTACGAACATCTCTATCGACGACTGAGTGTTAGGGAATGTGCAAGGATACAGACGTTTCCGGACTCTTTCATATTCTTCTATACAAACATTAGAAACGGATATAAAATGGTTGGTAATGCTGTTCCTCCACGCTTGGCTTATTCACTGGCTGTACAAATACAAAAAATATATTTTAAATAATTCTACAAATAACGTGAGCCCGACGAATTATAGGTGTCTATAATTTTGATGATTAGCTAAATTTATTGTAACCTTAAGTAGCTAACATACAAACAAATACCGCTATGATCACCAAGGACAAAGTTACTGAAATATCTTGTATAGCAGATAATTTCTGCAAGTTTTTGATGCAATGACAGCAAAATATATGCTAAAAACCTATTGGAATACCTAACTTCTATTCGCTACTTCTTTCTCACAATGGTTAGCCCATCACGCAAAGGTAGTATTACGTTTTCCACACGGTCGTCGTGCGCTACAAAGTCGTTGAACTTGCAAATACCTTGTGTTTGATGGTCGTGTTCGTAAGCTTTATCGGTAACGTGTCCGTCCCACAGCGTATTATCGGCAAGAATATAACCTCCAGGACGCAACATTTTTAGCACGGTTTCGTAAGTTTCCAAATAAGTTCGTTTGTCGCCGTCCACAAAAACCATATCGAAAGTAATGCCTAACTTTGGTGCTTCTATATTAGCATCGCCAATGCGAAAGTCTATTTTGTCGGCTACTTCACACCCTTCTACCCACGGACGGGTGAAGTCTTCCATCTCGTCGTTTATTTCAAACGTATAGAGTTTGCCGTCGTCTGGCAGACCTTCTGCAATGCAAATGGCAGAATATCCACTAAAAGTTCCCACTTCCAATACATTTTTTGGTTGCACCATTTGTACCAACATTTTTAATAATCGCCCTTGCAAATGCCCACTTGCCATTCGTCCGTGAATGGTATGTATGTTGGTTGCTCGGTAAAGTCGGTACAAATAGTCGCCTTCTGGGGCAATATGGTCGAGAATGTACTTATCTATCTGTTCGGTTTCCGTCATTTGTTTGCCTTTTTGCTTTTAAGAATTGGCATTTATAGTTTTCAAAGCTTCCACTGCAAGCCTATAACTGTCCATTCCAAATCCCTGAATAGTTCCAATACAAGCAGAAGCTATCATGGAATGGTTACGATATTCTTCGCGACTATTTACATTACTTATATGTACCTCTACAACGGGCGCGGTAATAGCCCGAATACAGTCTGACAGTGCTATACTTGTATGCGTATATGCCCCAGCATTCAGCACAATACCATCGTAAGCGAACCCCACTTCCTGCAACTTGTTTATAAGTTCGCCCTCTACGTTGCTCTGATAGTACTCAATGTCTACATCAGCATACATTGCACGCAATTTTGTCAGATAGTTTTCCATAGGCATTTTTCCATAAATACTGGGTTCTCGTTTGCCTAACAAATTAAGGTTTGGACCATTAACTACGATTATTTTCATATTACACAGAAATTATTTAACTTTGCACTCATCGGGCACAACCTCTGCAAAAATACACAATAATATGCAAACGAGCAAAGAAACAAGTTCTAATCTTATTCATAAGTACCTACGCTATTTAAAGTTGGAAAAAGGTTATTCGCCAAATACATTAGAAGCCTACATCCGCGATGTAGACAAATTATTGAAGTTTTTAGCCGACGAACAGAAAATACCACAAGAGGCAAAGTTGGAAGATATAGAAAACTTTGCTGCTACTATTGGCGATTTGGGAATTGGTGCCCGTTCGTTGGCTCGAATTTTAAGTGGAGTAAGGCAGTTTTATCGTTTCTTAGTGCTCGATGGATATATAGAAGCCGACCCTACCGAATTACTCGAATCGCCAAAACAACCACAACATTTGCCAGAAGTGCTTTCTACTGCCGAAGTTGATATGCTTGAAAGTGCCATAGATTTATCTAAATGGGAAGGACATAGAAACCGTGCCATTATAGAAACTTTGTTTTCGTGCGGATTACGTGTATCAGAACTTACCCATCTTAAACTGTCAAATCTCTATCGCGAAGAACAATTTGTGCGAGTTATGGGTAAAGGTTCTAAAGAACGTTTGGTACCAATTTCTCCAAGAGCCTTGCAAGAATTGGATTTTTGGTTTGCCGACCGCAACGCTATGAAGATAAAAGAAGGAGAAGAAGACTATATTTTCTTAAACAGACGTGGTGCGCATCTCACTCGGACTATGATTTTGATAATGATTAAGAATTATGCCAAAGATGCTGGCATAAAAAAAAACATATCGCCACACACATTGCGACACTCGTTTGCCACTGCTTTGCTCGAAGGTGGTGCTAATTTGCGTGCCATTCAGGCTATGCTTGGACACGAAAGCATTAGCACAACCGAAATTTATACGCATATAGACACCACTACTCTGCGCAAAGAAATTCTGGAACATCACCCACGAAACATTGCTTACAAACAACAACACCAGTAACAAACTCTTGTTTACACACCAACTATGGAAAGAAAAACCACCATTCTTACTATAACTGGCTCGGACAGTACGGGCGGTTCGGGAATTCAAGCCGATATTAAAACCATAACTATGTTAGGAGCCTATGCGGCTACTGCAATAACTTCGGTTACTGCACAAGATTCGGAAGGCATTCGACAATTATACGACATTCCTGCCGAAGTGCTGAATTTGCAAATTTGTGCGGTGTTGAACGATTTAAAACCCAATGCTGTGAAGATTGGTATGCTTAGAAATGTAGAACAAGTAATTGCCGTTGAACACCTGCTGCGTAAATACAAACCCGAATTTGTGGTTTTAGATGCCGTTATTATTAGTAGTAGTGGCAAAATGCTTATGCCAAACGAGGTGGTTAATGCTGTGGTGCAACGTCTTTTTCCATTAAGCAGCATTGTTATTATGCAACAAAATAGTGCTGCCTATATGTTGCACGAAAAAGAAACACACAGCAACGAGGCTTTGGAACTATTGGCACAAAAAATTTTGCAATTAGGAAGTGCGGCTGTTGTGTTGCAAGGAGGCATTGTTACCAAAGCATCGTTTACCGATGTGTTGGTAGAGAAAAACAAAACGGCACACTTTTATACTCGACCTGGCTTTATAGACCGCATTACTCACGGTTCGGGCGGAGCATTTACATCGGCAGTTGCTGTTAATTTGTGTGCTGGAAACAGTGTAGAACAAGCAATTGGAAAGGCATCTGACTATATGTGCCAACTTATTTTGCGGTCTGCCGACTCTAATTTTGGTACAAATGTTCTACTTTTAGACCATAGCAGCGATTTGCCACAACAAACAATTTCCGAAAGAATGTTGGAACTATACAACCAACTTATGGACAACATTGCTGCTAATCATCGTAAAACGGGCGAAGTGCGTTTCTATGCCGATGCGCTAAATGTAACACCTCGCTATTTAGCACAAATAACCAGACGTGTTGCAGGACGAACACCGAAACAACTTATAGACGATTACATTATAAAAGAGGTGGAAACCTATCTTATAGGGACTACTCAAAACATTCAAGAAATAGCTTTCACTTTCGGTTTTTCGTCGCAGGTACAGTTCAATAAGTTTTTTAAAAAAATGAAAGGTTGTGCACCAGGACAATACAGAAAAAAAGCAAAAAGTGTGGTGGTGTAGAAACAGAAACTTCTCGGTGTCTATTAACCATTGCTAAGTTATGCTTCTTTTCTTTTTCAGAAAAAACTGAATACTTTGCACATTCGGTTCTTTCTTATTTTTTGGTGTTGCATAAACTGAAATAAGATGAACAAACCTTCGTTACCATTCAGCGTGAATAGAGAATTTGCCGAAACTCTATATACTACTATAAGTTTGAAAAACAGTTGCTGTCATTTTTAACATTTGTTGCAGTTAGTTGTTTTTCAGCACATTACAAGCAATCTTCGAATGAAAGAAGTGACAGTAAAATAAATTTTGTGCGCAAAGCCTGTTAAGGCGTTTCTTTATTTTCCCTCGCATATTTACGAAAGCTACCAAGAATTTTTGTCATATAAGCCAACATTTCAGCTGCCATAGTTTGAGAAAGACATTTGGAAGACAAGTTTATAATATGAATAGTAACAATGCAGAACTAGGCTGATCAAGCTAATGGAACTTTTCAACCATTCATCTGTAGCTATTACCAAACGGTATCTTGGATTACGTAAGGAAGAAATCTTGGAAACCTACGACTGTCTTACATTCTAAGCAATGACATTTTTCAGAGAATAATTCTTTTATACACCCCATACTAAAAATTTCATCACATGCTGAATAACAAACAAAACACCCTTAAAATAGAAAAGTCACTCTGTTATACAAACTTTTTACAAGAAAGAAACATTTAATAAGAAAATTTATCTATCTTTGCAGTTGAACTTCCAGTACATCTGTGTGCAGATGTGCGTTATAAAGAGTTCAATATTAAAAAAGAGCGTTTTGATATTATCCTGTTGAGAAATCTGGACAATTTCTGTAACTGGGGATAGTGACAATAACGCTCACGCGTGGGATTATTGTACCCTTACCAATGGGGATAATATACCTCAATGCGTGGGCTATTGTTGATTATCTGCAGTAGGTACTTTCCACGACCACAGAGGAGATAACAGCAATAGTTCCCACGCTTTTTCCATTTACCTAAATAGTAACCGCTTACTTCTGGGAAACAGTGAGCACAAGATACAAAATTATGAAGTGGTTGACTATTATTATTATTGTAGCTATCATTGCTGGAATCTTAGGTGCACTAAACTCCAAGGATGGAGAAAAAGGAGAAGGATTCTTTTCTGGTGCTCTTGCTGGAGGAATGGGCTGTGGTTCTGTTATTTTCGAAATATTTTTAGCCATAGGTGGATTGATACTTTTATTTAAACTCTTCGGCTTTTTATTTGGATAAACAACTACAACAATTTCCTGCTATGAGAAAAAGGATATTTCACCTACTATTTATGAGCATATTATTCTTTAACAACCAAGGATATGCTCAATATATAAATACCTACCAAACCATAAATACAGATTTACAAGATTATGTTCGTTCCACTTTAAAAGAAAATATCAAAAAGATAGATGCTATTAATGGACAGATAATAATAATGGATTGTAAGTCTGGAGAGATTAAGGCAATGGTAAACTTGATGAATACTAAATCAGGAATCAAGCCAGCAATAAGACAATTGTCAGAACCAACTGCCTTAATGCGTACAGTCTCATTATTAGCAGCATTGGAACAGGGTAAGGTAAAGCCGAATGACAGTATTGATACTAAAGCAGGAATGCTTGATATAAACGGTTATTTACTGGAAGACTACAACTGGCGTAGAGGAGGAAATGGAAAGACAAGCGTACAGCAAGGCTTTTTGTTATCATCGAACATCGCTACCTATTTGGCAGTTAAGCAAGCATTTGGTAAGGAGTATGCCCAATTCCATAAAATAATTACAGATATGGGCTATGGTTTACCACAAGATAGCATCAAAGCTGCTTTACCAATTCCCAATGATAATATTACCCTTGCTAAGTTCGCAACAGGAAAGAATCAGCAGATATCGCCTTTACAAATACTTACATTTTATAACGCCATAGCCAATAATGGTAATATGGTAAAGCCCACTTTTCATAAGAGGGATACCACCATTATAAAAGAACAGCTTGCGAGTAAAGAAGACATTGCCATCATTCAGCAATTACTTGTACAGAAAGTAAAAGATGGTCTTGCTCATCAAGCATACTCTAATAAAGTGAGCATCGCTGGTGAACAAGGAGCTGTCGCAGCAAAAGACGATAGAGATAACACAGTTTACTGCTTACAGTTCTGTGGCTACTATCCAGCAGACAATCCACAATACAGCATCATCGTTTCTTTGAATAAGAAAGGATTACCAGCAAGTGGTGGAATGGCTGGAGAAATAGTAAAACATATAGTAGAGTTTATATCTATAACAAAATAATTATGCGATACAATAACCTAGAAAGTCAGCTAAAAACATTAGCTAAATTTGTCTTTATTTACGAATCTCATATTAAACATATGTCAAAAGAAGCTGATTTTAAAGAAATAAGTACTAATGCTCTTAATTTTTTCAAAAAAAGTCTGCAGAAAAATATGAAGTATGCTAATGATGAAGAAATTAGAAGTGAGAAAACGTCTAATAGACAAACCTTACTTTTTACAAAGAGCAAAGTCCAAATTTTAGATTTTTGTAGGCATCTAAGGAATTCTTTCTGCCATGGAATAATCTCAAAAGATGGATGTAAATTAAATATACCAGACAGAAACAGAGGAAAAGAAACCTCTAAAGGATTTCTTGATTACGACAATGTAATTGTCTTTATCAAGCACATCATCAATGATTTTGAAGAAAAGGACGCAACGCATTGACTATAATTATAAAATAATAATGATAAAGCATGTCTCTTATAAAATTCAGAACGCCATACAGATAGAACTCTTTGGTGCAAAGAAGTCCATCAAAATTGCTGTTGCATGGTTTACAAATGAATTGCTACTCCACCCCTTGGTCTTAAAGCTCCAAACAGGTGTGAGTGTAGAAATCATATTGAATGACGACAATATAAATAAAGGGGGAGAATCTTCTCTCGACTTTACTTCTTTCTTAGAAGCAGGTGGCATTCTTAGATGGAATACTTCGAAGCAATTACTGCATGAGAAATTTTGTATTATAGATGATAGAGTAGTGATTTCGGGTTCATATAACTGGACAAATAAAGCAGAATACAATGACGAAGTAGAAACTTTTTACTTCGATGAACAAGAAACATGTGACTTCTTCTATTCACAATTTCAAAAATTACAACAAAAGTATGAGGTAACGGAAGGAAAATGTCCAACACAAGTAGCCAAGATAGAAACAATAGAAGAAACAACAACCAACGAACTTATTCCTGAAAAGCCGAAATACTTTATTGATGAATATGGAGTCGTTTACAGTGAGAATAAAGAAATCCTATTAAAAGGTGCAGATATACATGCCTATATAAATGCCTATTCTATTATAGAGGGAACTAGAGAAATAGCAGATGAGGCCTTTGCACATTGTAATACAATAGAAGGTATAGGTATGCCAGAGTCTCTATATAAAATTGGGAAACGAGCATTTTTTCATTGTGAGCGTCTGAAAGATATATATTTCCCGTCTTCTATATATTCTATCGAAGATGAAGCTTTCCGAGGGTGTTGCAGTTTACAATTCTTAAAACTTGATAGTATAAATAATATTGGTGATTATTGTTTCAGTGACTGTAGCCAGTTAGAGGAGGTGGTAATCAAGGATTTTGGAATACTTGAATTTTAATAAAATTTATGCAAATAGCGAAAATAACTATTTATAAAGGAAAGGGGATCTTTGAGGGTTGTGTAAATCTAAGGGTTGTTGATATAGGAAACTTCTCCGTGGTTCCAGATTCAACGTTTAAAGACTGTAAAGCTTTAGAAGAAGTAAAACAACCTGTTGGTAACATTTATAATGAAGCATTCTTTGGCTGCATATCTCTCAAAAGAATAATACTTTCTCAAAATTGCCAGCATATAGGAATAAGCGCATTTGAAAATTGTTGTAATCTTGAAGTTCTTAAAAAAACAGAAACAGAACAACATAATTTGGGAGAGATTTTGGATCGGTATGAACGTTCAGGAAAGATGCATGAATGCCGCCGAAGGGAAATAGCAAAAGGGAAAATGCAACCTTCACACCTTCTCTTAGATATTTATAGACATGCTCTTTTCCGTTATGATACCATCCTAAAAACAAAAAGAGAAACTTATTCGTTTGTATATCAGGTAGAAATTCATCCAAAAGCATTCAAAGGCTGTTCTCGATTAAAAAATTTTTATGGAGATGAGGTTTTTATAACGGGGGAAGAGACCTTTGCAAACTGCTCGAGTCTATATGCTGTCTTTCTGACTTTAACTGTATCCAATCATATTTATAGAGACATTTCTTTAGAACTATTACAAACTTTTGAAAATTGTGAGGCTTTATATTATTGTGATATATCAACTCATAAGAACTTAATATATGATTCTGACAGAGTCCCAGAACGATGGATTACAACAGCTTCAAGATGCGAATGCATAGCATATAGGTCAAAAAAGGAACCTATGGAATTTACAAGTAATGTAGTAATAATGAAACAGGTAATACTTAAACAAACATTTAGAAATTGTCATCAAGTTATTTTCATTACACTAACATTTGGGTGTGTAAAAGAGATTATTATTCATAACGAGACTTTTTCAGAATGTAAGAATCTTGTTTATATTAATACTCGTCATAATCAAATCAATAGAATTGAAGATAATGCGTTCTTCAATTGCAATTCTTTAAAACTTTATTGGGATATTTCTGGGACAGAACTTAGTAAACATGCGTTATTAGGAAGTAATCTAAAGACTTTATACAGTTCGCGCATACTAATTTCACAATAATCATCATAACAAGACTTACGTTTTTCTTATCAGAACTCTCATTTGCTGCTTTTTATTTTATTCTCTTGCAACTCTCAAAAGAAAAGACTATATTTGCAATATAAACGAAAAAATAGGAGGACAAGTAATGAATAAAAATAACACCACAACAATCACATTCTCTTTGGAAATACCTAAGGCTGATACATCGTTATTGAAGTCGCTCGTAAAGCGTATGGGGTGGACAGTACATAAAACTACAACAAAGCACACCGCTTACGAACAGGCACTTAATGACAAGGAGCAAGGGCGCATCAATGAGTATGCCAGTGCAGATGAGCTGTTTTCCAAATTGGGCATCTGATGGCATATAAACTCTTGACAACACACCAGTTTGAGAAAGACCTCAAACGATGCAAGAAGCGTGGGCTCCAATGGATAAACTCAAAGAGATTATCAACGAATTGGTAACTAACGGTAGAGTTCCTGTCCAATTTAGATCTCACTTGTTACATGGTAATAGGGATGGGCAATGGGAATGCCATATACAACCTGACTGGTTACTTATATGGGAGCAGAACAATACAGAATTGACCTTGCTTATGATGAATACGGGAACACACGCTGATTTATTTGAAAAGACGAAACGATAACACCAATTGAGCAATCATTTGGTGTTTTTTACCCCATGACATTTTCACTCACAAAATTCTTATATATACCCAAATGTGAAAATGTCACTCCACCCGAGAAATTCAAATCTCAGATGCACTTTTACTCGATTTTTCTGAAAACTTCAAAAAGACTAACTTCAAGACCCAAGCTTGAGGCTTCAAAAGAACTGCTTGAAATATCCAAGATGTTATGTCATACGGACAAGGAGTCCTTTATTGGGGATTTAAAGGAATGGTATACCAAGTGGGAGGATTTTCTTAAGGAACGGACAACAACAGAAGATGGAAAATCACATTATACTCATAAAGCTCTACGTAGTGCTTTTTTGAGTCTTAAAAGGAATATGTCGTCATTGTGGACATACTATGATTACCCTGAGTTGAAGATGCCAAATACAAACAATGCTATTGAATCACTCAATGCAGATTTAAAGACAAAATTGAACCTACACAAGGGGATCAGTATGGAAAGAAGAAAGAGCTTCAACCAAGACTTTATAAAGTCCCATTCTACTAAGAAATAAAAGGGGAATGGGAGATTTTAAGCACATTTTTGTCACATAAGAGAAAACGACGCTAAAATAAGCACACTTTTGTCATATAAGCCAGAATTTGCCGAAACTCCATATACTACTATAAGTTTGAAAAACAGTTGCTGTCATTTTTAACATTTGCTGTAGTTAATTGTTTTTCAACACATTACAAACAGCATTCGAATGACAGAAGTGACAGTAAAATAAATTTTGTGCGCGAAGCCCGTTAAGGCGTTTCTTTATTTTGCCCGCATATTTACGAAAGCTACCAAGAATTCTGTATTTTTAAGCAAGCCAATAAAGATATACAGACTGCCTAAAACACCTGTATTTTCCAACACCATTGGCGTTGCATTTAAACACCAAGCACAAAGAATATTTATTTGTTAGAAAAAAATAATTATTAATTCAGAATTTGTAATTAAAAAAATTCTGAATTAAATAATATTTGAAACATAAAATAGTTTTAAGCCTTTTTTATAATGGCTCAAAATTATAAATCATACAGAAACAACTCTTTTTAGACTGCAATAATACATATTTTCTTTTCGTAAAGTCCCTTCGCACGGCACAGAGTATTTGGCACGGTACGTAATGGTGCGGCACGGTCTGGTAATTGTCGTTCGAATAGATAGATGCTATTCATTGAAGTTTAGAAATTGCTGTCACTTCTATCACTCTCATTGCCACTATAAATTGCTTATTATCTGCAGATTACACGAAATGTTAAAAATGACAGCAACTTACAACAAAACTATATTGTATATTATTAGTGTTAGAATAAAGATTCCCAAACTTGTATATCCATATCTATTTTATTGTAAAAGAAAATCGGTTGATATACTGTTTGTATATCAACCGATTTATTTAAGCGTTGTCCTAAGCGGATTCGAACCACTACAAACAGAACCAAAACCTGTTGTGCTACCATTACACCATAGGACAATTGCGGGTGCAAAGATAATGCTTTTTTGGTTTACGCACAAACTTTTTGTAGAGAAATTGCAAAAATTTATTCCTTTTCTATATTCATAGGAGTCCTATATTATAGATTTCTACTCTTAAAATAGCTTATTATCAACCACTTATCTACATCTATTCAGTATAGGCAGCTATAAGAGAATTTTGTTTTTTGGAAACTCTACTTTCTTTATACATTAGGTAAAGCAGACTGAAAACTTTGGTTTGCAAGAGTTGTAAAAACATAAAGAAGAATGCAAACTTACTTTTTAATTTTCTTCAACACCTTATCTTTAGCCTTTGCTATATCGCCAGAAACTTCGCCAGAACAGGAATCTTCTTTCAAACCAAATTTCACCTTTGTAAGGTCCTGAAGAACAACTATCATAATGGCAAGCAATTCGTTGTCGGTTTCTTCTGGCATTTTTACATAAATAAAATCTACAATTTGTTGCTTAGTTTCCTTATGTCTAAAAAAAATCTGTCGCATAGCCGATACAATAAATCCACGCAACAAAGCATCTTTTTCGGTAGCATAATGTTCTTTTAAAATTTTAATAGCCTCAGCATCGCCCAACCAGCCACAAGCAATTATGGCTTTGTATCTAATTTCGTTGTCTGCATCGTCAAGATAAGGCAGAATATAGGGCAGATATTCTTTATTGTACGACAATCCTATGAGATGAATGACATTAGATTTTGCCAGAGCATCTGTTTCGGTTTTTAGTTTTTCTTCTAAAAAGAGCACACCTTCTTTTCCACGCTTTAGAAATCCGTTCCCTAAAATTCGTTTCAAATCAGCATTCTTCGAATCTTTAAAATAGCAATAATGGCGTTCCATACCTAATGCAGAACCATCTTTCAATAACATATTCAGAAAGTTATTGTGTACCGTAAAACTATCTGTAGCTAAAGCCTCCTTATAATAAGAGGAAACATCGTTATCGTTCATAATCAATTTAATACTATTTTAAAATATAAATAACCCGTTTATCGTAGTCGTGCGCCCATTCGTAATTAGCTATTCAGCATTAATAGTTTAACATTAAACCTTCTTCCTGTCCAGTTTCTAAATGGTGCCAACAAAGCTCTAAACCAATTGTCTTAACATAAAACTAAAAATAACAGAATATATTGTGCCTTAAGCATTTATTGTATACCATATTTAATAAAAATCTTGAATCATTAAGCACCGAAAATATTAATCCTTGTTGTAATGGAATGTGCTTAATAATTTAATATGGAAAGAACGTACAAACAACCAGAGGTTAGTCTTAATCCTTGTTGTAATGGAATATACTTAATAATACGGAAAAGGATTTACCACGTCTAAGAAAAACTGTTAAGTCTTAATCCTTGTTGTAATGGAATATACTTAATAATCAGAAAGTAACACTGTTAGACGATACACGTCTGACGTCTTAATCCTTGTTGTAATGGAATATACTTAATAATATGGCAACAGTAAAAGCAAGAGGTCAGGTTACGATTGTGTCTTAATCCTTGTTGTAATGGAATATACTTAATAATAAAGAGAAAGTATTTATAAATCTGAATTTTTTTCGTCTTAATCCTTGTTGTAATGGAATATACTTAATAATAAGAAGAAAAGCAACTACTCTTTGACAGAATGAAGTCTTAATCCTTGTTGTAATGGAATATACTTAATAATTATATTTTCTCCAATAACTGATAGTAACTCATAACGCTTTTCTTTCCAAATTCTCTATAGATTTGGCTTTAACATCTCCTATAATGGCTTGATAACAGGCAATTTGTCATTATTGAAGTCAAACTTAAAGACCTTATTGTCTGTCAGCGACTTCTGATAAAAGAATTTAGGATATCTCGATGAGCCACTTTGAACACCAACGCCTATTGTTGAATCTTTCTTTAGTTTATTCCTTATGGCATTAAATAATCTTTTAATCCTTTCTTTAGGTTCTTTAGAAATCAACCGCAATGAAATCAACTCAACTTCGTTTTCATTTGCCCTTCCTCCTATTCCTTCAATAGTTCCCTTGCATACTTCATCATCATAAAAAGAAATACCTGCTTTGTTGTAATCTTTTAAAGAGACAAAGAAAAACAACTTGTCCTCTATACCATTGCCAATAACACTTCTATAATTTGCCATATTGATTGCTGTACAAAAAACATCTTTTGTGTTCTTTTTCCTAAAATATACAACACAATCATACCTAACTACCATATCGTTAATATATGGCACAAACTCAACCAAAGGCATAATAACATTTATATAAGACATAAGCAATTAATGAGTGTCTATTTTTTGTTTTCCCATCCATCTTTGCCCAGATAATACAAACGTATCTATACATATTGTTAGATTTTATACATAAGAATATAAATTATCTCCCCCGATAACCAAATTGGATTCTGATTAATGTAATTACCTGCACAAGAGTCATAGTAGCGGAAACGGTTATAATACAGTCCCGTCTCAACGTCCTCATACTGACCTTGATACTTAAACGGAATGAAGGAGGAATTATTGTTGTCCTTCCTTCTCTTTCTACCGAAACTGTCGAGTTCCTGCTCCCATACCTTGTTGTAATGGAATATACTTAATAATTTAATCTGTAATGTTAGTCGTATCATGATGACATTGTAGTCTTAATCCTTGTTGTAATGGAATATACTTAATAATAACAAGTCTTTCAATCGTCTAACTGAAAATACTAATGTCTTAATCCTTGTTGTAATGGAATATACTTAATAATACTTTTAGAAACTTTGTTGAGAAAGATGAGAAAAGTCTTAATCCTTGTTGTAATGGAATATACTTAATAATGATATGGAGTTTGAACTTGCACCAAATTCAGTGGTCTTAATCCTTGTTGTAATGGAATATACTTAATAATATCGTTTAACAAATATATGGTAGTTACTTCCACGTCTTAATCCTTGTTGTAATGGAATATACTTAATAATCTTGGTATTGCCGTTGGTGAGAACGTTATGTTCTGTCTTAATCCTTGTTGTAATGGAATATACTTAATAATTTGATAGAAGCAGGAATTAAGTTAGAACAGCTTGTCTTAATCCTTGTTGTAATGGAATATACTTAATAATTTTTATGACGAGAGTTTATCTGAGAGCGAGTTAGCTACAGTCTTAATCCTTGTTGTAATGGAATATACTTAATAATCGTGCGCCCGTTGATGTGGAATGAAATGGAACATCTTGCGTCTTAATCCTTGTTGTAATGGAATATACTTAATAATCAGTAGAATTCTTCGGAGTCAAAAGCAGACTCTGGAGTCTTAATCCTTGTTGTAATGGAATATACTTAATAATTATCAGCGAATGACTTTTATAAGTCAAAGATATGCGAGTCTTAATCCTTGTTGTAATGGAATATACTTAATAATAAAAGTATGAATGAGTGGAAAACAAAACACAAAAGGTCTTAATCCTTGTTGTAATGGAATATACTTAATAATAGAGCACAAATGGATCTGTCAAACAAGGGCAGATGAGTGTCTTAATCCTTGTTGTAATGGAATATACTTAATAATAAAAAATTAAATAAATATGGAAATAACATTGGATGTCTTAATCCTTGTTGTAATGGAATATACTTAATAATAAGCAGGCTCGCGTGTTCAAAATGAAGGATGGACAAGTCTTAATCCTTGTTGTAATGGAATATACTTAATAATTGTAGTTCTTTAATAGACGAAAAAGACAATAAAGTCTTAATCCTTGTTGTAATGGAATATACTTAATAATAAGAAGAAAAACTATCAAAAATATCATTATCATTAACGTCTTAATCCTTGTTGTAATGGAATATACTTAATAATATAGCCAGGCTTGCGGTCATTGATTAGCAAAGGACAGGTCTTAATCCTTGTTGTAATGGAATATACTTAATAATCTAGCTATTTTAGAAAGATACGTTTGACCGTAAGTCTTAATCCTTGTTGTAATGGAATATACTTAATAATGTCTAACTATTTTAGAAAGGTACGTTTAACATCAGTCTTAATCCTTGTTGTAATGGAATATACTTAATAATTTGTTCGTGCTGATGGTAGTGTTTGCCAGGCTTACAAGTCTTAATCCTTGTTGTAATGGAATATACTTAATAATCACAAGATATAACAGATTGTCTTTGTAGAGGTTGTCTTAATCCTTGTTGTAATGGAATATACTTAATAATAAACAGAAAAAGAACTTAATGAGCACTGGAACTAGTCTTAATCCTTGTTGTAATGGAATATACTTAATAATATATGCTAGAATAATCAAATTGTAATGGATTTGATGTCTTAATCCTTGTTGTAATGGAATATACTTAATAATATCTGGGTACAAAAAAAGCAAGTATTTATAAAGAGTCTTAATCCTTGTTGTAATGGAATATACTTAATAATACTTACAGAAAATAACTACAATTTTGTAAACAACGGAGGTCTTAATCCTTGTTGTAATGGAATATACTTAATAATATACTGAAAAGTTAACGTGTACATGTGCTAACTTTAAGTCTTAATCCTTGTTGTAATGGAATATACTTAATAATTGTGTTGATTTCTTTCACATTCATTAACATTTTAACAGTCTTAATCCTTGTTGTAATGGAATATACTTAATAATACATTAATAAAACTTACATAGAGACCTTATGTAATGGTCTTAATCCTTGTTGTAATGGAATATACTTAATAATCAACTATTAAGCCGTGTGGGCAATAATAGCTATTCGTCTTAATCCTTGTTGTAATGGAATATACTTAATAATTCGGCAAAATGGCTACATTCACCGTTTTTAGTTTCTGTCTTAATCCTTGTTGTAATGGAATATACTTAATAATTGCGAACTCCTAAAATTACAGATAGCTGAGGCAGTATGTCTTAATCCTTGTTGTAATGGAATATACTTAATAATCATATGAGTTATTCTAAGCAGTAATATGAAATACAGTCTTAATCCTTGTTGTAATGGAATATACTTAATAATTAAATGCGATGTTTGGGTATAATAATACCTATATCGCGTCTTAATCCTTGTTGTAATGGAATATACTTAATAATAATCAAAAAGATATTGAAAGTGAGGACTTTGATGTCTTAATCCTTGTTGTAATGGAATATACTTAATAATCGTGCTACAAAGGACGACAATCCGTTGTTAAATGTCTTAATCCTTGTTGTAATGGAATATACTTAATAATATTTGAGAATCTTATTTTCGAGTCTATAATTGTTAGTCTTAATCCTTGTTGTAATGGAATATACTTAATAATACTTTCAACATCTTGCTAATTATTCCTCAAAAGGGTCTTAATCCTTGTTGTAATGGAATATACTTAATAATGCAGGTAACTCATTCAAGATAGTGAAGGTTGACATGTCTTAATCCTTGTTGTAATGGAATATACTTAATAATACCATTCTCTCTTTCCCCAATAAAATCATTTTTTAAAGTCTTAATCCTTGTTGTAATGGAATATACTTAATAATTTCATGGTATTTGGCAAGGTGTTCAGTTCTCCTGGTCTTAATCCTTGTTGTAATGGAATATACTTAATAATAAAACAAGGTAACGGTAAAATTAATACGTTGGAAATGTCTTAATCCTTGTTGTAATGGAATATACTTAATAATGCTTTCAGTAGCAAGGCTATTCAGTCAGAAATCGTCTTAATCCTTGTTGTAATGGAATATACTTAATAATTTGGCAAGGTGTTCAGTTCTCCTGTTCGTAGAGGTTCAGTCTTAATCCTTGTTGTAATGGAATATACTTAATAATTACTTAGAAAGTAAGAAGGAGGCGTAGTCTTCTCGGTCTTAATCCTTGTTGTAATGGAATATACTTAATAATAGTTAGTGGAAACCTTTGTGCAGATGCTCAAATGTCTTAATCCTTGTTGTAATGGAATATACTTAATAATACAACAACCAATATATAGCAGTCTTCAACAGTCTTAATCCTTGTTGTAATGGAATATACTTAATAATAGGATTAAGAAGACAGATATTTGAAAATACTTATAGTCTTAATCCTTGTTGTAATGGAATATACTTAATAATTTATTATGATAGTATCAATTATTTTAGTAGCAGTTACGTCTTAATCCTTGTTGTAATGGAATATACTTAATAATTTGGATTGATGAAATGCAATCAAGCTAAATTCATTAGTCTTAATCCTTGTTGTAATGGAATATACTTAATAATTATTACCGCTTTAGAAATTCCGGATGCTCTCGGTCTTAATCCTTGTTGTAATGGAATATACTTAATAATAATACAGTAAATTGAGCAGTTTTGCCAACAAATGTCTTAATCCTTGTTGTAATGGAATATACTTAATAATATCATGGATACCTTAAAGCCCAGACCTCAAAGTCTTAATCCTTGTTGTAATGGAATATACTTAATAATGTCTATAGCAACAAGGATCTCATTCCTGAACTGTCTTAATCCTTGTTGTAATGGAATATACTTAATAATTTTAAAATTATAACAATCATGAATATACAAGGTCTTAATCCTTGTTGTAATGGAATATACTTAATAATCGAGAAAGGTGATGTATTCCAGGTATTTGGAAAGGGTCTTAATCCTTGTTGTAATGGAATATACTTAATAATTCGTGAGTTGGAAATGGTAGTAGCTAATGGTGGTAAGTCTTAATCCTTGTTGTAATGGAATATACTTAATAATAGTAAAGACTTTCTTTTCCTTTGTATAAAGCGTTTAAAGGTATAATTCTGATAATAATTGTTAGGATTTAACAGAAATTAAGTACCTTAAAAGCGGGTGCAAAGGTATATATTTTTGTTCAGAATGTCAAAGAACGCTGTTAAATCTTTGTTAAGATATGCTTTAAAAAGCACCTTTATTATACTTTTTTGCGTTTCAGATGAGAAAAGCTCGTTTTCCTGAAAGTATATTGCAAGTTATACTACAGAAAAACAAAACAGAACTCTCAAAAAGTAACACTATGCAAAGAGAAAATATAGTTACACCTACTTAATCTCAATGTATATTTTACTGAATACGCCTAAAAGAAAAGTGTATTGTTAGAACGAAGTATAACATCTATATTAATATCTTCGCCAATAACTTTCATTGCCTTTAGCTGGTCGGTAGATACAGGACAAACAATAATGCTATCGTTATTATCGTAAAGAGCCTGCACTTCTGCCAAATTACTTTTTATTTCGTCGTAAACTGCCTTGTCGAGATCGGCAAGAAATATAGAACGCTGAATACGGGTACACCCCTTTCGTTCTAAATATTTCGCAATGTGGTAGCGAACTTTATTGCTCGCAATATCATACATAACAAAGAATAACATATTTGTAGCGGGACGTGATGTTTTGTTTACTATTCCAAGAAGAAAATTTATGCGTTCGTGCAGCGTTGGAATATTATCGATATTGCCTACTTCTCTATTAATAGTTGGCGATTTTTCTACACCAGCCCTATTAAGTTTACGCAAAATTTCTATATATGGAAGTTGTTTACGCATATTTCTATAGTTTTATAGTATTTTTATAGCAATGGCTCGCCATTTTATTGCAGCAAAAAGTTATTAACAATCTCTGCAAGTAAATCGTTTAACTCTTCGTTAGTGCCTCTTCGTGGAGAAATAACAACACTAAATCCACTTTTTCCGTAGAAAAGATTTATTTCGGCTTCTCTCTGTCCAAGTCGTGCTCTTATTTTTTTTGCATATTGTATGTTTATAATTTCGGTAACTTGTACTCCTGTTGCTTCTATAAATTGTTTTAAGTTGTCTATAATCTCGTTCAGACGTTCGGGAACAAAAGCCTGCTTTGTCTCTGTTTTTGGAGAACTTTTGGGGTTTAGTTTCTGTCGAATACATTCTAATATTTCTTTATCAGGGTCTTTTGCTTCTGGCGTTTGTTCGTTTTCGTTTTTCTTTGCAACCTTTTCGTGCTGTTCTTGTTCGTATTTCATTTTGAAAATAGCATCAGAATCAGCTTCGTCTATATAAGCATTTATGTCTACAGGTGTACAATTTGGATTGAAATAAGCTTCAGTATCAATACTAACAAAGCAAGCCCGGGCTACATCTGACGTTTTACTATCGGAAACCTGCATAAGATTATGGCGCATTGCAAAGGTTGCAGCAAATGCTTTATAGAAAATAGAATAAATGCCAGCATCGTAACACCGCTCTTTTAACCGAAACATCACCTTAATTCCATCTTCGCTTGGCGATACGAAACACATTAATACCTGTTGGTCTTGAATAATTTTTTCGCGAACCTCCTTCAGCGATAATTGTTTTGAAGAAAGATGATCGAAATCGAGAATAAAGTTTTCTGTATAAGCAAAGTTCTCTTTACGCCGAAACGGCGGATTAAATTGCCCACAAACAAAATAAGGAAGTTTGCGTTTTAGCTGGTTGTAGCCATTTTTATCCATACCATATATAATACGCAACTGTTTTATAGTAGCAGCAATGGTAGGTTTAGGATTTCGCAAACTATTATAAAGATATTCCTCTTGAACTTTTCGTAGTTCGTCGGCTGCCGATTGTATGTTAGTTCCAAATAATAGCATAACTTACTTTTCGTTTTTAAATTTTTGGGCTAAAGATTGTATATAAAAAGAGAGATGCGTGAGCCGGGAACGTGTAACTCCTTTCATAGTTATTATTTCGTCCATATAATCGTTAAGCGACTGGATTAGTACACGTCTTCCTAAAGCTTCGAGCCAATAAGAACCATCTTCGCGAACAGAATAAAACTCTTCTGTAATGACATTCTGGGCAAGAAGCGTGTAAACGACATAATCTACCCAAATACGATACATTTCTATAATGTCGTAAACCAAGACAGGACGATTATAATCGTCGCGATGCAAAATACCAATATATGGATCTATTCCTGCCTTTATAAGTGCTCCTTCAATACGCCCATAAAGTATGCCATATCCATAATTTAAAAAAGCATTTGCAACATCAAGAGCTGGGTGTTGTGTTCTATTTTCAAAACGGAATTGTTCTGGAAGAAACGAATTTATGGTACTAAAATAAATTCGTGAGGCTTGTCCTTCCCAACCTCTAAGCATAGGCGCAATATCGTTTACAATATCTCCATCTAATGCACGTATCTTATTTCTATAATCTTCCAACCGAGCAATGTTCTTTTCGGTAGACACGTTCGGATTATCATTATTGTTGAAAAGAAGCATTAGCGCTTGTTGGTTTTCTATTTTTTTAAGCAGCACATTTTTTATCCAGTCTACGGCATTGTGCGAGTAAACAAAACTAAGTTGTCCTTTCCTAATAGTAGAAATACTACCATATTTTGAACTCCAAATACGTCCGATTGGATTTCCAGAACGATCCATAAACAACACTTCTATTTCGCGTTCTATAGCCAACATTACAGCATCGCTCGTTATTTGTGCACCTCGACTTATTTGAATACTATCTATTCCAACAGCTGGTATACGTTGTTTCCCATCTGAAGTATTAATAACAAATCCCTCGTTATCTCGATTAAGGGAAACTCCAAAAGTGTTAAGTATTAATTCCATAAGTATTGATATTTATTATTGATATCACTGATATAACCACCTTCTTTCATCCTTTTTCATGTAATAAAAAAATCGTCAGCAACATGTAATCGATTACTTGCACGGGTCATAGCAGTATAAAGCCACTGATAAGTTGAACGTTTTGGAGAATGACTAAGATATCTAGGTATATCGAGATATACATCATTCCATTCTCCACCTTGTGCTTTGTGACAAGTAAGTGCATAACCATATACAGCACGGAGAGCATTTAGAAATGGATCATCTTGCATGGCCTTTTTAAAAGTATCTGTCTTAGGTTTGATATCTTGTTCCTTCATACGTCGATAAAAATCTATAAAAAGGGCCTTTTGGTTTTCTTGCGTTAGATTTATTTTGTTACCATACAATATATCTTCGATAAGCAACAAAGAGAAGGTTTGTTTATTTACCATTTCTTCTACTTCGACATAAAGAAACGTAAGTCCAGCACGTCGTTTACGGTGTCCTGTAGAAATAACCTTTACAAGATCTCCATTCATGAGCCCTGTAGGTCCATTATTTTGTGTAATAAGCAGAAGCTCATTTTCTGAAAGTGTAGGACTATTGAAACCGAGCGATGGACGTACTATATTTGTTAATATATTGCAAGCAAGATTACTTCCACATAATAAGGTGGCAGCATTGAAACCATTTTGCTTTACATTATTAATATAAGCATTGACAATAGATAGCTGATTGGGGTGTATTTCAATGTCTTTATAGCCTCGTAAAGGAAACTTTCCCCATTTCACCTTAGGTGGATTTTGATAAAGTGAACGCATACGAGCAGCTGCTAAAATAATATCATTACCATCTTTTTGACGTACAATTTCGTTTAGTGTAGCCTGTTCAACACAAAGATGATGAACTTCTTCAAGGTATTCTTTGTCGAGTGCAGGTGAAAAATTTTGTGAAATAGGTGGCAACTGACAAGCATCGCCTAAAAAGATAAAATAGCCTTTCTCGTCAAACTTGATAAGATCTGAGAGTAATTTCCCGGTTCCAAAAATAGCCTGTGTAGGATTAGGCTCGATGGAATCTGAAATCATTGAAGACTCATCAACAATATAAAATTTCCGATTGTAATCAAGATTATTTGCGGATACTGGCTTAAACTGTAATAATAATTGTCCTGTTTTGTCAATACCTTTTGCCTCATCAATTTTTTTGACTACCTTTTCTATGTCTTGGTTGAAATCATCAAATGTATAAATACAACTATGTACAGTTAAGGCTGGACATTCCGTTTTATTGCTGAGAATCTTTGCTGCTCTACCAGTAGATGCAAGTATTTGAAAAGGCTTTTCTTCTGTATCCATCCACTCTATGAGTGTCTTCATTAGTGTAGTTTTTCCTGTTCCTGCATACCCAGTGAGGATAAAAGTATTAGTAATACCACTATTGACAAACCTTTTCAGTTTATCAAAAGCTTGTTGCTGAGAGGGTGTTAGAACTATTTTTCTTTCTTTTTTATCTGTCATAGTTTATTGTGTAATTGAATATTCCACTTTTATCAACACTGAATGGAACTAAACATAGTGTTAAAGATAATTTGCATTGATATGGCTCATTACCTGTGAGATAAAATAATTTAATATTCTCGAAATTGAACGAAAGAGAACTGAGTTACTTTCTTGTTATCTGCAGTTTCTTCCACAATACGTTCGGTAGTAGAGGCAACACAACGTACACCTTTTTCTTTCAGTTGTTGGACAACAGAAAAACAAAAAGTAAGTTCGCCCATAACGTGTATTGTGAGATTTTCAATTGGATAATGAGTCAGAATTTTAGCCACATAATCTGTTGCTAACATCTGAACTTGCTCAGTTGTAAACTGTGGATTTATATTTGGAAAAACAATTTCTTCCAATTCTCCATATTCTTTTGCAGCCTTTATCTGCCTTTCAGTCCACGTAGATAATGAATGGTTAGAAAAGTTAATGAACATCGCTTAAAATCTCCCTTATTTTATCATATTTCTTATCAAACTCTTTAACCAGATCTTTATCAGTTTTCTTTGCATGATTAATAATATTCCTATTATTTGCTAATTCCATATAATAAGGTCTTAATTCTTTAATTATTTCAAGAGAAAGTAACTCATAAAATAAACACTTAAGGTCTTTCTTTTCGTTCTTATATTCCTCCCGCTTTATATCCAACGAAAGTAAAGCAGAAATAAAGACGCGACACATCTTATTGTCTTCAGTACGAAGAATTTCATATTTAGGCAATAAAAAGTCTTTCACTTTACTTATAGTTAATTCTTCAGCCAAAGTATAAGCTTGTTGTATCATACCATACTTTCTTGCCCAATCAACAGCAGTTTCAACATTTTCGTAGGTATCAATAGGTTTAAAAACATTTATTTCGTTTTCTACTTTTGCAATTAATTCACGATGTGCCTGCGAAAGAGTGGGTATTTCTTTAACAGCTTTTATGCGTTCTTGTAATTCTCCAATTAACTTCCCGTCTTTTATAACATCAAGTTTACAAGTAGAAATTGCCAAATCGAACTCTTTCATCTTCTTTTTAATACAATTTACGTCTTGTTTTACTTTACCTTTACCTTCTACTACACTTATCAAATCAGAAAGAGTAGACATCTTTCCATATTGATGAAGATTATTAGCAGCA
>ERZ773013.438-NODE-438-length-26204-cov-3.961146_pt1 | contig 26204 bp, 20 predicted proteins | sample MGYA00511670_ERZ773013 | MGnify/ENA primary metagenome ERZ773013 (study PRJEB29015, sample SAMEA2738120) | human oral metagenome | biome: human oral; feature: human-associated habitat; material: saliva | place: China | collected 2257 ... | reverse complement strand
AAAGGTCTTCTTGATGGACGAGCCGCTGTCCAACTTGGACGCAAAGCTGCGCAATCAGATGCGCGCCGAGCTTATTAAGCTGCGTCAGAAGGTTGACGGTACGTTCATTTACGTTACACACGATCAGACAGAGGCTATGACACTGGGCGACCGTATTGTTATTATGCGTGATGGATACGTACAGCAAATTGGTACCCCACAGGATGTTTTCAATCGTCCTGCCAATCTCTTTGTTGCCGGCTTTATCGGTATGCCTCAGATGAACTTCTTTGACGCGCATCTTGTGCGTGTGGGCAATGAGTTCCATGTTGAGACCGAGCACATGTCCTTTGACCTCTCTCCTGAAACGGCAAATCTTTTGGCTGAGTCTTGGGTGGCTGCCCCTGCAACCGACGTTACGGTTGGTATCCGTCCCGAGCAGATTATTCTTACCGACAAAGACGAAACAACCGCATTCCAGGGCGTTATTGAGGTTACCGAGCTGATGGGCTCTACGGTTCATGTTCACGTAAGAACCGAAGACGGTAGCTTTGTTCTTATCGTGCCTGCAACCGAGATCGCAAAGCGTGATCTTGAGATCGGCAATGACATTTGGTTCAAGTTCGAAGATAATGCTGTGCATCTTTTTGATAAAGAGACCGAGAAGAACCTTATTAAGTACTAAAATAAATGCCGCTTTCTTGTGTATGCGCACGTGTGTGCATGACACAGGAGAGCGGCATTCTTATGATTTGAGAAAGAGGGGAACATATGGAACGAGCAAGCGGCGTACTTATGGCTGTTTCATCTCTTCCCAATGCGCATGGAATTGGCACCTTTGGCCAAGAGGCGTATCGGTTTGTCGATTTTCTCGCCCGTACAAAACAGCGCTATTGGCAGGTATTGCCACTGACAACTACCAGCTATGGTGATTCTCCCTACCAGTCGTTTTCGGCTGCTGCAGGCAATCCCTATTTCATTGATCTTGACGCGCTGAAAAAACTCGGATATCTGACAGAGCATGACTTTGACGATTTGAATTTTGGCTCTGATCCCGCCCGCGTTGATTACGGTGCGCTTTTTGTGAGCCATCGTCGCCTTTTGGAGCGAGCCTTTGTGAGGTTTGCGGCTAACACCCCGTCTGATTTCAAAGCGTTTTGCGCAAAACAAAAAGAATGGCTTGAGCCGTATGCGGAGTTTATGGCGCTCAAGGAGACATTCGGTCTGAGGGCATTTTGGGAATGGCCGCGCCAGTACCAGCGTCGTGGTCAGAAAAGCCAGGAATATGCGGCGCAACTTCAAGATAAGTTGCTGTATCACAAGATGACGCAATACTTCTTCTTCAAGCAGTGGGAGAAGCTCAAAGATTATGCCAATGACCATGGGATTCTTATCATCGGCGATCTCCCCATCTATGTATCACGGGATTCGGTTGAAATGTGGGCGCAACCGGAGCTCTTTAAAATTGATGAAGAGGGCAATCCTATAACCGTTGCCGGTACTCCTCCCGATCATTTTTCTTCAACCGGTCAGTATTGGGGGAATCCAATTTACAACTGGGAGAACATGAAGAAAAACCACTATGCGTGGTGGGCGTGGCGCATTCGGCTGAGTTTTGAGCTGTATGACGTGCTGCGCATTGATCATTTCCGTGGATTTGAAGCGTATTGGGAAGTTCCTTTTGGCGCTCCCGATGCACAGGGAGGCGCATGGACAAAAGGTCCCGATGTCGATCTCTTTAACGAGCTGAAGCGTCAGCTGGGAGAGCTGCCTATTATCGCTGAAGATTTAGGCCTCATGACGCAGGAACTTATCGATATGCGCGAGAAAACCGGATTTCCCGGTATGAAGGTTCTTCAGTGTGGTTTTAATGGAGAACGTGATGCGGGTGATTTGCCGCATAATTACAAACCTAATACGGTGGCGTATGTCGGTACGCATGACAACCAGACAGGTCGTGGCTGGTACGAGAATACGGCAACGCCTCGTGAGCGGGAACAGGTTGATCTCTATCTGCACCGTGCGGAGGGCGAACCGGTAAGTGAGGCTTTGGGTCGCGGTATCGCAGCTTCAGTAAGTAATACCTGCATTCACACGATGCAAGACTTGCTTGGTCTCGGGGATGAATCCCGTATGAATACTCCTGCAACATTAGGGGGAAACTGGTGTTGGCGTATGCAACGCGGCGCCATCACCCGTCATACCGAAGATTATTTATGCACGATTACTGAGACCTATTTTAGGGTTCCTAAGGGGGACAAATAATGAACTTGGATGAGCTCTCTCGTCAAAAGTATGGTCGTTCGCTTGCCGAGCTTGACGATGCAACGGTGTATCAACTGCTGATGTCTGTTGTAAGCGAGAAGAGCGCAGAGCTTCCTCTGAATGCCGGAAAGAAGCGTCTGTACTATATTTCTGCTGAGTTTTTGATTGGTAAACTTCTAACCAATAACCTCATTAACCTCGGCTTATATGACGAGGCTAAGCGACAGCTTGCTGAGGCAGGCCATGATCTCAATAAGGTTGAGGAAAATGAAGTTGAACCGTCTCTTGGCAACGGTGGTCTTGGACGTTTGGCCGCATGCTTTATCGATTCCATGGCAACATTGGGACTTCCCGGAGATGGTGTGGGCCTCAATTACCACTTTGGCCTTTTCCATCAGAAGTTTGTAGACAATCAGCAGACAACCATGCCTGATGGTTGGCTTGACCGTGAGGGATGGCTGCGTGACGAAAACACTTCATTTACCGTTGAGTTCGGAAGTTTCTCCGTGACTTCCAAGCTCTTCTCGATTGATGTGTTGGGTTATGAGCGCCCAAAGAAGAATCGCCTACGCCTCTTTGATCTTGAGAGCATTGATGATTCTTTGGTGCCCGACAATTCCATTGGTTTTGATAAGACGGAGCTGAAGAAGAATCTCACGCTTTTCTTGTATCCGGATGATTCCGACAGAGACGGTCAGCTGCTTCGTGTATATCAGCAGTACTTTATGGTTTCCAATGCTGCCCAGCTTATTGTGAAGGAAGCAATTTCGCGTGGATGTAATTTGCATGATTTGGCGGAGTATGCGGTTATTCAGATTAACGACACTCACCCAACCATGGTTATCCCTGAGCTTATCCGCATTCTGACGGAAGAGCACGACATTGCGTTTGATGAGGCAGTTTCCATTGTGCGCTCGATGGTTGCCTACACCAATCATACAATTCTTGCTGAGGCACTTGAGAAATGGCCACTGGAATTTTTGGAAGAGGTTTCTCCTAAGATTGCCGCTATTATCAAAAAACTTGACGAGCGTACGCGTGCCGAGTTTGATGACCCTGCCGTACAGATTATCATTGACGGTAAGGTACACATGGCTCACCTGGCCATTCACTACGGCTACAGCATCAACGGCGTTGCGGCTCTGCACACTAAGATTTTGGAAGAGAGTGAGCTCAAGCCTTTCTACGACATTTATCCCGAGAAGTTCTCCAATAAGACGAACGGTATTACGTTCCGCCGTTGGCTTATGGGATGTAATCCGGAGCTTGCGGTTCTTCTCGATACGTTATTGGGTACCGAATGGCGCCATACGGGAGACGTGAGCGGACTTTTGAAGTTTGCCGATGACGATGAAGTGCTCGAACAACTTGCCGCTATCAAAGATGATGCAAAGCGGGTTATGGGAGATTTCCTCAAAGTTAATCAAGGCGCACAGGTGCTTGATGGCTCAATCGTAGACGTTCAGGTAAAACGTATCCACGAGTATAAGCGTCAGCAAATGCTCGCGCTTTATCTCATTTGGAAGTATCTGGATATCAAAAACGGCAATATCCCCGAGCGCCCCATAACGGTCATCTTTGGCGGTAAGGCGGCTCCTGCTTACGTAATTGCCCAAGATATCATCCACCTGATTTTGACTTTAAGTGAGTGGATTGCAAACGATCCGGACGTTGCTCCGTATCTGCAGGTCATTATGATTGAGAACTATAATGTGACGGCAGCCGAGCGTATTATCCCTGCGGCCGATATCTCTGAGCAGATTTCATTGGCATCCAAGGAGGCGTCCGGTACTTCCAACATGAAGTTCATGCTCAACGGTGCGGTAACCCTGTGCACCATTGATGGCGCCAACGTTGAGATTGCAGAGCTTGTAGGTGACGATAATATCTACACCTTTGGTGCCTCAAGTGATGAGGTAGTTAAGCTGTATGCCGAGGGCTCATATAATGCTCATGCGTATTATTTGAAGCCTGGGATTAAGTTACTTGTTGACTTTATTACAAATCCCCAGTTTATGGCTACGGGCAATGCTGAGCGCCTGCAGCGTCTTCATGATGACCTTACGTCCAAAGACTGGTTCATGGCGTTGCTCGATCTTGAAGAGTACATCCAGGAGAAGGAGCTGGTGTATTCGGACTATGAGGACCGTAAGCTTTGGCTTAAGAAATCGCTGGTAAACATTGCAATGGCAGGTAAGTTCTCAAGTGATCGTACGATTGCCGAGTATAATGACGAGATTTGGCACCTTGAGGCAGATAAGTAAGGTTTGACCTAAGTTTATTTGAGATGCAATAGTTGTATGCGGTAAGTTTCGGCGCTGGGAATTTTCCCGGCGCCGTTTTAGGAGATTTAAAATGCCAGACTATGCGTTACTTGCTCACCAAATTAAAGAGCTTGCAGAAGTTGATGCACATTGGCTTCCCGTGCTCGCAAATACCGCCGCGCTCTTGTGGGATGCGCTTGAAGATATTAATTGGGCGGGTTTTTATCTGGTGGACTCTGATACAGGTAGCGATGATGTACCTGAGCTCCGCTTGGGGCCCTTTCAAGGAAATGTAGCTTGTGTACGCATTCCGTTTGGAAAAGGAGTGTGCGGGACGGCAGCTGCAGAGGAGAAGAGCCAGCTGGTAGAAGATGTACACAAATTCCCCGGCCATATCGCATGTGATGCTGCATCAAACTCTGAGGTTGTAGTACCGCTAAAAGTTGAAGGCAGCGTTGTCGGTGTGTTGGATATTGATAGTCCAACGAGAGGACGCTTTAACGAAGAAGATCTTCTCGGTTTGGAAGCGGTGGCCAGAAAAATAGAGCAGGTTGTCGAATTTGAGCGATTTGTATAAAAGATAGTCGTTATCTGGAACAATCGTGATACTCAATGTTTTTCACGGGAGTCAAGATTATGCGAAGTTGTTTAGAGAGTCTCCATGTGGCGTATAGTATTGCACGGTATATTTCCTGTCGAGAAGAGCTTGAATGCTTAGAGATACTTTAGATTCACGCATAGTTCTTGCGTTTGATACATCCACCGACATGCTTGCCTGTGCTGTAGCACGATGGACACCTCTGAAATCAGGGGGCGCGGCTCTTGAGATTCTTGCTTCGGCAGACCGTCTCTGTCGACGTCAGGCCAATGTTGAACTTGTGGGGTCAGTTCAAGAAGCGCTTACCAAGGCCGGTTGTGGTATGCCGGACGTTGATGCGGTGCTTGTTGGCCGAGGGCCAGGTTCGTTTACGGGTGTGCGCATTGGTGTTGCAACCGCAAAAGGCATTGCCTGCGGAGCGGGACTTCCGCTCTTTGGCGCTTCTGCACTTGATGCGATGGCATGGTCTGCCTGGAAAAATGGCATTCGCGGCAAGCTGGCTGTTGCGGGAGATGCCATGCGCGGTGAGGTGTACCCCGGTATATACCTGCTTGACGATGAAGGCGCACATCGTACGTTTCCTGCCGAGACGGTTCTCAAGGTAGATGCGGCGATTGCAGAGTGGTCGGCACGAGCCGATCACGCAGAGTTGACGCTTACCGGCAATGGTCTCAAAAAGTACCGGGCCAAATTCGAGGAGGCGGGCTTCTCGACTTTTGCGCCGGAAGAAACATGGTATCCCTCAGGAGAGGGCCTGCTTCGGTCTGCTGCGCTTGCCGAACATGGGCTTGGCGATGGAGATCCGGCACTTGTGCTCCCCATCTACACGCGTCTATCCGATGCGGAAGAAACCGAACGTCAACGACTTGGTCTCAAGGAGCCTGCAACCGTTGCGCTGACCGGTGTTGATGACGTACTTGCCGATATTCACCTACAATTCCGTCCGATGTCGGTCAATGATCTCAAAGGCGTAAGCAAGCTCGAGGCGCTTACTTATGCAGGAACGGCTCATACTCCGTGGAGCGAGAAGAGCTTTTATGAAGAACTGACGCAGCCGGATCGAAGCTGGTGGCTCGCACACGACCGCGGAACTCCCGTGGGCTTTGCGGGCGGTCGTCTTGTCGGTGCTGAGTTTGAAATCGAAGAGGTGGTGGTTGACGGCCAAAGGCGTCGCGAGGGTATTGCGTCGAAGCTGGTGGAGCGTGTTGCCTATGATGCGCAAATGCTTGGGGCGCACACCGCGGTACTTGAAGTTGCCGAGAATAACGAGGCCGCCCAAAAGCTGTATGAATACCTTGGCTTTGAGAAGATAGGGGTTCGTCCCGGATATTACGCACCGGATGTTGCGGCGCTTCTCATGAAGGCGAATTTACCGCTTACGACACAGACCGCTTTTGCCACGCGCAATCCGGAACCTCAAGCGTCCATCCGTCCGTGGCCACTGGTGGCGGCAAAGCGCTCTGATAAAACCAAGGCCGCTCTCAGTGCGGCCGGCGATCTCGTGCTTGCCATTGAATCCTCCTGCGATGAGACTGCCATGGCAATTATCGACTCTCATGGTGTGATTTGTTCAAATGTCGTGGCAACACAGATTGATTTCCACGCACGTTTTGGAGGCGTTGTTCCCGAGATTGCCTCCCGCAAGCATACCGAGGCCATTGTGGGGCTGTTTGAAGAGACGCTTGCTCGTGCCGGAGAACATTTTGGCTGCGATACGCTTGTATCCTCGGATCTTTCAGCCGTTGGTGTGACGGCGGGTCCCGGACTTGTCGGAGCTTTGGTGGTGGGAGTGGCGTTTGCAAAGGGCCTTTGCGTATCCACAAATCTGCCGCTCATTGCGGTGCACCATCTTGAAGGTCACCTTTTGGCCAACCTGTTTGAGACGCCGGATCTTACGCCACCGTTTATTGCGAGTCTCGTTTCCGGTGGCAATACCATGCTGGTACATGTGCGTGCATGGGGAGAGTATGCCATTCTAGGAACCACCATTGATGACGCGGTGGGAGAGGCTTTTGACAAGGTGGCAAAAGCACTTGGTCTTGGATATCCGGGCGGTCCCGTTATCAGCAAACTTGCAGCACAGGGTAACCCCAAAGCCATCCGATTCCCCCGTGCCATGCTGCACAGTGGCGATTATTCGTTCTCACTTTCCGGACTTAAGACGGCAGTCATTACATATATTGAAGCCGAAAATCGCGCAGGGAGAGCAATCAACTTGCCGGATTTGGCAGCTTCGTTTGAACAAGCGGTTGTTGACGTGCAGGTTGCAAAGGCAGCGCGCGCAGTGGAAGAAACGGGCGTTCATGATTTCTGCGTCGGCGGCGGTGTGGCTGCAAACCCTGCACTTCGTACGGCGTATAAGGAAGCCTTTGGCAAACGGGGAGTTCGCGTCACCGTGCCACCGATGTCAGTTTGCGGAGATAACGCCGCCATGATTGCGGTAGCAGCGCTGAGGAGCTACCGAGCCCAGAACTTCTCGCCTCTGACGCTTGACGCCAATCCAAACGCGCCGTTGGGAGAATGGTCGTCAGTTGATGCTCCTGTAATTCCATGGGGCATGTAAGATAAGGCAAAGTCCTGATTTAGGGGAGTTGTGTGAGGGCAAAACAAGTGGTACGCGGGCGAGAAGAACTTCACCGGATAGGGGAGAATATGCAAGACGGATTTGTAAAAGTAGCTGCCATAACGCCAAAAGTACGCGTGGCTGACGTTGCATACAATGTGGAGTCCTGTCTCAACTCAATCAAGAAGGCCTATGCTGAGCATGAGGCACGGGTAATAGTGCTTCCGGAGCTTTGCATTACGGGATATACCTGCGAAGATCTTTTTTGGCAAGACGAGCTTTTAGATGCGGCAGAGAGCGGGCTTGCATCCATTGCGCTACACACCTTTGATGTGGACGCGCTGGTTTTGGTGGGCCTTCCCGTGCGAGTGGCGTCAAAGCTCTACAATTGCGCTGCAGTGCTGTATGGCGGAGAAGTACTGGGACTTGTGCCTAAGCAAAACATTCCCATGTACAACGAGTTTTATGAAGGTCGCCATTTCACGGCTGGTTTTGAGGCCGTAACAAGTGTTGACTTTAGTATATTTGGCGAGGTTCCCTTCGGAGCCAATCAGCTCTTTTCTTGTGAGTCGTTGCCGGAATTGGTAGTTGCCGCTGAGATTTGCGAGGATCTTTGGGTAGCCAATCCTCCTTCAGTTGCTCATGCCATGGCGGGAGCTACGCTTATATGTAACCTGAGTGCTTCACCCGCCATAGCCGGTAAGGCAGAATATCGCCGCAGTCTTGTCTTAAATCAATCCGCACGTCTTGTGTGCGGATACATGTATGCGGGTTCGGGTGAGGGAGAATCAACTACGGATTTGGTCTTCTCCGGACATAACCTTATATGTGAAAATGGCCATATATTGGCCGATACGGGCTGTTTTACGGACGGTATTGCGGTGTCGGAAATTGACGTAGCCTCACTTGCCGCTGAACGTCGTCGTCTTTCGACATTCTCCGTTGCTTCGAGCCCGGAAGATGCCAAGCATATTGTTACGTACGTTGCGCTCGACTTTGAGGATATGACAAAACTGACGCGGTTTGTCGATCCTCGCCCATTTGTACCGGCAAACGATGGCCGTCGAGCTGAGCGCTGCGAAGAAGTGTTGAGTATCCAAGCGCATGGCTTGGCAACCCGCCTTGCGCATACCGGCTCTCAACGTGTTGTCGTTGGTATCTCGGGGGGTCTTGACTCTACGCTTGCTCTTTTGGTAACGATACGTGCCTTTGATCAGTTCGGTCTTGATCGAGGGGGCATCGTTGCGGTTACCATGCCCGGCTTTGGCACTACGGACCGCACGTATACCAATGCGGTCAGACTGGCTCGCACCCTTGGCGCCGAGCTGCGTGAGATTTCCATCACGGCTGCCGTTCGCCAGCATTTTGTTGATATTGGTCATGATGAAGCAAACCATGACGTGACGTATGAAAACGCTCAGGCTCGCGAGCGCACTCAGATACTTATGGACATTGCCAACCAGGTACGCGGTATGGTTATTGGTACGGGTGACTTATCGGAGTTGGCGCTTGGATGGGCCACCTACAATGGCGATCAGATGTCTATGTATGGCGTAAATGCATCGGTGCCCAAGACGCTTGTGCGCCATCTTGTTCGCTATTGCGCCGATTCATATATGCAGACCGATGAAAAAGATGCGGCAGATATTTTGTATGACGTTTTGGATACGCCGGTCAGTCCCGAGCTCCTTCCTGCAAACGCAGACGGTTCAATCGACCAAAAAACCGAAGATCTTGTGGGTCCTTATGAGCTTCACGATTTCTTCCTGTATCACGTACTCCGCCACGGCTCAAGCCCGCACAAAGTATTCCGTCTTGCCTGTTATGCGTTTGGAGCAGGCACTTCCGGCGAGAAGTACTCCAAGGAAGCCATTCTTGCCTGGCTCAAGGTGTTTTATTGTCGGTTCTTTGCGCAGCAGTTCAAGCGTAGTGCCATGCCGGACGGACCAAAAGTAGGCTCCGTGGCGCTTTCACCGCGCGGTGATCTTCGGATGCCGTCGGATGCCTCCAGCGCGCTTTGGCTTTCCGATCTGGAAGCGCTTGAGGACGATGTCGATCGTTAAAAATATCTGAATTATGAAAAAGATAAGCCCGGACCGTTAAAAGTCCGGGCTTTTCGTAGCGCTCAAGAGATTATGCACACGCAAGTGCACAGAGGACTACTTGTGTGAACTCTTCATTTTGCGCCGAAGATCAAGAAGGAGCAGGCCGCCACCCAAGGCTACAACACCTGATGTAGCTGCAACACCAATATCTCCCATGTCCGGTATGACCCCGCGTCCTTTTTTAGAAGAAGATTTCTTAGGATTGTTGGGCTGATCGGTCTTGCCGGGCGTAGGCGCAGGATTCTTGCTATATACATACGTAACGGTAAGGGTGCCATCAATGTATGTACCGTTTACAGCCGCGGAATCTCCAGCCATCTCCTTAAAGGTATAGCCTTCGACATCTTTTTGTTGAGTGGTATAGGCGGTATCTACATCTCCCGTAGTGGTAACAGAATCAGCTATCTCGGTGTTGTTTTCATCAACGTAACGAGCTGTAACCGTTCCCTTTTTAGCTGCCGTATATGTGACCTGTGGTTTGGGGAAGTTATATGTGCCCCCGCTATTCCCGCTGCTGTCAACAACGGTAAGTGTCGCCGACTCGTTTGTGTCAAACGTATATGTACCCGGAGTTGTGGGAGGATTCTTGAGCTTCTCATAGAAGCTCAGTGTGACGGGCTTATCGGAAGTGATGCTTTCGTGAATGTCAAGCTTGAGGCTTTTATCTGCTGCGGTGTAGGTAAGCTCGTAGCGATAGCTGCCGTCGGCTCGTTTACCAAAGCCGTACCTATTGTCGGAAATTTTCTCACCGGTAAGCTCTTCATCTCCGACTTTTACTGTGACACGTGAAAAGTCGTTTACGAAGTCAAAATCATCGCCGACGATGTCCGTAACAGAGGAGCCATCGGAAAGGGAATGACCGAGTGCTTTTTGAAGCTGCACGAAGTTTTGCGAGAGACCACCCGTATTGCGGGTCATGTACTTGAGCAGAGTTGATCCGTCAAAATCAGCCACATTCTTAAAGAAGACGTAGGTGTGGTACTTTGCTGCGATCTCATCAAAAGTATCGATGGCATGAATCCATGCTGCATCAATATTGGCTACGGCATTTTCCTCAATGGGCATTGTCTTGCGCCCGATGCCAAGATAAGCGGAGGAAAAGTTATATTCATATTCGTATTGTTCGTAATCGGCGTCGTGCTGGCGTTTCTGATTAAGATACGTTTTCAGTAAAGTAACATTGCCGGAGGCGGCTGAGAACTTGATTGCTTCGTTTAGGTTATATTCACGCGACTGATACTCCCAAATACCGCCTTTTCTATCACTCCCGTTAGGGAAGGGATTGCCTGTAGCAGGATTCGTTTGAGCTTTGGGATCGCCGAATGAACGCGTATATCCCTTGGTGTAGTCACCGTTCTTTGAATACAGATAGGTGGCTCCGTCGGAGATTAATACCATGTGCTTGCGATTGTTGGGGACTTCGGTGTCGTCATCCAGCAGCTTCTGTCCTGCCAGCAGACCGGCATGCATGTTTGTTCCCATGGAGACTTGCTTTTGCATGGCTGCTCTGATCTGGTCATAGCCGGTGGAGATATCGGTTAAAGGAAGCTCTATGTTACCGACGCGGTTGAACAGAACGACGCCGACTCGTACCTTTACTCCTTTAGTGTCGGCCTGTCGCTTGAGTTCATCAAGAAAGGCAAGCGACTCGTCAAGTACATCAGCGGCACCTGATTTATCGAGGACAAACACGACATCTGAAGGGAGATTCTCCGTATTTCCCGAGAAAGTGAGGGAAACCTTTGTTTCCAAATCGTTGGTCTGCGGATTCTTGGTGAGTTCACTGGCTGTTTTGTTAACAGCTACTTTGGGATCCGTAAGGGTTGCACTGGCTGATGCTGCCAGAACCACTTTTGGGGGAATAAGCCCTATACATAATGCAAATACAAGAAATAAACCGAGCCATAAGCGACGAGTGTTGGCGCGCATATAAGCCTCCTCTACAACAGCATGTACATATCGGTTTTGGTAAGTACCGATTATATAATATTTGTGGATATATAAGACTGTGAAATAGTAACGATTAGCCTGCTGGAAAACAGTTTCTACGCAAATTCAATTTTTCCCGTAGAAACGTCCATTGATTTGATGATGGCCAAAGAGCATACGTCGTATCCGGACTCGCGCATGCGTTTGCCTCCGGACTGAAAGCCCTTCTCGACGGCTATACCGATGCCTTCAACAACCGCATCCGCCTGACGACAGATCTCAATGAGACCGTCAAGCGCCGCTCCGTTGGCGAGAAAATCGTCGATAAGCAGCACGTGCTCACCCGGCTGCAGGAATCGCTTTGCAATGATGACGGTGTTGTCATTGCCGTGCGTATAGCTGTGGACGCTGGCAGTATATTGGTCTCCGTCCAGATTAATTGATTGAGCCTTGCGCGCGAACACAACCGGCGCGCCACCAAAGGAAAGCGCAGCCACACAGGATATTCCGATGCCTGAAGCTGCAACCGTCAGAATCTTATCGATTTTCTTGCCTGCAAAATGTTGAGCCCATGCGTCGCCCATATGTTGATAGAGAGTGACATCGCATTGATGATTCAAAAAGCTGTCTACTTTCAAAACGTTACCTTCCCGAACAATCCCTTCAGCGATGATTCTCTCTTTGAGCTCTTGCATGAGTCCTCACTTCTTATTGACGGTAGAGTTGTCAGTCATGTGCAGGCCTTTATTGTACGCAAAACTTCGTCGTCATGCACTTTATATATGAATACAATCCCTATGTGATGTACCCATAGAAAATCTAAGTGCTGTCAGTAAGATTTTTTACTATCGAGCCGTATATTTTTCTACCAATGTGGGGAATACTTCATAACGTTGGAAAGAGCGGCGCCCATATCAAGGAGGAGCCGCAACACGGGTACGGACACATACGTTTACGTACGCCCTTATAAGGAGGTTTTACACAATGACATTGAAGCCGCTTGGAGATCGCGTTTTGGTTAAGCCTGCTCCTAAGGAAGAGAAGACTTCCACTGGTCTGTATATTGCATCTGCCGCACAGGAAAAGCCACAGCGCGGTGAGGTTTTGGCTGTTGGTGCTGGTAAGTATGACCAGGACGGCAAGCGCATTGCTCTTGATGTTAAGGTTGGCGATCAGGTCTTTTATGGCAAGTTTGGTGGCACCGAGGTAAAGGTCGATGGCGAGGAGCTCTTACTTCTCCGTGCTGATGACATTTACGCAATTGTCGAGGACTAACGTTTTGCAAGAATCGCTTTATGCGTGAGATTTTCTCGCTGTGTACTTCCTATACGTATTTATTTGGAGGAATAGAAAATGGCAAAAGATATTGCATTTGGTACCGATGCTCGCGCCAAGCTTGCCAAAGGCGTAAACATCTTGGCTGACGCAGTAACCACAACGCTTGGACCCAAGGGTCGCTATGTTGCCCTGCAGCGTTCATACGGCGCTCCTACCATTACCAACGATGGCGTTTCCGTTGCCAAGGAAATTGAGCTTTCTGACCCCGTGGAGAACATGGGTGCTCAGCTAGTGAAGGAAGTCGCGACAAAGACCAACGATACCGTCGGTGACGGTACAACCACCGCAACTTTGCTTGCACAGGTTATTGTCAACGAGGGCCTTCGTAACGTTGCGGCGGGCGCTAACCCCATTGCCATCCGCCGTGGTATCGATAAGGCCGTTGATGCCGTTGTTAACCAGATGAAGAAGGGCGCTCAGGACGTTTCCACCAAGCAGCAGATTGCTTCCGTGGGCACCATTTCTGCCGGTGATCCTACGGTCGGCGCTAAGATTTCCGATGCTATGGACGTTGTCGGTAAAGACGGTGTCATCACTGTTGAGGAGTCTCAGACCTTTGGTATTGATATTGATACCGTTGAGGGTATGCAGTTTGACAAGGGCTATGTCTCTCCGTACTTTGCTACCAACAATGAGACACTGACGGCTGAGCTTGAGAATCCTTACATCCTGATGACCGATCAGAAGATTTCCAACATTCAAGATATTCTTCCCGTGCTTGAGGCCGTTCAGAAGCAGGGTGCACCACTGCTTATCATTGCTGAGGATGTTGATGGCGAGGCTCTGACCACGCTTATCCTGAACAAGCTCCGTGGCGTTCTTAACGTGTGCGCCATTAAGGCACCCGGCTATGGCGATCGCCGTAAGCGTATGCTTGAGGATATTGCAATCCTTACCGGTGGCCAGGCCATCATGAAGGAGCTTGGTTACAACCTCTCCGAGGTTACCGCAGAGATGCTCGGTCGTGCCAAGTCTGTCAAGGTCACCAAGGACAACACCACCATCGTTGACGGCAATGGCACAAAAGAAGCCATCAATGACCGTATCAACCAGATCAAGGGTGAGATTGAAAACACCACCTCTGACTTTGATCGCGAGAAGCTCCAGGAGCGTCTGGCAAAGCTGGCCGGCGGCGTGGCAGTCATCAAGGTTGGTGCGGCTACCGAGGTTGAGCTCAAGGAGATCAAGCACCGCATTGAGGATGCACTTCAGGCAACCCGTGCGGCTGTTGAAGAGGGTATCGTTGCCGGTGGCGGCGTTGCGTTCCTCGCAGCTTCCTCCGTACTTGACGGCGTTGAGACCGTTGACGCAGACGAGAAGATCGGTGTCGAGATTATCCGCAAGGCACTTGAGGCTCCGGTTCGCACCATTGCAAACAATGCCGGCTTTGAGGGCAGCGTAGTTGTTGAGAAGATTAAGGCACTCCCTGCAGGTCAGGGCCTTGATTCCGCATCCGGTAAGTATGGCGATATGATTGAGATGGGTGTTCTTGACCCGGTTAAGGTCACCCGCACCACACTTCAGAATGCGGCATCCGTTGCGTCCTTGATTCTTATCACCGAGGCAACCGTAACTGATCAGCCGAAGGATACTACCATCGAAGAGGCCATTACTCACGCAGCCGCTGCAGGCGGCCAGGGTGGCGGCATGTACTAAACCCGTTCGGGTAAGACCGATTTGTGTAAAGCCGAGTCCGTAAGGGCTCGGCTTTTTGTGTAACGTATACTGGGTGCGCATCGTTGTATGTACCGGCGGGTACCGATTTACACCGATAATGACATGTGTTTGGCGAGAAGACCTCTGTTCCACGTACTTCTCGCCACATGATTGGTTACAATGTTAAACCGCAGTGGTGGCCGATGCGGCAAAGATGCAAAACGTGTCCGAGAGGCATGTCGGAGGGGAGGGGCGCATGGCCGAGAAGCACGATTTTCTTGATGATTTGATTGACATTCAGAGCGATTGGCAGGCGCTGTCAAATCCCCTGGATGCGTTGATGGGCAGCCTTGGCGGCAATGACGCTGAGAATAAGCCCTACGATCCCGCCGATTATAAGGAGCTGCCGTGGGCCAATCCCAATCGTTGTCTGCAGTGTGCTTCCGGCAGCGCTGAGGTGTGTCGTCGGTGTCAAGAGGTATGTCCCGTTGATGCCATTGATATCCATAACCAGACCGTATCCATAGCAGAGCATTGCATCCAGTGTGGTCTGTGCGATTCGGTTTGTCCAACGGAAGTATTCAACACACGCCGTCATACACCACGCAAGCTCTACGATCAGGTGGCTCGTGCGGCGTCGGCATATAACAAAGCGTACATTACCTGTACACGTGCGCTGGGGCGAAAGCCCTTAGGCAATGAGATTTGTCTGCCCTGTGTGGGTGCGATATCCCGAGATACTTGGTTTGCCATCCTGACGGATTTTGATAACGTATCCGTTTATCTACCGTTTGGCGTATGCGACAAGTGCCGCACCACTACCGGAGAGAAAACCTACTGTGATCACATTGCTTCTGCAGAGACATGGACAGGCGCAAGCGTTGGTTTTGAGTCAGATGAGGCGGCGCTTGATCACGATCTGACGCGCGCGTATAAACGCAGCCAATTTCTCAGTAGCTCCGTCAATGCGGCCGAGCGGCTTGTCATGCGCTCGACGCCATTGTTGGCAGGAGCACAGGCGGTTGCCAATCGTATCAACACGCATGCCCGTGCACTGGATAAATTGCAGAATCAGCTTGATGAGTCCATCGGCATTCGCACAACCAATAACCGTCAAGCCATGTTGACGCAGAATCGCCGTCTTATGATGGGAGCGCTTCAGCATGATGAGGGGCTGGCTGATTTTGTAAAGCTTGAAGCTCCGATGTGGGATTCAACGCGCTGCACCTTATGCGGTGAGTGCGAGAAGACCTGTACGATGCATGCCATTGACATTGATGAACGTGGCAATTTGATGATTCGACAACAGTTTTGTACAAACTGCGAGGCTTGCGTGCGTGTCTGTCCTGAGATCGGTGCGCTTGTCATGCAGCCCATGGATATTACACAGCTTGTCGTGCACGATCGTCAGGCAGAGGAAGCCGAACGTATGCGCATTCGGGTGCGAAAGCGTGCAGAGCGTATGCTTGAAACCGGAAAAAAGCAGCTGGGTGATCTTGTGGAATCACTTGAAGAAACTCCGAAAGATAAGGATTAGTATGTCGCTTTCCATTGGTATTGTGGGTCTCCCAAATGTAGGTAAGTCTACCCTGTTTACTGCGCTGACCCGTAAGGGCGGCCTTGCCGCCAATTATCCGTTTGCGACGATTGATCCAAATGTGGGAATTGTTGACGTGCCTGACGCACGCTTACAAAAGCTTGCCGACATTGCTCATCCCGGACGTATTGTTCCCGCCACCGTTGAGTTTGTAGATATTGCCGGTTTGGTGAAAGGTGCAAATGAGGGAGAAGGTCTGGGCAACCAGTTTCTCGCCAACATTCGCCAAACCGATGCCATCTGTGAGGTGGTTCGTTACTTCTCCGATCCCGATGTCGTACACGTTGAAGGTCGAGTAGACCCTGAGCAGGACGTTGACATTATCCAGACAGAACTTATCTTGGCTGATCTGGGCACATTGGAGCGAGCACTTCCTAAGTTGGAGAAAGAGGCCAAGCGCGACAAGGACTTACAGCCCCGTCTTTCGGTGGCAAAGCGTTTGCAAGAGTGGCTGAATGAAGGCAGGCGTGCTGCCGATATGGAGATGACCGACGATGAGCGCGCAGCGGCTCACGATCTCTTTTTGCTTACGATGAAGCCCATCTTATACGTGGCAAACGTAGATGAAGACGCTCTCTCAAAGCCAGCGCCACTTGTGGGTGGTGTAGAGGCGATTCCCGTGTGCGCCGAGGTTGAAGCAGAACTTGCAGAGCTTGATCCAAAGGAAGCTGCGGAGTACCTGGAGTCTCTCGGCCTTGAACGCTCGGGCCTTGCCACGCTTGCACAGGCAGCGTATAAACTTCTGGGCCTTCAGAGTTACTTTACTGCCGGTGAAATGGAAGTGAAGGCGTGGACCGTGCGTATCGGAGCAAAGGCTCCTGAAGCGGCGGGCGTTATCCATTCGGACTTTGAACGTGGCTTCATTAAAGCTGAGGTTGCAAGCTATACGGATTATGTCGAGCTTGGCGGAGAAGCCGGATGCAAGGCCGCCGGCAAGCTCCGCATGGAAGGCAAAGAATACGTCGTCCAAGACGGCGACGTTATGCATTTCCGATTTAACGTATAAATGCGTGCAGATTTTGGAGTTTTGGCTACTGGATGAAGCGATTTCCGGTAATCATCGAGTAGATACCGCCAACAAGAAGAATTGCCCACAAAAGGAGCCAAATAGGCTTTACCCTGATTGTCCAGCCTTTCTTTAAGGCAAGGGCGATGTAGATGGATTGCAGAACCAAGATGACTCCGGCAAGGATGGTGATGATCGGTGTCATATCGAGATTGCTCATATTTTGGTACTCCTTTACATTATCTGTTCCGCTCCGAGAATAACGGTGATATCCACGTCAGTGGGATACGAACCGTCATTTGGTTTGATGGCGCTCGTAGGAATATTCAGTGTCTTCGCTACACCGTATGCCTTCGCGCGACCTTCTTTCGTTCCGTCGTAAATAATACTGGAAGAATCAAGATTTTCATCTGAATTTTCGGCAAATGCGTTATATCCCGCGGTTTTAAGAGCCGCTGCTTTTTGTGCCGCAAGACCTTGCTTGTCAGTGCCATTCATAACGGCAACGTCGCCGGTGTAGTCGGGCTTGATGGAGGACTCTGCGGTGGGATCGCCTGCAACGGTTCCGGCAACACCGGTTGTCTCATCGGTGTTTGCATCTTCAAGAGGAGGCAGGCCCTTCTCCACGCGGCTGAGCATCGTGCGCCAGGCGTCCTTGTCGACTATTTCATACCACACGCCATCAATGAGCTGAGACTCTGTGGGAGTACGCCCCGAATACATGTCCTCTGCGGTGTTGATGCCGCGGAACTGGAGGGCAAGCCCTACAATATCGGCGACACTCATATCGGTGGTAACGCTGTCGGCAATCTGTGATACCGCGGAAGCCATGGCAGCGGGGTCAAGCTTCAGAACCTTTTTCGCAATGGCCATGAGAATCATACGCTGGTTGGCTGCGCGATAAAAATCTCCTCCGCCATAGTCGTCGTACGCATGGCGGCTGCGGCTGAGTCCGAGCGCCTGTTCACCGTTTAAGGTCTGCTCACCGGCGGGGAGGTCAATGCCGGCGTATTGTACGTCTTTTACCGGTTGCGGGAGATTGACGTCAACGCCACCGATGGAATCGACAATCTTGGTAAAGGATTCAAAGTCAACTTCGGCATAATGCGAGATATTGACATTGGCGAATTTGGAAACCACTTTGACCATGTTTGCTGCACCACCCAGTGAATAGGCAGCGTTTATTTTCTGCTTGCCATCGGCTCCCATGTCAACCATGGTATCTCGGGGGATGGAAATGAGAGTGATCTTTTTATTCTTGGGGTCAACTCGCGCCAAGATAATGGTGTCTGCGCGAAAGTTTGAGGTGTCGCTGCCCCAATTTTCGGACCTGTCTTCGTCCTTGTCGACACCTAAGAGAAGCATATAAAACGGGTCGGAATCTTTGGCCTTTACCAGTGCGCTTTGGAGGTTGGCATCCAAGCCGTTACGGAGCTTGGCATTTGTATCAAAAAGCCACCACAGAGCCACGGCGCTTGCCGCAATTAACAGGGTTGCAAAGATGCCAAAAAAGATCTTAAGCTTGCGGTGTCTTTTTGATCCGCGTCTTTTTTGAGCGTAGGCACTCACACCTTCGGCTCGGCTTTTTGCATGCTGGGCAACGCCAATTCGCGCATGGCGGGTGTGCGTGGGTTCTGAAGACGGTGCGGCGTATGCACGTCGTACTGTATGAGGCTCCAAGTCTTCAGCACTTCTCGTCTTCCAGCCATCTTGTGCGTTGGTGTTGCCAATTAAAGGTTCGCGAGTAAACGGGGAATCAAAGGTGCCTTGGGCCTCGCGAGCAGAAGCGACGCTTGCTTGCCGCGCATTGCCGAGCGTTTGCGGAGTCGTCGATGGCTCAGCTCTGGTAAAAGCATCCATATCAGCGTGGTTGGCATGTATACCAGCCGCGTCCTCATCGAAGTCGCGCATGTGTCTGGACTTCTTTGAAAACCACTTGGCCACGGGGACTCCTTTGCGTGTAGTGTTCATTTTGCCCGATGGTTGGCCTATCACTATACGCCAAACTGTCAAAAAATCATATGCAGAGACGTTTTCTTGTGGGGAATATTGTGCAGGAAATGTATCATGGAAAGGCACAACAAGTTGCCAGTGCAGGGATTACGCTGGCGAGAAGCCCGGCGTTGCCGGAGAAGCGGAGATTTCATGAATGAGGCAAGGCCCCAGCAGTTTGTTGCCGTGCTTGATTTTGGTGCCCAGTATGGGCAATTGATTGCGCGTCGTGTGCGCGATTTACACGTGTACTCCGAGATTGTTCCGTGTGATATTTCTGCCGATGAGCTGAGTGCCATGAAGCCCTCGGCGTTAATTTTGTCCGGAGGTCCTGCTTCGGTCTATGCCGAGGACGCTCCGCATATCGATCCAAACGTGCTGGCACTTGGCGTGCCGGTCTTTGGTTTTTGCTATGGACATCAGATCATTGCGGCAACGTTAGGTGGAGTGGTCGGACATACCGAGAAGGGCGAGTATGGCCCGGCGCGTCTGTCGCTTAACGAGGACGGATCGCGTAGCAAGATCTTTGATCGCACTCCTGACAAGCAGACCGTGTGGATGAGCCATCGCGATGCAGTTTCGTCTGTACCCGAGGGTTTTATCGTAACCGCTTCCACCGACGTTTGTCCCGTGGCGGCCATGGAGAATCCTGCGCGCCGGCTGTATACCACGCAATTTCACCCTGAGGTCAACCACACCGAGTTTGGTTCTCAGATGCTTTCCAATTTCCTCTTTAATATTTGCGGTCTTGAGCCCACATGGACCATGGACAACATCATTGAGCAGAAAGTGGCAGAGATTCGTCAAAAGGTTGGCGACGGTCGCGTCATTTTGGCGCTCTCCGGTGGTGTTGACTCTTCCGTTGTTGCGGCTCTTGTTCACCGTGCCATTGGCGATCAGCTGACCTGTGTCTTCGTGAATCACGGTATGCTTCGTAAGGGCGAGCCGGAGATGGTTGAGCAGGTCTTTCGCACGCAGTTCAACGTGCCGCTGGTGCACGTGCACGCAGAGGAGCGCTATGCAAAGCTTCTTGCCGGGGTGACCGAGCCGGAGCAGAAACGGCGACTCATTGGTACCGAGTTTTGGAAGGTCTTCTTTGAAGAGGCTCAAAAGCTGGACGGCGTTCAGTTCTTGGCGCAGGGGACCATTTACCCTGACATTATTGAATCCGGTGCTCGCAAGACGGGCGGCAAGGCTTCGACCATTAAGAGCCACCACAACCTGATTCCATTCCCCGAAGGCGTTCACTTTGACTTGATTGAGCCTCTTGATCACTTCTTCAAGGATGAGGTTCGTGAGCTGGGTGTGTCTCTTGGCTTGCCGGAGAACCTTGTATACAGGCAACCATTCCCAGGTCCCGGTCTTGCCATTCGCATTATCGGCGAGGTAACGCCTGAGAAACTGGAGATCTTGCGCAACGCCGATGCCATTGTGCGAGAAGAGATTGATGCCTACAATGCGCACCTGTTCAAAGAAACGGGAGAGCGCAACTCTGTACATAGTGTCTGGCAGTACTTTGCCGTGCTACCCGATATCCGTAGCGTTGGTGTTATGGGCGATGAGCGCACGTATGCCCGTCCGGTAATTCTGCGTGCGGTTGAGTCGAGTGACGCCATGACCGCGGATTGGGCAAAGCTGCCGTATGAGCTTTTGGGCCGTATTTCTTCTCGCGTTGTTGGTGAGGTTGCCGGTGTGAACCGCGTTGCGTATGACATCACACCAAAGCCACCCGCAACCATTGAGTGGGAATAGGAATTTCCTTAGTTATGGGGGTATAAATCATTTATGCGATAAAGAATACCCCGATAAACTTCTAATTTGACATACTGGCTCCAATGAAGATTGGAGCCAGTATGCGTTTGTTCCCTAGAGAAAACTACTGAATAAGATTCGCGGCTTCTACCATGACGACGGGATGATCAAGGTCATCACCGGCGTCCGTCGCTGCGGCAAGTCCTGCCTCATGCAGTGCATCGCCGAAGAGCTGAGGGCCGAAGGTGTCGATGACGAACACATCGTCTTTTTCGACCTGGAACGATACGGATACCGATCTGTCAAGGTTCCGGAACAGCTCGAGGCCCTCATCGAGCCCCTGCTCGCTATCTCGGGGACGAAGTACCTTTTCATCGACGAGGTGCAAAACGTCGAGGGTTTCGAAGACGTACTCAACGGATTTCGCACCGAAGGAGGCTTCTCCATTTTCATTACCGGGTCAAACTCCTATCTGCTTTCAGGCGAACTGTCCATGAAGCTAACCGGCCGCTACATCGAATTCGAGATGCAGACGCTAGACTTTGACGAGTATTGCCAGATGAAGCGCTTCTTGGGACTGCCCGTGAACTCGAACCCGGTCGTGGAATTTGATACCTACATCCTCGAGGGCGGCTTCCCGAAAGCAATGGATTACCCCGGATTCGCCGACAAGCGCGCTTACGTCGTGGCGGTAATCAAGGAGATCTTCGAAAAGGACATCCGCAGGCGCGTGAAGATCAAGAACGTCTCCGTGTTCAACCAGGTGCGCGACTACATCATCAACAACTTCGGCGCCACCACGTCGCTTGCGAACATCCAATCCGACCTTGAGAGTAAGCAGGGCGTGAAGGTCAAGCGCGAGACGCTCGCGCGATACCTTCAGATCCTCGAAGACGCGAAGATTGTCAGCAAGTGCGCTCGCTTCGACTTGAAGTCGCGAAAATCGCTGCGGGGTGAGCAAAAGTACTACCTGGCGGATCTGAGCTTCTACTTCGCCCTCAACACCGACAACCGCATCAACTACGGGCCCGTCCTCGAGAACATCGTTTATTGCTACGCTCTCGCGCAGGGTTGCAAGGTCAGTGTGGGACGCATCGGAAAGCTGGAGTGCGATTTCATCCTGAGGAACCCAGAGATGGGCTATGCATACGTTCAGGTCGCAATGACCATCATGGCCGACCGGTCCACCGAGGAGCGCGAATACCGCCCGTTCGAGCAGATTAAAGATAACTATCCCAAGTACCTGTTGACGCGAAGCGATCCCATTCAGCAAAGGGACGGCATCATCCATGCCAACATCCCCGAGTTCATTCAGGAAGGGAGGACCTTCTAAGGGACAGGAGATTTTTTGTGAAAATCGTTCGGCACTGGCTTCAGGACCCGGATGGCCGGCTACAGGGTCACGGATACTGGACACCTGTTCGAGAATGCCGTGTATCTCCAACTGCTCTACGAAGGGCGGAGCGTACATGTGGGCAAGCTCTACGGCAAGGAAGTCGACTTCGTCGCGACGAAGGATAGGCGCGTGCTCTACGTGCAGGCGACCGACGAGATGTTCGCAAGCGAGACCAGGGACGCGAGATTGCTCCTCTGAAGTCGATACTGGACAACCACGAGAAGATCGTGGTCGTGAGGCAAGGTTCCTACGACACGGACATCGACGGCATCCGCATCGTGAGCGTGAGGGACTTTTTCCTCTAGGGCCATGCGACCTATCGCGAAGAAATTGGGTCTAGCGGGGAACGATGCCTGACATCTCGTGGCAATAGCATTATGCGCTCGATGGCGGTTTTGGCTTCAAGATGGACAAAACCGTGCGCGGCGCACCGGTTACCACGGCGGTCACGGAAGAACTCATGGGATAGCCACCTGACGCGATTCCTGTGTGCAATAGGCGATTTTGGGCCCATTTTGACTCCCGAAAACCGGCAATAATAATGGCGAGAGTGGTGATTCCTCCGCAACCGTTATGGCTTCACATCGTGCTTGTACATTCATGCTGAATATTAGATAATGATCAGCACAGTAGTACATCTCGGAAGGAGATGCCACGGAAACTTTGATGGACATAGCAGCGCATCACAACGGCTACGTCACCTCGGCACAGGCGACGGACGCCGGCATCCCTCGGCGCAAGCTCACGGAAGCCGTGCGCGCCGGAGAGCTCGTCCAGGTAGACCGTGGCCTCTACGCGCTTCCCGACGTGTGGGAGGACCCCCTCTACATCGCGCAGCATCGCTTTTCCCGCGGAATCTTCTCGGACGACACAGCACTCTTCCTTCACGGCATGACGGACCGTCCGTCCTTTACCCTGACGATGACCTTCCCCAGAAGCTACAACGCGAGCGCGGCCAAGGCGGCGGGAATCGCATGCCGCACCTGTGCCGATAGTGTCCTCGACCTCGGACTCTGCGATATTCGAACGGAATACGGCAACACGGTCAAGGCGTACGATGCCGAGCGGACACTCTGCGACCTTTTACGCGGTCAGCGCACGCCGGATGTCCAGCTTGTCACCCCGGCGATGAAGGCCTACGTTCGAAGCAAGGATCGCAACCCCATGAAGCTGATTTCCTACGCCCGAGACCTCGGCGTTGAGCCAAAGATCCGCAACTACCTGGAGGTGCTGCTGTGAGAACCAAGAACGCAATGCAGCTCAAAGCGCGCATCAACACCCGAGCGAAGGAGGCTGGTATCCCCGCACAGTCCCTGATGCAGAGCTACCTCTTCGAGAGGCTCCTCGAGCGCCTCTCGAAATCCAAATGGCGCGACAACGTCGTCATCAAGGGCGGAATGCTCATCTCCTCTCTTGTGGGTGTGGCATCCAGGACGACGATGGACCTCGACACGACAATCACCGGATTCACGCTGACGCGTGAATCCGCCGAAAAGGTTTTCCGCGAGGTGGCAGCCATCGACGCCGATGACGACTGGGCCTTCGAGTTCGACCGTACCGAGGACATCAGGGAGACCGACGATTATCCGGGCATACGAGTGTATCTCAAGGCGGCGTATCCGCCCATGGTGGTGCCCCTCAAGATTGACGTCACCACGGGCGACAGCATCACGCCCGGCCCCGTCGCCTACGACTACCCGCTCCTGTTCGACGGGGGAAGCATCAGGCTGATGTCCTATCCGCTCGAGACCGTGCTCGCCGAGAAGTTCGAGACTGTCGTTTCGCGCGGCGTGACCAACACGAGGCCGCGCGACTTCTATGACATACTCCTTCTCTGGAGAACCAGGGGCGACAAGTGCGAAATCCCCACGTTGCGGGAAGCCCTAGAGCGTACGTGTGCCAAACGCGGGAGCACGGAGATGATGGAACACTGGCAGACGATTCTCGACGAGGTAGCAACCGACAAGGCGATGCTTGTGCTGTGGGACAAGTACGCGAAGAAGAATCCCTATGCAGCAGGCATTGAGCTAGCGCAGTGCTGTGAGACGGCAAAAGAAGTTCTAGCCACATTTGAATAGCTCGCATTTTCTTACTCGTACGACAACACGTGGAATAAGCTCACTTGGTTAGAGGGACAAGCAAGGAAGGTCATGAAAGACGACGCAATTACAGACTAGCTGCGACGCTTCTTCACTTTCTTGGAGATTGTTGAAGGATCCTTACATAGATACTTTGCAATGTCTTTGAAGGACATTCCTTGATCCAAGGAGCTCTGGATAAAAATACGGTTCTCAAGAGTCAGGTGTTTCTGGTTACCAGGTATATATTTACTCATGATTGTTCCCTTCAACTGCTGTCAGAAGGAAGCTCTAGCGTATCATGAGAGCGTGAAAGGGTAAATATCGACTGTGCAAGACTAAAATCCACCGGCATTCGGGAGAGTAGAATTTTCTTTTTCATTTTTGGCTTTTTAATCAAAATAGAGTTATCGCTATATTTTGATTTGAATTTATGCTATAATGTAATAAATTTTATATATTCGCGGAAGGTAGGTCTATCATAAAGTCTAATTATAAAAAACTATGGCATATTCTGCTGGACAGGAATATGAAAAAGAAGGAATTGGCAGAGCTTGCAGGGGTCAGTACATACACTATTAATAAGCTCAATAAAAATGAGAATGTTACCGTGGAAGTTCTTGGGAAGATCTGTAAGGCATTGGATTGTAGCTTAGATGATATTATGGAATTTGAAGAAGATAAATAATGAAAGGTGGGTAGCTAAGTTGGCGAAGAAATAAAAAAGGAAGAGGCTTTAAATTTAGAAAGTTTTTATGGGATTCCAGAGTAGCTTTAAGAGAAGTAGGAATGACATAGAAGGATAAGGCTGGTTTTTATAATTTGATAGAGATAAGTTTGAAAAATTTAGAGAAGAAATTATAAGCGAGTTATGGTAAATGCTAGTTCACAAGAAACGTTGTTAACAGTGGATTAAACACGATGTTGCAGTATTGCTTTACCTTGAAAAATGAATAACTGGATGGTTGTTATGAAGTTTTTGGATGAGACAATAGAAAAAGCCAGAAAATATAATAAATAGCTCAATTATTTTAAACCATATTCATTTTAACGAGATTTTATTGATTATATACTACAAATTTTTATACATTGATAGGAGGAAAAAATGTTTTTTAAAGACATAAAATTTGGAAAAACAGATGCGTCAAATGAACTGATGGAATTTGGAGATGATTATTATCTGTCTTCATTTTTAGAATACGAAAGATATTGTATAGAGGACTTTTTTGAAGGGAGAAAGTATTTTATTCTAGGGAGAAAAGGAACAGGGAAAACGGCATTACTTAAATACATGGAATGTAAATTTAGAGAAAAGGTGGAGAATCTTGTAATTCCAATTAGATTTAAATCTGATTTTGATGAGGTTGATAGAAAAAATGTAAAAAGAACATCTTTTCTTGCTCAAGAAGTTATAGAGAATAATAATGAGAAATTGAAGTCGTATGTTTCTTCCTGGCAAGTATACTTGATTTACCAGATTTTTAAGCATACTAACTCGAAAAATGCAGAGTATTCGGTGTTTTGTAATAATAAAGAATATAGATTGATATGGAAACTTCTTTTGATGATTTATGGAGAGGATGGCGGTAATAAGATAGTTCCTAAGATTTCTAGGGGACTTATAAATATATCAGCTGGTACACAAGGAATAGATGCTAATTTAGCAGCTGAGATAGAATTAAATAA
>ERZ773013.437-NODE-437-length-26247-cov-6.480299_pt1 | contig 26247 bp, 19 predicted proteins | sample MGYA00511670_ERZ773013 | MGnify/ENA primary metagenome ERZ773013 (study PRJEB29015, sample SAMEA2738120) | human oral metagenome | biome: human oral; feature: human-associated habitat; material: saliva | place: China | collected 2257 ... | reverse complement strand
CCGACGACCCACGGATTATGAGTCCGCTGCTCTGACCGACTGAGCTATTGGGGCGGTGCCATCCTATCGGAGGAACGCGGACCTCTTCCACCGACACCTCACTGCGATCCGTCAATCACGCTGGAGCGACATGGGACCTTGGTCATCCGTATGATTGTTTTAGCAGTTCACAGCCAAAGAAATGAAGGAGATGGCATGAACGTCGCAGAACAGATCGTGGCTCAGCTCGTTGACGCCGGGGTACACAGGATCTACGGCATTGTCGGCGACTCGCTCAACCCCATCGTTGACGCCGTGCGCAAGACCGGCGGCTCGAAGAAGGGCGGCATCGACTGGATCCACGTGCGCCACGAGGAGGCGGCGGCGTTCGCAGCATCGGCCGAGGCCCAGCTCACGGGCAAGCTTGCCGTGTGCGCCGGTTCCTGCGGCCCGGGCAATCTGCACCTCATCAACGGTCTGTACGACGCCCAGCGCACGGGCGCTCCGGTCCTGGCCATCGCTTCGCACATCCCCAGCGTCCAGGTCGGCGAGTCCTACTTCCAGGAGACCCACCCGGACCGCCTGTTCAACGAATGCTCCGTGTACTGCGAGCTCATCTCCACCCCCCAGCAGGCTCCCCGCGTCGTGACCTCCGCCATTCGCCACGCGGTCGCGCTGGAGGGCGTCAGCGTCATCACACTGCCGGGCGACGTCTCCAACGAGAAGGCCGTGGCTCACGCTCCGGAGTACTCCCCCGCCCGCCGCGCGACCCTCGTCCCCAACCCGGCGGATGTCGAGGAGGTCGCCGAGCTGCTCAACAGGTCCAAGAAGGCCGCGATCTTCGCCGGCGCCGGCGTCAGGGGCGCGCACGACGAAGTCGTCTCCCTGGCCGATACGCTCAAGGCGCCGATCGGCCACTCGCTGCGCGGCAAGGACTTCATCCAGTACGACAACCCCTTCGACGTGGGCATGACGGGCCTGCTGGGCTACGGCGCAGCCGCCGAGGGCATGAACGACGCCGACGTGCTGATCCTGCTGGGCACCGACTTCCCCTACGACCAGTTCCTGCCTGACACCCCGACCATTCAGGTGGATACGCACGCGGAGAAGCTGGGCCGCCGCACGGACGTCGGCCTCGCTATCCACGCGCAGGTCAAGCCCTTCATCGAGGCGCTCCTCCCCCACCTGCGTGAGAACCGTTCCGACTCATTCTTGAAGTCCAAGATCAAGAAGCATTCGGAGATCATGCACGCTCCCGTGGGCGCCTACACGCGCAACGTGGAGAAGATGCGTCCGATCCACCCCGAGTACGCCGCTCATCTCCTCAACGAGACGGCCGCGAAGGACGCGATTTTCACCGCGGATACGGGCATGTGCAACGTGTGGACCGCCCGCTACATCGATCCGCTCGGCACGCGCCGTCTCATCGGTTCGCTCCTACACGGCTCGATGGCGAACGCCCTGCCAATGGCCCTGGGCGCCCAGGTCGCCTACCCGGATCGCCAGGTCGTGTCGGTATCGGGTGACGGTGGCCTGTCGATGCTGCTCGGCGAGCTGATCTCCGCGAAGATGTACAACCTACCCATCAAGGTGGTTGTCTTCAACAACTCGACGCTGGGCATGGTGAAGCTGGAGATGCTGGTTAACGGCCTCCCGGACTTCCAGACGGATGTCCCGGATACGAATTACGCGGAGATCGCCCGCGCAATTGGCTTCCACGCGGAGCGCGTCGAGGATGCCTCTCGCCTGGAGGACGCTTACCGCGAGGCCTTCGCCGCACCCGGCCCCGCCCTCATCGAGGTCATCACGGACCCGAACGCCCTCTCCCTCCCGCCGGCCATCACGGGTGGCCAGGTCGTCGGTTTTGCGACCGCGATGAGCAAGATCGTCCTCAACCGTGGGATCGCCGAGGCCTTCTCGATGGCCACCTCGAACATGCGCAACATCCCGCGCCTGTAGGCCATTCACATCTCCGGGAACGAGGCCGGGGCTGGGTTCGCGCGACCTGGCCCCGGCCTCGTCCTGTCATAATCCGACCCCAGAATTAATAAACACACCTTTTTCCAAAAGAATGGCTTTTACCCTCTCAAATCACGCTTGACAAGCGAGCAACTTGTAGCACACCAGGCTAAAACACGATTTGACAGCTAATTATGCGCGCGTTTTCCCTCTAATCTACGAAGCGTTCTATCGCTCACGCCACACAGGAGGAACCGCAATGCACGCGCTCGCAGCAATGGCTAGCGCAGCCGGTGCCGTCGACCTCGACACTTTTCCCGCTTGGCTGAGGATCACCCACTTCATCAACTTCATCATGATGGGCTTCCTCATCCGCTCCGGCTGGGAGGTCCTCGCGTCGCACCCGCGTCTGTACTGGAACAATCACTGCACGCCCGGATCAGAGTGGCTCAAGTTCACGAAGGACAAGGTGTCGACCGTTCCCGGCGAGTTCACGGCACGCGACGACCAGCGCAACCTCCACCCGCTGATCTCCCTGCCCGGACGCGGACAGATCGGCCTGGGCCGCGCGTGGCACGCGCTCGTCACGGCCATCTGGCTCCTCAACGGCTTCGTGTACGTCGCCCTCCTCTTCGGGACGGGCCAGTGGCGACGCATCGTCCCCACCTCGTGGTCCATCTTCCCCGAGGCATGGGAGAGTGCGAAGATCTACATGGGCCTGCAGATTCCGTCCATCGAGCATTTCCAGCCCTATGACGCCCTCCAGAAGCTCATGTACTTCACGGTCGTCTTCATCGTTGCGCCCCTCATGATCGCGACCGGCCCCATCATGTCCCCCACCTTCGCGGGACGCTTCCCCGGGTATGTCAAGCTCTTCCGCAACCGTCAGACGGCGCGTTCGATCCACTTCCTGGGCATGGCCTTCTATTGCTTCTTCGTGGTCATGCACGTCGCCCTCGTGTTCATCGTCCACCCGAAGTACAACATCGCGCACATGATGCTTGGCGAAAACTACAACGACATCACGGCGGCACAATTCGCTCAGGCCGTCACCATGCTGATCATCGGCATCGTCGTCGCCATCGCCCTGTGGATCGGCGCCTCCTACTGGTCGCTGTCGAATATGCGCCGCACGCAGCGCTGGATATGGGGTGCCACGCAGCCCATTCGCGCACTCACGATCGACCGCTTGAAGTCGCGCCAGGTCGCGAAGAAGACCTTCACCGAGGCCGATATTTCCCCGTTCCACTGGGTCAACACGCGCCCGCCGACAAAGGAACAGTCCGAGGAGTACATCGCCCTGCGCGAAGACGACTTCAAGGACTTCCGCCTCGAGATCGGCGGCCTGGTTGAGGAGGAGAAGTCCTTCTCCATCGACGAGCTGAAGGCCCTGGGCAAGGTCACGAACATTACGATGCACACCTGCATGCAGGGATGGACGGGCATCGCGAAGTGGGAGGGCATCCGCCTCAAGGATCTCCTCGAGCAGGTCACGCCCACGTCAGGCGCACGCTACCTGATGGCGACCTCCTTCGGACACGTCGGACACACCTACGACGGGCGCCCGACCGAGCCCTACTACGAGTGCATCGACCCGTCGATGATCGACGACGACGAGTGCATCCTCGCCTGGGGCATGAACGACGAGCCCCTGCCCGAGGTCTACGGCGGACCACTGCGCCTGCGCGCCGATTCCCAGCACGGCTACAAGATGGTCAAGTGGGTGCGCCGCCTGGAGTGGATCCACGACTACCACGACGTGGGCGACGGCCAGGGTGGCTCGCGAGAGGATTCGGGCCTGCAGCACTACGACGCCCGCGCCTGAGACTCTCAGCCTTCACGCGATACCGCGCCTCCCTCCTCGCCCCCACGCATGCGCGTGCGGAAACGTGGTGGGAGGCGCGGTCTATGCGTACCTGCGGGCGATCGCCATGGCCTCGGGCACGTAGGAGCGCCCGAAGACGGCACAGTGGATCATGATGATGTGCATCTGGTGGAGGCAGGCGCGCTCGCGCCAGCCGTCCTCCAGGGGCGAGGCCTCGTTGTAGGCGGCGAGGATGCGCTCATAGTAGGGGCAGCCGAAGACGGCGAGGGCAGCAAGGTCCTCCTCGGCGTGCCCGCCCTGCGCGGCGGGGTCGATGAGGACGGCTCCGCCGGGCGTCCACATGACGTTGCCGTTCCACAGGTCGCCGTGGGTGCGCGCGGCACCGACGTCCTCGCGCCGAGCGATCGCGTCCGCGACCAAGCGCGGCTGGCCGTGGTCGAAGTCGCCGGAGTCGAGGCGCTCGCACAGCCGCTCGATGAGGCTCCGCTCGGAGGTGGTGAAGACGCGCGTGTGCAGGTACGGCGTGATTCGCTCACGCGCATAGAACGCTCCCCACGACTCGCGAGGGGACGAGGCCGGGGTGGCCTCGGCACAATCCGCGCGGTTCGCGCCGCCCGCTTCGCCGCGAGCGCTCGGGCGTTCAGGGAGGGAGAGGTGAGCCTCCCCCATCCAGCCGTCACCCGAGTACCCGTCGGGGGCGGCACCCAGGTGCGTGGCACCGGCAGCGTGCGTGTGGGCGAGGGCGCGGCCGAATGCTTCGGCATCCTGCGCCGATGGTGATACCGAGACCACGCGAGGTTCCTCCAGCCACGTCGCCCCGTGATCGAGCACGGGCACGACCGCCGCCCCAGGGTCCGAGGCCTCGGCGAGCCATGCGAGGCCCGCGACCTCGTAGGCGATCCGCCCGCGACGGCTATCCGTCTTTCTTATCGTCTCCATCGACGCGTCCCCGTTCCGTTCCACTGCCACCGCGCGAGAGGCTCCCGCCACGTACGCACCATGCTATCCCCACCCTGCCACGCACAGGGCGCGCGGAGGAGCGAGGGGTGCCCAGGCCTCGGCCCGCTTAGACACATACCAAATAAACATCGTTATACTTCCGATTAGAGTAAAGTCCCCCGACGAGGATGTAGGCCTCCATGACCCTCACGACGACACAGAAGTCCATCGACGCCCTGCTGACCGGAGACAGGCAGTACCAGATCCCCGACTTCCAGCGCCCCTACGTGTGGGAGGAGCCGCAGGCAATCGCCCTGGTCAATGACCTGCTGGGCGCGTGGCGCACGAACGACGGCGACTATTTCCTGGGTTCGGTTGTGCTCGTACAGCACCCCAGCGGCGACGACGTGGATATCATCGACGGGCAGCAGCGCATGACGACGCTGTGCATCCTCTTGGCGCTCCTGCGTCACCTGGCGGGCGTCGGTTCCGGGCTGCACGGCGACCTCAGTAAACGCCTGAGTATCGCTGAGTCGACCTTCAAGGGCTTGGACGAGCGGCCGCGCCTGCTCGTGCGCGAATGCGACCGCGAGTTCTTCGACACGTTCATCGTCGGCGACAATATCGATTCTCTACTTGACGTCGACGCGAGTGCGCTGACCCCGGCCTCGGTGCGCCGCATCAACGACAACGCGCGGGCGATGCTCGACGTGCTCAGCGACCCGGATGTGCTGGCACCGGACGAGATCCAGAGTTTCGTCCAGTACCTCATGCTGCAGGTCTCCCTCATCGAGGTGTCGACCGACTCCTACCAGGCCGCGCACCGCATTTTCGCGGTGCTCAACACGCGCGGCGTCCCCCTGTCGGCCGCCGACATCTTCAAGGCGCGCGTCCTCGCCCACGTCGAATCCGACGCCCGGGCGCGCTACGCGGCCCTGTGGGAGCAGAGCATCGACTCGCTGGGCACGGAGAACCCGGACGCCTTCTTCGGGCACCTGCTCACCCTCGCCCTGCGCTCGCCCGCCAAGCGCGCCCTCATCGACGCGTTCGGCGAGCAGGTCCTCACCCCCTTCCTCGCGTCCAAGAGCGGCGAGGAGTTCATCGACGAGGTCGTGGTTCCCAACGCTCGCGCGTACTCTCTGGCGACGCTGGAGTCCCTCGCCGGGCACCCGGCCGCCACATCCCTACAGCTGCTGCGCCTGTACGAGGCATCCGACTGGAAGCCCGCGGCCATGGCGATCTTGAGCGTGGAGCGCAGTGACGAGGAGGTCGCCTCTCTCATGTCCTCGCTTGAGCGCCTGTACGGCACGGCAGTCGCCGCGCGCTTGGTCCCGAGTTCCCGAGAGTCGATCATCGCCAAGTTCATCGCCGCCGTCGAGGACGGCGAGTCCATCACTGCCGCCTGCGCGGTCTCCGACGATACTCGCCACCGGGCGGCCAAGACGCTGGCGAGCGCCCTGCCTCAGTCTTCTCTCCGCAAGGTGTTGCTCTACCACGCGATGGTCGCCGACCAGGGTGGATTCCCGGCTCGTCTGCCACGCAGCCTGGGAGTCCTGGCGGGGCTGCCCGCCACCGCGATCCGCGGCGTTGCAGCCGACGTGGATCCTCGTATTTGGAACAGGCGTCTGGGAGGCCTGGTTCTGACAACAATCAAATCACGCACCGTCAACCAGGCACCCGACTGGGACACCGTGTCACGCGCACTCCACGAAGCACCGACGGTCGGCGCGCTCATCGTCGGTACACTCCCCTCCGACAGGGGCGAGATCAGCAACGCCGCCCTCGAGCTGCGTCAGACCTACCTGACGCGCAGCATCCTAGACTATTGGGACATTCGCCGCGATTCCGATGGCGTGGATCTGTCTGTCTTGTCCAGCTCCGAGCTGGAGGCCGCCGTCGACAAGCGTTCCGCCGCGCGCGGCCGCCAAGTGCGCCTGGCCGACGTCGTCGCAACCGGCATCATCTCCCCCGGTGACACTTTCGTGTGGCGACGCCGCAACCTCGGCAACGTCTACGTCGTGACCATCTCAGCCGAAGGCACCATGGTCCTGCCCGACGGCACGGACGTTGCCTCTCCTTCCGCGGCCGTCAAGGAGTTGACCGGCAACAGCTCTGCCGCCGCCCTCGACGTCTTCGTGCGCGAGTCCGACGGCAAGAAGCTGCGCGACCTGTGGGACAAATACAGGAGCCGCTTCGCCTCGTGAGTTGTGACGGCTGGGGCCGCCCGCGCGACGCGGGGGCGGCCTGATACTCCCCTCGATTACAACAGCCCCGTCACCTCGTGGCGTCAGCACTTTGCTCCCCTTAACAGATAGTCGACGTCTGCCTCGCTCCGTATTCCTCTCATAATCGCGAAAGGAAACGCAGACCGCGCGCCATGTCAGCGATCGAATCCGCGATAGTGCTGGTCTCCGCGACACGTGTAGTCGATGTCTCGGTCGATATGATGGCCAGACTTTCGGCGCTCGACTGGCCGAGGCCGCACGTGAGGATACGGATACCGTCTGCTGTCAGTTTGGCAGCCACACGACTCGCTTCGAAAGGGTCCCCTAGGTCACCGTCACCGAAAACAGCAAGAACCATGTCAGATGCACGTGCGTCCAGCAGCATTCTGTGCGCCAGCTCAAGGCAGGGGACAATGTTGGTTCCCCCCGCGATAGCTGCCTGGGCTAGCAGACAGTATGCGGCACTAGGATCATAATCTACTGGCACAGAGCCGCTGATTCCATGGTCCCACAGAATCAGCCCAACAGAATAGTTAGCCTCAACTGCCTCACAAATAAAACGCCGACAACCCCGAACAGCCTTCTCAATCCGCTCTCCCTCCATCGAGCCGCTCACATCCAGCGCGAGGACAACCGAGCCGCCAAAGTTGCGCCTAAGTTGATCCAATGCTGGACCCACAGGATACTCTGTGACGCCAGCCGCATCGAAGTCCTTCTTCGTCCACGTTGCCATAGCGATATCTTCCTTTCACAACCGGTCATCAAGGTTTGAACAGTGACGAATACTTCTCACAGAACCATCAACCCAGAAACATTGTCAGTCTGCTCAGCAAGTTCACCTTCATCAACGACTCCATGGATAAATGCATCCACACGCAGAGTCTTCCCTGTGGATCCGTCCACGGCTTCCACCTCAATTCTTCCCTCAATCGACACGCTCACGTCCAAATGGATTGGACTGCCAGCAGGAGCGGAGGCGATTCCAGTGACCTCGCCGTCGAAGAGAAGCCTGTTTCCTTCTATTTCGTCAGATACGATGACTCCCGCTTGCTCATAGAGTTCAATCCGCGCTTTGCTCTGTTTCGAGAGTGCAGTCGCCACAGTCACACGCTTTTTGACAACCGGAAGAAGCGTGTTTTGCGGAATAATACAGCACACATAAGGTTCTGGCCGTACCGGGAGGCTACTGGAATACAGTTTAATGCCGATAGCCTTGGGGAGGACAGGAGCGACAGTCTTGGGCCCCAAAATGCCCGCCGAACGATATTGCCCCGCTCCCTTACTTGCGCCAACCATACTTGCTAGGACAGCTGCACCCCTGGCCACAGCCTTATCCGGATCGTGGATAATCACAGGCAGTCCAAGACCAGCTTCCAGCGCCGCGCGGATCATCGGCATCCTTGTCGATCCCCCGACGAGCAAGACACGTTCGACAGAACGCGCACCAAGCTCACGCGCCGTTGCTAGCACACGCTTCGCTGCCTCTATGCACATAATAACAAGGTCAGAAGTAGCTTCTTCGAATGCTGAACGGGTGACGGAAACGGTATACATACGACCGTCGTAACGGATACGTACCTTCCCAGCCTCACGAACACTCAAGTTCCTCTTCAGGAGTTCGGCTTCCGTTGACAGGGCAGCCGCAAAGTCCTCATCGAACTCGGCACCCTCATCAATCCCCTGCGTGACGAGGCGCTCCCACAACAGATCGAACATACGCTGATCCCAGTCAAGACCACCGAGCCGAGTCTCGCCATCCACAGCCCAGATCCTCGGACGACGGTCCGCCATTCCTACAACAGCAACGTCAAAAGTCCCTCCTCCCAGATCAAAGACAAGGGACCCGCCATCTCCCGCTTTCTCCACCCCATAGGCGTAAACAGCCGCCACCGGTTCGGTCAGCAACTCCAGGCAGTCGATTCCCGCGATACGGGCTGCGGCATATGTTGCCTCCTTCTCAGCCACTCCGAAATAAGCAGGAACCGTAATCACTGCCCGCAGCGATTTTGATCGCGCACCAAAATGGTCTTGCGCATCCATCACGAGGCGTTTGAGGATGATCCCAGAAATCGCTTCGGGCGTATATCGAATTCCATGGAATTCGAGATCAAAGCTCGTGCCCATATGTCTCTTGATACCGACCACGACATTATCCGGATCCATACGTAGTTGCCTCTTCGCAGCATCTCCCACCAACACGGATCCATCAGCTTCAAAACACACCACGGAAGGAGTAATCTCCTTTCCGTCGGTCGATCGAATTAACTCGTCCACCCCATCGCGCCCATGGTGCATGACGCACGAGTAGGTAGTTCCCAAGTCGATTCCAATATCCAAGGCACTGCTCTTTTCTTATCACTCGAATCAGTTCGTTTTCTGTGCGAGGAGTCCAGCCCTCGCCAGCAAAAAATCCATCACGTCTGGTGTCAAATTGGATGAGACCACAGCTTCACGAACTTGGTTGGCAAGAAATGGGATCACCCCTTCACCGAGGAGAGGTTCGAAGAACGCTTTTCTCCCCTTCAGGTAGTCAACCAGATCCGGTAGAGCTGATCTCCACGACGCTCCACGCAAAAGTTTCAGGCCATTTCGCGGTTCCACCGATAGCAGTGCATTCGCGATCGCTTGCTCTTCCCAGGAAGGGCGCTCTTGCCCCCCTGCCGTCCCTTGTCCCTGCATTCGAGCAAGAATTGGATCGGCACTATGAATAGTAAGCGGCAAACGCCCCTCCCACACCTGATACATCGCCTCAAGCTGGGATTCGGCACTATTAGGACCCGAAGCCGGGCCAGCCATTCGACGCATTGTCGTCAATTGACGCAAGCCAGCCCACGCAAGGCAGTCAGTGATGGCCTGAGAACCATCAGCAACGGCAATCAGTTCTCTGTACACGTATTGACGTAGCTTGCGCCCGTCCCCCTCGCCCCAGAAAACACCCGCCAAAAACAAACTCATAGGTGGTGCGGCGCAGTCCGCCATACGCCAAGCTCGGAAGTGAGTTTCAGCCCGAGAACAACCACACGGCCACAATGTGGGTGGCGGAGAAGGCGTCCACGCATTCACACCGAATGGGCGCCGAGGTAGAGCAGAAACCGAGATCGTCTGTGCACTCGGCTCCGTTCGCGTCGTACAAATCGCCTCTCCACGCTCAAGCAAACCTAGTAGGGGAGAATTGTCCTGCGAAAGACCGAGTACGCCCGCGACCTGCTTCTGGTCTTCAGGGTGGACGATTCGATGCACAATTTTGAGATTCGTATTTCGTGAGACATCCGATGACACACGCGAGGGACTCTGGTCAATGACGATGATTTGTTCACCGTAGCTACGGACCTCAGCCATCATTGCCGACAACATCGCTGCCGAGACCTGTCTCGCGGATCCCGATTCTTGATCAGCAATGTGCTCGTTAACCTCCGGAAGTATCCGGTGTGCTTCCTCCAAGACCAAGAGGTGTTCCACTGCGCGTGTGACCGTCCGATTTCGCGCACGCGCCCACGTCGCCAAAGTAAGAAGTAGCACGACGAACGAACGTTCCTCGTCGTCGGCTAGATCAGAAAGAGTCACAACCGTAGGCTGAGTGAACAGCCTGTCCACCATTGAGGAATCTGTCCACGAAAACCTATGAGCTCGCGTCGGCGCGAGCAATAGGTTCAGACGGGTCATGAGAGCCGCACGAATATTCGCCTCCTGCTCGGGCGCGTACCCAAGAGAGGAAATGAGCGATGGCACCATGTCACGAACATCGAACAGGGACATACCGGCCCCTTCAGATGGCAACATTGCTACGCGATCAAACAACTGTGTCACAACATAGGGCGTGGGTGAGGGCATTGAGAACGCCCCACGAAATGCACTGGCGACTCGGGCAATGTGGTCTCGGCTATTCTCACCCGGCCAGGCCTCGAGCAAATTGAGATGGAGATCCGCACCCCGCACCACCTGGAGTCCTCCCGAAAAATGTGCAGACACTTCTGAGTAGTCATCTTTAACCGGGTCAAGAACCAGGAAGGGGATACGGTGCTGATTCCACATGTCTGCAAGAAGCTTATGTACAGTCGTGGATTTACCCGAACCCGTTGTTCCAGTAACAAACGCGTGCCCCTCAAAATCACTCACACCGATAGAAGCCGCAACATTTGTCCCCTCATATGTCCCGATTGAAACACGCGCACCCGACGTGCAGGGACGTCGCCCCGCAGGAGGTGCGGGTCGCACCGCGAGACCAGGTTTTCCCGAGCGGGGAGGCGCAAGGAGCCAACCGATATCCCTACTCGTCAACACAGATGTGGGAGGGGGAGCACCCGGCTTGGTGTCATCGAACGACAAGGTCTCATAGCACCGCCCCTGATCACTGGGAATTGCAGTGTGCAAGGCACCCGCAACAAGACGTGCTGTAATGTCGTCGTCAGAGGACGCCCATGTATCCACAGTCCACAGACCCACACCCATGCCCTGTGAAATAAGTCTTGCGATGACACCGGTCCAGTCCTGAACGCGTGTCCAACGATGGGAAACCGCGCGAGTCGTCATCGTTTCGCTCACCTGGCTGGTCATCTCGACATACGATGAAGCCTCCGTCGCCAGAGCATCTAGTCGATATCTCGTATTGAGCACATCGAGCATTGACACGCTCTCACATCGTATGAACAATGTCCAGCGACCTTCGATCCCATCGAGGCGATCAATAAGGGTATCCCCTAGCGCTTGCTCGGAGGAATCCAAAACCTCCCCTTGCGGTCTGTGAGTAACTCCAACCGCATGTTGGAATGCAACTGTGGGAGGGGATGATGGGACGATACGAATTCCAGGAGCAAGCAGCAAACGGGCGCGTTCTAACTCGTCAGCACCCTCGAAACCGAGCAGCAGCCCCAGCTCACCGTCGATGCCGACCAGCGCTAGCTCTGTGAATGTCATTATACCAGCGAGGGCCGATGTCAGGCGCTCGAAGGGTGGCGCACCGTCCTCCGGTGACCACCGTTCAAGGATCTGCACCTTTCCCCAGTGCTTCGCCACCACAGAAGGGGTGCCACACTCAAATCCTTGATTGAACCCATACTTTAGGCTGTCGAGGATATTCTGAGCGCGCTCGTCGGGAGAACTCGCTTCCGCAGGGTCCCCTATAACGCTTGCTAACCTCGGGTATGCCATGAAAGCTATCCCTTTAACCGCCGAAGGGCCTGCTCCGCAGTCTCTCCTATCCTGGCCCGACCGATACGCCCTTCGTCAGTGACCACGATTCCTCGAACACCCATCGGGATCGGTCGCGACGTATCTGCCCAAGCAAATGCCCATCCTCCGGCACACCGTATCGCAGAGTATCGTTCCGGAGAAGCAGCTTGGCTACCAGTGCTCGCCAAAAGCGCACGCGCCTCATTCTCAGTAATCCTACTCATAGGATTCTCCTTCCCTTCGAGTCCCACACTATCGCACGATGCGATACTCTTGGCATTGTCTCAAGATCCGCATAGATCTCCCGGTCCGAGTATTCGAAGACTTTGCCTTCTTGAGAGTCGACAGTAATGATTTGTCCCTCATAGTTGACGACGTTGTACGCATGACCGCCTGGCATCGTCCCCTCCCACGTGGAATGCACGATGGCACTGGAGCCATGTCCTCCCGCTTCAAGAGCACTCCTTAACTCAGGGGCACGAACCAATTCAAACTCCTCATGAGCCCATTCCTCGGTCTGCTCCGAGGCTTCCCCCGCGACCTCTAATCCACCTTGCTCATCGAGCTGAACAGCACGCCCCGCTGCCTCTTGTTCCAGCCCACGCCACGTCGCTTCGAAGCACCGCGCACAGTCCGCACAGTTCACGGTATACGGATCGTCACCGCACTCAGGATCGTAGAGGGGATTGATACGTTCAACAGTCGCACTCGGATCTTGGAAAGGATCCACTTCACGAACGCGACTCATTGGTTCGATATACTCTTCCGAACGTTCCAGCCGAAAAGTACGCGGATCCTCCGCACCATGAAGTGCAGTAGCACCTTCAGTGGTCGAACACTCACCTACTTCATCCAGCATTTCGTTCCCCTCTTGCCACCCTTGTTCCATCATGTTCGATGTGTTATCAAGTTCCGACATCGCGACGTCTCCTCACACCAATTGAGAAAGAAATTGAAGCGAAACAACGAGCACATACCCAAGGATGGCGATTCCCAGGAGACTCCCAACGACTTTTATGCGCGAGCGCACAATGGCCGGATGCTCTCTCATCGTAATCCGTGCACCTGTCGACGTGTTGTACACGGAGCGCGCACGAATAGTTCCATCTCGCATCTCCTTACCTGAAACCTCGACGCAATCCCCCAAATGTGGGCTTCCGCCACGAAGCTCACCGCGGAGTATCACTTCTTTCTCTTTTCCATCAGATACAGTAATGGTAAACGGTTGAATCAAAACTTCAATTTCCCGTTCCTGACGTTGCCTTTCCCTTCCACGCCCAGAGAGCATCGGCATCAAAAAAACAGGGAGAAACGAGCGAACGGACGCAAAGAACAGGATCGCTAAACCTACCACAATCACAAAGGGAAGATACGCCTTCACAAACACGACAGCACCGACAACGACCGCAAGTCGAACAAATGTGCGCGTCAGAAGGTCACCCCATTTGAGGACAACAAGCTCCGTCCTTTGCATACCCATAGTCGTGACCCGGCCAACCACATGCCCCTCCACCTGCGATTTCTTTGAGACCGTAGATCCAGTGCGCGATGCCGGTATGGGCGTCGTAGGAACGACCGGCGACTGTTGGGGGGCCGAAGACCAATGTGGGGCTGGGGGCGAAGAGGTAGCGGGAGGCGGAAGAGGACGAGCAGGTCGCACGGTTGTGGCTTCACGCGGTTGGCGATAACCACACCTGAAACAAACTCCCTTCCTAACCGTTCGTTTCCCACCACAATCAGGACAGATATCAGCATTCATCGTCACTCCCACGGATACCGCACCAAACCACTCAGATACTCTCGAAGCGATTCACTCCAGTTCAGCCAATCTGTCAGAGCATCTATGGCATGGTTATCCGTGAGCGCCCAATCGAGGACGAGGTAGGCGAAAACACCCAAGATAATGAGGTGCACGAGGCTCCAGGACCAGCGAAAGATCCAATACAACGTCGGAATCCCATTTTTCATGATGCGCTCGCTTTCTCCCTATCCGAGGAAGTAACGCTAGCCTCTTCTTCCACAGGTGGGACTAGCGTAATCGGGACCTTCTGAGAACTCAACACCCAGTCAATGACCCGCATGGGGTTGAGAGGATCATGTGGTTCTCGCAATACCAACGAGTCAATCGCAAAGTAACGAACATCCCTGAAATCACTTTCAATCCGCCGAACGAGTCCGTCTTGCTCAACGTCAATGAGCCAATCACGAATTCCGTCCGAGTTCTCAGGATCCAACGACATTCCCGACGGAAGCTTCTGGAGTACTTCCGTTTTCGTCAGGACTACCGCCAGATGCCGCTTCGTGAGATCAACAGCCTCTGATCGGATCCTGTCGACCACTGAGGCGTATGCCGCTTCTTGATCCCCGGATGCAACCAGAATATCCGGCAGGTCACGCGCAGCTCGCATGTCCACCTGCACGCGCGGCAGGGCAAGAGGGTCAAGAACAAATACCATCGTCATCGCAGCGTTCACATAAGTGAGTTCTTCAGTGGCCTGGAGGCTTGTGAAGCTCTCACCTGCGGCGTCCATAACCTGCAGCTCAAGCACCTTACCCGAGGCATCCGTCAACTTGAGCGGACGTCCTTCGGGGCGCATTGTGTGGATCGTCTTCTCGGTGGCGGTTCCTGAGTCGATAGCCCGTTCAGAGGCCCGAAGGAAACCCTCCGCCTCGGTGTTGAGTCCCTCAAGTGAACCGTGAACCGAATCAAGCTGACGGCCTACTGCAGTAAGAGCCGCCGCAAAAAATCGAGTCTTCCCGGCTCCGACTGATCCGAATGCTGGGAGTTGCACAGTCCGACGCGCACCGCTACCTTTCACAAGTGGCTCTCCACAGCTTGGACACAGCGCAACGAGGACCTTCGAAGCCGCACTAATCGTTGTCCGGAAGCTTGTCCCACAAGCACAACGACGTTTGACAACACCGAGCGGCCCCGGCGACACGTCGCGGTGGATGATCGAGCAATCCGAATTAGGGCAGTGATAGCTAGGCCGCGGATTGGTTTCATAGCAGTGGGGACACTTCACCTTTGCTCGGACACGGAACATCATGCCGCGGTCCCACAAACGGTATCCCAGAGTCAACAGCTGCTGGCACAAATAAACTGCGCCACCGATGACCAGCATGACGAGTAGCCACACAATGAAAGACGTATACAACGCGAGAACGAAACCTACGAATGGAACGAGGACCCCCGCTACCCATGCGAGCCGTGAAAGAGCACCAATCGCTGCATCCGAGAGGTTCCCCTTCTGGTCGGCATCCTTGCCTCGCGAAGCTCGATTCCACACGGAGCCACCAGCCTTGAGCCACAGCCACGACGCAAGAACTCGCAACTCAGCGGCCACGGCAACGACGTCTCGCTGTGCCTGATAGGGGTTGTACTCAGGCCATGCTTTATCCCACCCAAAGTGCTTGGTAAACCCTCGCGGCGCATGCTTGATAACACGCTCCGCCGCAACTTCGTCGGGTGTCGCAATATCCGGTTGTGTCCGTGAGTGCCCGCTTAGCACACGCAGGGGAACGAAAAGGCCCACAATCAAGCCGACAATAGCAGCAATGAGGAAGGCGCAACACCAGTAGAAGACAAGCCAAGCCAGGATTCGCAAGAATGTAGCGATGACGATCCATATCGCCAAGCCAATTCCAACGATTACGGCAAAGAAAATGAAAACGATTTCCAGACACCCGTCATCCATTAGTTATCCCGTCCTTTCCGATTGAGAAATCCGATGGCTACGCGCGACAGCTTCCGCTTGAAACGTCCTTTTTTCGCATCTCTCGCGAAGTCTTCGAAAGCTGCGAGGACCCGTCGATCCACCAGTTGCTCTGTGGCAGCCTGATACACCAAGCCTCTGCGCACACGGTCATCGCATACTTCAAGCAGGAAGTCCTCCGCACCCACGGCAGGAGCATTAAGTCTGCCCTGTATAGCACCAACCGCCAACGAAATAGTTTCTGCCATCCCACGCACGGTGTTCTCCCTGGTGTTCAGGAAGTAATAGACGGATTCACGCGCCCATTCTTCATAAGCGCCAACTAGATGTGCGACTCCACCTGTATCGGGGCACCTCAGAATAATCGCACCCAGGAAGTCCAACATGAGAGGCGACATCGTGGGAACGTAGGCGATCACCGTCGGCAGATAGGGATTCGGATTCGTTGACGAGCCGAGGGCTGCGCAGCAATGCTGCGCCACAGTATGCACCTGCGCGGCGTATTCACTCAGCCTCCGATAACGCACGACAATCCCCGACTCATGCAAGCTCACAAGAAGTTCCCGAAGGCTCACCGCTGGCTCGCCTGTTTTCAGGGCAGCTGCGATCTGGTCAAATAACCATTCCCCTGCTTCGTCCGTGATTTCGCGCTGAGTCTGCGCCCACATCATGAAGAGTTCGTAATTGGCGGGCAGCTTCGCTTGAGACCACACGAGCCGCCAGCTGTCAGGTGGGATCTGTCCCATGGTGCGCAGCTGAGCAGCGCGTGCACCGATGGGCAGCCTGGCAACAATCACAGCGCTGTTCCATTGCTCGACGCATACCCGCATCGCTGGTGTCAAAGCGGAATTCCTCGTCAGCCATGTCCACGTTCCTTGCATGAGCGTACGGAGATCTTCCTGGCCACCCGAACACCAACGGCGAACGAGAACGCGAGCGAGTTCTTCAACAATCTCCTCTCTGTGTTCCCAGCTCGCGCTTTGCTCGGTCAAATCCGGGCTGGATGCCCACAGCCGAGCAACGCGCGCTACGATTTCTGCTCGGCTCACATCCGCGATAGGTACGTCACAAGCGCGAGCGACTGTCAGAGTTGCAGGCAGGAGAACATCTTCCGAGGTCTCCGCCACCTGCGAGAGAAGGATCGAGGCCTGCGCTCTGGCAGCCTCGTCTTTCCAAGTGAGACGTCCATGCGGACGAGCGCTTGACAGAGCCAGTAGGAGTGCCTCGGATGCACGGGGAATTCCGCTCACAGACTCAAGCACCGACATGAGAACACCAGCAGCCAGGTCCTGGCTCTCTGTGCTCATAAGCGCAGCGATAGTTTCCCCAGCCAACTTCGCATCTTCGGGCGTTTCCACGGCACACGTCACGGCTAGATCCAGCAGATCATCCCCATAGAACATAAGATCGTCATCTTGCCTGGTAATGGCTAGGCCTCGTAGCGCTTGCATAGCGACAAGCCAGTTTCGATGATCCCCAACGTTCTGGGGGAAAGACGCCAGTGCAGCAGCACGCGTAGCCAGGTCACGCCCAAGAAAGCCCTCCCAGCACCGCGCGACATCAATCGCGGCAAGCGCAGTGGCGGAATCTTCATGCAAGAACCAGTCCGCTTGTGTAAGCGCAGACTCACTCGCCTCCAGTGGGGCAATAAGGCAACGATCGAGATCAATCACGTTGACCCCGGCCCGGGGTACACTCGGATCCGGCTGTGGGCCAAATGCGGGACTGGCGGCCACAATGTCGGCCTTTGTGATCATCGGATCCTGCACGAGGCCCCGGATGCTGAGCGAGAGAGAACGTTCCCTCTCGATGAAAAGGGTACCGAGTGCGATCCACTTGCGTGCGAGGGCCTCGTCAGCGGTGACGATCACCAGACGCTTGGAAGTCTCATCGGTCACTTGCTCGACCATCGTGAGAAATTCCGCGAAGTGAGCGACTGCCCAGGCATCATTCTTGACCATGTCACGCAGTGCGTCGGCTTCAAAGTCCCGCGTTACTTCGAGCGGCGCTGCCCACTGAGTTAGTGTCTGGCTCGGCGCCTTTTCAAGAGACCAGTTTCGCGCGCCAAGAAACTGCGCAGGGCGCATCATTCCAAAGTCGTCTGGATCAGACGTCGCGATCGCTTGAGTCAGAAGGTTACCGGGTCTCCCATTGTTGGTGACACCAGTCGAAATACCCCGCGAGAGGTAGTAACGCCCCGCGTGCGCGCGGTAAGCAAAGGAGGCCGGGTGCTCCAGCGGATCGTGATCGACGTTCCAGCCGACAACCACGCGGTGAAGCATGTAGTCACGGATAACCTGACGGTCCTGTGCTGTCATTCCCTCGGAAAGGGCCTGAAAGTTGAATCCGTCAATGCCATCGACAGCCTCATTTGCCCGAGTGTCCGTGTAAATCGCTACATCAAACATCACGTCACCCCTGGCGTGGGATAAACCCACGTTCAGCCATAAGCCACAGCAGCGGTTCACCCACCCTGTGGGGGATGATGCCACGCTCGTCAATACGCTGAGTCGAGTAATTCGGTTCAGATCCCAAGGCAGATAAGCCGAAGAACCTGTAGTTCGCGTAGTTCGTATCGAGCATCGTGAGCAGGCCATCCCCACCCCAATGAGAAACCAGGGAAGCAATGTGATCATGCATGGATTTCGCCTCCTCCTCATCAAAATAGGGAAGCTTGGACGAAGGATGCCGTATCGGATTGTTCTGGGGCACTTCCTCCCAGAAAGCATCGATCTTAGAGATGACGACAGCAACCGGCTGCTTAATCTTCCGATTGCGCTTGACTCGCTCGTTTTGCCGAAGGACTTCCGTGATGGCGTGCAGAACATTCTCCGGCGAAGTCTCAACCCGCTGATCATCTAAGGCTTTGCTGCGGCCCGCATTCCCCGGAAAGCTAAAGGGATCGAGGAGCAGAATAATCCCATCGGTCGCCAGCAGGTACGTCATACTCAAAGCGCGCTCGTCGACGGCGAGATCCTCACCCGCAGTGTCGTAGAACGAAAACACCGTCGACTTGTAGTCACCAAGTGCGGCCTTCGCGATCCCGTCGCGCGGAATCTTCCATTCAAACACCACTGGTGTTGTCTTTTCTCCGGCTGCTTGCTGGGTCTGTGGAGGAAGCTGACCGGATGTGGATTCCATCTGGTCGAGAAGGTTCTTGAGCTTTGCTGCCTGACCGTTTTCTTCACCAGCACCATAGACCGTGATAACGTGCTTGAAACGTCGGCCGATCGGCCCGTTGGTTGCCAGCTCACGCATGAGAACCGCCAGCATCACGGTTTTACCCGAGGAACGCGCGCCCACCAGACCAAACAGCGGAGAATCACTCGAGAAACCGTCGGGCAGCCGCGAATGGCATTGGGGGCACAAACGCACACCCGTCGGCCCGAAACACTTCGGACATTCTGCTCTCCGCACCTCCCGAAGCATCGACGGAGTCAAAGGAGTGAAGGCCGGATAGTATTCGTTCAGGTCACCGAAATACCGTTCTCGTGCGCTATCGACTACTTTGATACACGGTTGCTTCCCCGCTGCCGGGCGTCCCAAGCAACGGAAGGACGCCTTACGCAGGTCGATATCCGTATAGCAATAGGGGCACGACGCTACAAAACCCGGTAGAGGCATCGGTCATCCTTTCATCGATGAAGTGGACGGATCATTGAGAATGATTGGTGAAGCCGAGTCCGCAAAGAGACGTACCCAATAGCCGCCTTTGATCTTCGGGATGGAAAAGCTACGATAGTGGGTGAGGTCCGTTGAAAAATCGAAGTGAAGGCTCGCTATCTGTTGCCCGTCTTCAGGACGAGACGGCATGAACGCGCCAGCGGCCATCACGGCAACCAGATCCGCTTCGCCGCGGAATCCATCACTCGTGACACTTACGCGCGCTTCGCGCCCCCCGAAGGGACCTCGAGGCAGCTTGAGCTGATACCGTATACTCGGAGGTACGGCTTTCAGGCGAACGGTAACAGGCGCGAATGTGTGCTCTTTGCCAAGACTTGGCACTACTGTTCCAACTGACACTTCGGTGATCAGCTCAGCATTTGGAATACGCACACCGCCGTCGCGTCTGTAGACAAACCGATCAACACGCTTGTGCCCGCTCTTCCCATTGACGGCAGACCACGTCACGTCCATCAAGTAATCACCGTGGGGCCACACCCACGAGACGTTCAGTTCGGAGCCGAGACGCACCGCCTCCACGTCACGAGGTGGTGGCGCTGCGCCGGCAACGACTGCCCCTCCGACGATTCCCTCGGTCCCATCCCATGTGACAGGCACAAACGAACGCACATCGGGCAGCACGTAGAAGTCCATCGTCTGGCGCACTCCACTACTCCGGATTGCGCCCATGACCCGTTTCCCAGTCAATACGTCAAGTCGATCTGCAGTAACGCGTGCCCCAGTCTCCACTGCCATGTCGATAGGCAGTGACCATAATTCCGTGGCGTAGCCCGGGACCTCGGTCCATTCAGCACGTACCCCGGGTTTTCCATCCGGCATCCTGGTACTGCCGATGCTCAGATCGCGTACTGCATGGACAGTACCGCGTGGCGTCGCGTCGAGGGTGGTCGATTCAGAAAGAACGGACTGTCCGTTCACCACGTAATGGGCTCTCAGAACAACAGTGTATTTCTGTCCGAGTTGAAGCCCTTCGATGCGCAATCGCCCCTGTGTCGTCGTGGGGAATGCCCTGCGCGTTCCGTCTGCGCTGATCAGCTCTCCCGACACACCCGCAACCTGAGCTGGTGCTTGCCAGAAGACCGTCACGTCGTCTGAGGTCACGACCGTGCGCGCATCGGAGGGCGGTGGCAGGACCGTTATCCGCGAAACCGCCGGAGCTGAGTAGCTAGCCCCCTGACGGAACGCGAAAACTGCGTAGACCGCCTGGTGTGCGACGAGCGGCGAAGGATCGAAGGCCGCCTGATCAGCTGTCGCTGCCGCAATCGTCAGTCCTACCTTAGGATTCGCCGGTGTACCCGATTCGCTGCGAACCACGGTATACCTGATATCAGGGTCCTGCGCGCCTCGCCACGCAAGGGCAACACCTTTCCTACTCGGGGAATAGCTCACGTCCAGACCCGTTGGCTGGTCGGGAGGAATCTGAGACAAGAGACGGGTGATTTCCGTATCTTCATGGTCCACCGAACGTGCATCCCCAAGCGCTGCACGAGCTCCGGAAAGGTCCTTCACCGCTATCGCTTGGCGATACGCCTCCATCGCGGCACTTTTGCGTTCCTCTGCAGCTGTAAGCGCTTCGACTGCCTCTCGGGCAATAGGGGATTGCGCTTTATCTTCATCCCCGCCGACCAGCGCGAGGTAAAGCCTGCGCGCACCCGATAGATCCCCAGCTGCGATCAAATCCTTCACCTTGGCAATGTCGGGTCCCGATCCACCCGTGGCTACACCCGCGAGCAATCTACGCGCGTCGAGATCAGCAAGGCCAATGGCCATCAGACGGTTGAGTGCAAGCGTTGGCGTCAACCCTTGCGTCCGCACAAGTTGTTCCGCCAAATTCGCCCACCATGCAAGAATAAGGTCACGCACATCGGAGTCTGTCGTACACTCTTCTCCGATTTTAGTGAGAACCTTCTTCGCACTTTCCATAGAGTCGCCGGACCTAGTGTTCACGGCCGACTTAGACTGGCGCAGATCAGCGATCCCTACCACGCGCCGTCTGTTTCCGGCGACGACAGCGCTCAACTCATCGATCACACGAATATCACGTGGGTGTTCTGATCGTTCGTGTAACAGCAATACCTCAACAATGTTAGTCATGCCAGGCGGCAAGTTCCCTTTGGACCATGCGTTAGCCGCCTTGCTTACTGGCACCTCAAAGTCAGGGCACACGCGGACCCCCTGCCCTTTGACAGCACCCGCCAGCTCGGCATCCGTCACACTCGCGGCAATTCCGTAAGCCGATGCCGCTTGGCGCAATTGCTCAGCAGTTACGACAGCGAGGGGATTATCCTGCTTAACTGCCTGTGCAAAGTCATTCAACTCCGCCTGGCCAATCTCCGCTGCGCAATGCGATAATTCTTCCCAAAATTCAGGGTCGCACACATGTTGCTCAAGCACCTTATTTACCGCTGCGAGTAGCTGTTTAACCAGCTTTGCAACTGGAACACGAGCGGCGTTCAGATGTCTCTCTAGCCCCTGAACATGCTTTGTTAGCTCATTTTTTGACATGCCGGGAGTGATGGCAAAGAGCGCGGCTATATCTGCCTTACACAGGGCTTCAATTACCGTTGTTTCGTCCTGCGCACCGCTGAGCGCACGCAGCGCGCCATTGATTGCGGACTGTTGCGCCGCATTAGTGCTCAGAGGTTTCAGAACAGAATCCTGATACGCCTTTTTGTCGAACATTATGCTCTCTGCCTCACTTCCGGGGATGGTGCCTACGACCGAGTCATGATCTGGGCGATCTGCTTCCTTGCCTTCTTGACGTCCTCCTGACTCAAGACAGAGACTGCTGCCTCCGCCTTAAAGGACCGGCCTGTTGCCGGTTCGACAACGAGCAGGGTTGCAACGCCTTCCTCCGACACTTCCAGGGTCACCTCGATGGGATCTCCCCTTCGCATCGGGGGAAGTCCCTCGATGGTTGTACTCGGTCCAGAAATCATCGCCTTGTTATCCCGCGTGTCTTCGGACTCCACTTCACCACCTTGTTCGAAGAGAGAGACCTCGACGCTCGACTGCCCGTCTTCAACGATGCCACCAGTCAACGAGGCAACGAGTGGAAGCGTCTCATTTGCGTGCGCGAGGAAATTGACATACTCCTCAAACTTGCCCTTGTCATTCTCCCTGACGAGTCGCACTCCCAGCCCTCGCGAGAGCACGTTGGTTACCACGGTCCGGCCAGGGCCAATGCCGAACATCGGCTTCGAATCGCCGAAATCAGCCGATGTATTGTCTGTCGCCCCCGCACCGATTTCTGCGAAGCCCGGATCGGGAAGCTCTCCCTGCCCGAAGATCGCGGCACCCTTGGCCACCGACAGATCAAAGTCAGTATTTTCGGCGTTAAAACCCGCTTCTGCGAGCGTTGTCCTAATCATCGGCATACGCGAGGACCCACCGACGAGGAGGTAACGATCAACGGTCAGACCCGGGAACTTATTCTGCGCTGTTTCGATGACTCGCCGGGTGATTTCAATGGTTTGTGCCACAAGGTGTGACGTCGCTTCTTCGAACTCTTCACGCGTGACTTTGACATGTTCCTTCTTGTCCTGGTACCGGAGAAGAATGTTGGCAGATGCACGTTGGGTCAACGTCTTCTTCGCGTCTTCGACTTCCACTCGAAGCTCGGTCATGAAGTCTTCATCGAACGAGGGATCATTGTCATCGTCAAGGCCCGCCTGTTCCTTGAAACGATCCAAGAATATATCCTCCAGGCACTGGTCCCAGTCGGCACCACCAAGCAGACGATTGCCGTCGATAGCAACAACTTCTACTTGCCCCGCACACGACTTTAGGATGGTCGTATCGAAAGTACCACCGCCGAGATCGAAGATAAGCAGGGTCTGTTCTTGCTCCTGTCGGGCACACAGGGAGATGGCAGCCGCGACCGGCTCCGGGATAATACCGACAACTTCCAGACCGGCGATCTCTCCGGCTTGCTTGGTCGCTTGCCTTTCCTGGGTTCCAAAATATGCCGGGACAGTGATAACAACCTTGCTGATATCCAGGTTATTCTGGCTGTTGGCGTCGCTGACCAGCTCTTTCAAGATCAAGGCAGAGATGGACTCCGGAGTGTACTCCCGCCCCCGGAATTCTAGCGGGAATTCCTCGCCCATGTGGCGCTTGATAAGGGAACAGGCATTCTCAGGGTCGCTAACCTGCGTCTGCTTCGCCTGGCTGCCAATGACAACGGTGCCGTCTTCATCGAAGAAAACAACCGACGGAGTCGTGTCTTCACCGACAAAATTCTTGACAATTTCAGGCATTCCATCGTCATTAACAAGGGCGACAGCAGAGTATGTCGTTCCCAGGTCGATCCCATAGACTTTGTCACTCATGCGATAGTTCCTTCCTTATGTGATTCCGTGTTTGTTGTTGCTTCGTCAGATGTTGTTTCCAACATAGCGTCATAGCGGTACACAGTTACCTGCGCAGGTAGGAAAGCACGCTCGGCTCCCGAGCGCTTCAGGCCTTGACGCAGAACCCTGGCCACCGTCCAATCCAGATCACGCACACCCGTTCGCGTAGTCTTCCGCGCGGCATGGAGAACCCTGTCGAAAGCATCACCGACCCTAACACCGACAGATTCCACTCCCAGTAGGTCAAGCGACTCGATGAGCACATCATGGAAGTAGTCGAATTCAACATCCGCCTTATACCCCTCCCCCTGTGCACGTGCCAGCGCTGCAGAGTCTGCGGCCTGGGTCAATAGGAGGGCCATCCTTGTCAAAACAGGACCGAAGAACTGCTGTATCTGATCGGCCCTGAGCAATTCAATGCGACTTTGAAGCTGACGTACCAGATTCTCATAGAACTCTGCCCGTTCGGAAAAAGCCTGTACATCCGCACGCACCCCAGAGAGAAGCTCAGCAATGTCTGCCTTGCCGAACTCGTCATACGCATTGCGCATCGTAGGCAGCGTATCCGCGACCGATTTAGCCGCGTTAACAGAAGCATCATCGACGCTGTTTCCCAAAACCGCACCCGTATCGCTCTCGGTCTCAAAAGCTGGTGAGGTCGCCTCACTGTCCGGAACGACACTTGTTGAATCACTCATCGCATATCTCCTTCGATGATCAAATGGCCAACCAGACAAGTCATCCCAAAACGACGTACATGCAGGTCAATACATATGATTCGCTGTGCCTCTATCTCCAAGTATCACTCTTTGTCACAATACCCTTTAATGAACGAAATATTGCAACGAGTTGACAAAACACCCACAAATCTCTCCGTAATCTAACCTACACCCCCATCTTTGGTTATGACTTCGTAATTCTAAGCTAGATATAGCTTACATCACGTATCTATACTTGTCTAGCACTCATTTGTCCAACAACTTATACAATAGCAACCCTGAAATATAGGATCTAGGCCCCAGCAACACGGGGGTTGTAGGACAAAACGTGTTGGTTGGGGAGTTAGTCCCAGGTGTTGTGGTAGGGGGTGGTGTGGTGGAGTTGGTTGAAGCAGATTGCGTCGCCCCAGCCGGGGATGGTGGCGGTGGTTTGGTGGGTTTGGGTGGCGTGTTGCCAGGTGTTTTCGAGGGGTGTGTCGGTGGGCATGGTGGCCAGGATTGTCGCTGCTGGCTGGGGGTGGGGAGAGTGGGTGTAGCACCACCAAAACACGGCTTTCATGCGTCGGGTCAGGCCCATGGCGCGGTGGTCGCGCAGCATCTGGCGTAGGCGCGCGTTCGTGCTTTCGATCTGGTTGGTTGTTGCGGGCATCTGGCGTGTCCAGGTGGGGTCCAGGTACGTGAACAACAGACCTTGCCTGATGAGCTTGTTGAGGCTGTTACGAGCCCGAACGAGACGTTCGTGGGTGTATTCCCACCCCCCTCAGGCCTGCGTGTTTTCTCCTCCAGGAAGCCCTTCCAGCGCGTGCACCACCCCTGGTAGGCGCCTATCCATTCCTGAGCATCTTCTCGGCCCTCCACGTGCAAGAGTTGTTGTCCAAGAGCGTATAAGTGTTGTGAGGCCTCCAGTTTGGGGCGCGTTGTGGTGGCTTGGCGAATACGGCAATACGCGTGGAAGGTACAGCGCTGGACGGCCGTGGCGGGCCAGACCTTCGTGCACGCTGTGGCGAACCCACTGCCCCCGTCGGTGAGGACCAGGGCCGGGGGCGCGATCCGGCTCATGAGCGCTTCCCAGGCCCAGGAATTCTCACTCCTAGCCGCGTACCAGCCCAGCACATGATCGGGTGTTTGGGCGATGAGCACCACGGCGCCTCGGCCCAGGTGGATACCATCGACGAAGATGACGTCATGAACCTCATCGATGATCGGGCTGAGCGGCCATAACTGCCATAACGGCTCACAACGCCTACGAAACGAGCGGCCCCCGCCAGGCACATCCGCCTGACGGCGACGACCCAGCAGCCAGGCCACGAACTCATCAAGATGCTTGGCCGTGGAGTCAATGTCGTTCAGCGTCGTGATTTGGCAGGGTTTACACCGCCAGCGCTGACGACCTGTTGACGTCTTACCGTGACGGATCATGGGGCAGCCACACACAGGCCCGCGATGCAGTATTCACAGGAACGAGGCAAACACGACCAACTAAAAACATGACTTTCCCGCGCGACAAAGCCGAAAAGTCACCCTGCTAGCAACACGATTTGTCCATCCTCATAGTTGGTCCCAACCAACTAAAACACCGACTTTCCACCACCACAAAGCCGAAAAGTCGGGTTAAGGGTCAAAAAGTGTGTCCGGAATCGCGGATTTTCACGGATTGACCTGTAGGTTTCCGGAAAGTAT
>ERZ773013.434-NODE-434-length-26472-cov-6.725215_pt1 | contig 26472 bp, 20 predicted proteins | sample MGYA00511670_ERZ773013 | MGnify/ENA primary metagenome ERZ773013 (study PRJEB29015, sample SAMEA2738120) | human oral metagenome | biome: human oral; feature: human-associated habitat; material: saliva | place: China | collected 2257 ... | reverse complement strand
ACTCGTTCCTCTCCCCCATCTCGGCGGCGGCATACCCGATCCCCCTCATCCGGGCAGAGGTGAGTCAGGGGTAGAGGGGGATCAGGGTATTGACTGTTCGCCACAGCATGGATCTTCGGAGATAGCTAACTCCGAGGTTGGGCCGAGTTCTTAGCGCCCCATCCCGACTCAGCTACCAAGAATATTCGCACACTAATCAGCTTACGCACACTGGACATTTAGTAGCTTCTGTAACGCGGACGAACGCCATTGTTAATCTTCTTTGCCAAATCAATCAGCTCCTTGGGATTGCCTCGGCGCCATCCATGAGCAACCGCCCACTCAGCCATCTTCTTCGGAGGAAGAATGATCCCCTCGTCATGTAGACGAAGCAGCGGCCGAACCACGTCACTCTTGTCACGGCCCACAGAGATCGTGTTGTTATGGTTGATCATCTGGGTTATCCGCTCGAGCGCATCAACAATTGTCGGGGTGAGCTCAGCTTCAGGCTCAAGCCCAGGGAGAGAGCCGCGATCCACAACCGGCTCGAAGGTGTGAACTACCTCAGCATTAACTTCCTGGGCCCAGATCTCCAAAGGACTCGACCACTGGACGACTGCCAGCGCCGTTACCCCCACCGCTCCAGCTGGGTACGCCAGATTCTCAGCATCGGGATACATCGCGAGAACAGGACCATTGACACGGTGTGTATCTTTCCCTACCGCAATCTCAAGATCCGCTCCCTCTTCTTTCGATAGATCCCTCAGGAAATCATTGTTGTTGAGGATTCCTCTCTGCATGACCCACAACGTGAGCACTTGCCCTGCACCCACATGCTGGCGCGCCCAACTCAGTGCCGCTTTGGCACCTTCTTCAGTCAGGTCCGCAATAGCACAGGGATAATCGATCGTTCTCGCAAACATCGTGGTAGATACCTCCAACTTTTCGTCATCATGTTGTGTTGTCAATCGGCGCGGACAGGATTCAGGTTTTTGAAATTTGAGGAGAGTTACCGTCTTCGACAACTCAACCCGAAAACCCCTAGCTGACAAACAACACGTTAAAGAGGGGCATGCTCATCTGCGTCCGTCAGCTGCAGAAGCGGACTCGGCCGGGGCAAACAAATTGCGTCCACCCTTTGACGCCACGCCGGACGGGTTCCAGAGTATCCAGGGGCAGCGCACGCTGCTGCCCTCAGATTGGAAAGAGTCCGTGTTTGGCCGGATCATGAAGAAGGTGGACACATCCCCATACTGGGATGACTGGTCCGCGGACATTGCAATGGTCGCGGATCGCTACATCCATTCGTTCGCCCACCTGCTGGAGGACGCGGAACGCCAGGATCCGTTCCAGGAGTTCGTCGGGACGCTGCACCAGACCTTGAATCCGTCGGCGGATAACGAGTCGGCGGTGGAAATGCTTGCCCAGCACATTCTCGCCAAACAGCTGTTTAACGCGATGCTTCCGGATCATTCGTTCTCACAGCAGAACCCGCTGAGTTGAGCGATGAACACAATCCTGGCATGCTGGCCACCCACTCGATGCTCGAGAACGAGCGCCGCAATCTGGACGCCTTCTACCAGGCGATGGTGGAACGTATCGAGGCCGTGCACACCCTGACAGGCAAGCAAGAGACTATGCGCTCTACGACCGCTTCTTCTCGCAGGCCTTCCCGTGTATAAGCGAGCGTTTGGACATCGTCTTCACGCCCGTCCAGGTCGTTGACTTCATCATCCGCAGTGCCAACGACGCGATGCATTCCGCGTTCAACCAGAGTCTGGGGGATCCGGGCGTAGCCATAATCGAGACTTCCATGCCACAACGGATACAAACACGCGCGAACTTCGTTTTACCCGCTTGATTGACTCACCAGTAGTGGGCTGTTGTCACTGAACGTTGAAGGTCTTCGAGCGCTTTTCACCGCGCTCAAGCCAGCTGATCGTTAAAGTCTGGCCCGACATGCCCATTGCGTAGACGACCGGGATTCTCCAAACGCTGCCAGCCTCTAGGGTGATGGGTTCGTCATTGGCCATGATGCGCATGACACCGGACGACGCCTGCCCTTCAAATGTCACGGATTCGGCAGACTCATCGCCGATATTGGTAACTTCAAACCAATGTTTCGTTTGGTATCTGATCTTGCCACGCTTGTCAATTTCCTTTTCGCGCCGCTCGCTCTTTGAGTCGACGCGGAAGCGGACACCAATCGGCTTGTGTCGCACCGCAGTCACGGAGAGATCAATCTTGGCGAGATCATGTTCGAGGGCGCTCCAGATTTGATTCTCCAGTTGGCGAATGTCATCGAATTCTCCGAGCAATCCCCGCTCCCTGATTTCATTCTTGAAATTTCGGAGACCCTCGAGTTGCGTAGTATCGACGTCATGAGGAAGTGGGGCTCTTGAGAAATACAGGTGTACCGGTTTCCCGCTGCTGACGGCACGCTCGATCTCTTCAACTGTGCCCGATACTGCATCTGGTGTTGGTGAGCCGAGTCGGCTACCGAATAGCGCGACCACGATATCAGCTCCGTCGACACCCTGTGCGTTGATAATCTCCTGGGGGTGACCTCCGAGCAGCGGCACAGAGTTGGTCTCCCACCGCCACGGCAGTAAGACTACATTTCGAGTCGTCGCGTGAAGTCGATTCCATGAGTGAAGAGCATCTTCGACTGCATCTCGAGCATCGGGTACGTCGGATGGGGAGGCGATGAGAACGCGCAGAACAGTTGCCGGAAAGCTCATGGCTCTATTCTATGTGCGCAACCGTCCCGGTAACTCGAGGAGCGTCCTTTGGCTACTAGGAGCTGGTCGCGATTGTCTGTTCACCGCCGTCACAGAAATGGAAGGTCACTGTGCCACTGGTGCTGACGGGGCCTTTGTCGAACAGAATGACATACAGGTATGGGCTGAAAACCAGCTAATCGACGTCGAGTTTGGAGGTTTCCTAGCTCTTCATAATTGGGGGTGTAGTTGGGGTCTGAATCCTCCTGTTTCGAGGAGTGCTCGGGTGATGTAGTTGGTGAGGTTTCGCAAGTCCGAGTGCGGATCCGCGTAGGTGTTCGAGACGTCCGTTGATGGCTTCGGTAGGACCGTTGCTGGTGTGGGGATGATCGAAGTAGGCCAGGATGTCCCCGGCTCGGCGTTTGAGTGTCCTGCCCAGCGTGATGAGTTCGGTGAGGCCCCTCGGTACGCGCGTGGAGGTCAGTGTGTTGATTTCGGCTTGCATCAGGGCCTTACCGCGGATTTTGTTGGGATCACGATAGGCGTCGATGATGTTCTGGTAGACGCTCCAGGTGACTTCGAGGGCGATGTGGTAATCGCTGGCGAACAGGTCGAGGATCTGGTGCTGCTGGCGTGGGGTGAGCAGGCAGGATCTGGTGTGTAACATCCTGCGGGCCTTGTATAGGGGGTCGGTGGCACGCCCGCGCCGGTGGTGGAGTTCTTGCTGAATGCGTCTGCGGCACTCATCCAAGGCGTTGCCAGCCAGGTGCACGACATGGAAGGGGTCCATGACTGCCCTCGCGCCGGGGAGTTCTTCAGCGGCTGCGCTTTTGAACCCGGTGAATCCATCCATCGCGACGATCTCAATGCGTTCGCGCCACGTGTCAGGGCGGGAGGCCAGCCAGGTTTTGAAAACCTGCTTGGAGCGGCCCGGGACCATGTCCAGGAGCCGGGAGGGACCGCGACGGTCTCGTACGGGAGTGACGTCCAAGATGACGGTGACGTATTTGTCGCCGTAGGGGGTGTGGCGCCACACGTGTTCATCCACGCCAATGACACGCACCCCTTCACACCGAGCTGGATCATTGATCAGTAGACGCACCCCTTCGGCCAGGACAGCAGTGTTGGCGGTATTCCAGGACACGCCCAGGGCCTGGGCGATGCGCGCCACCGTCACATGATGAGCAACCACACCCGTCAGCGCCCAGCGCACCGCCGCACGCGAGAGCTTGGCACGTGGATCCGCCGCTTGACTCATGTCTTGGCGCCACACGTGAGCACACTCCTGGCAGCGGTAGCGGCGCACGCTCGCATGCAACATGGTGGGGTGCCACCCGCAGGGTACGTGAGCCAAGCGCCTGACCACCGTGTTACGTACGACGCCCTCGCCCCCGCACTGTCGGCACCACCGATCCTCACCCACTACCTTGCAGGCCAAGACGGTCCGATCATCTCCTACATGTTGACCTATCACTTCCAGTCCTAGGTCATCCAGGCCCGTGAAGGCACTCAGATCAGGGCGATCAAAGGTAGCATTGGACATGCCGAGGTCTTTGAGATGGGCGGTGTAGGAATCTCCATCATCGGAAGACCTCGACCCCTACCCGGCCACGACACGCCGAACCCCGCATACCACCCCCACACCCTCAATTATGAAGAGCCGCCTAACGACAACAGCCACTAAGATCAAGAAATATCAGCCTCCCGCTGGTAATGCTGGCGATCCGAGTACATTGAAACAGATGGGCGCTCGTCCGTACACGGTTGGGACATATTTGAACAGCTCGTCTCGTGCTGATAGTTTCAAGGAATATTTTTACAAGGAGGCTTAGAAGTCTGTGACAAACCATGTAAATAAGAAATATCATCTGAAAGATGCGAATGATATCTATAAGAGTCAGTCGGCTATACTAGCTGGTACTCCTCCAGTATTGAAGGCTGGGGAAGCATTGGATGGTTCTCATAAGATAGCTGCAGGGAAACATTAATGAGCGCTGTTGAAGACGGACTCCTCGGAGGACTCATCGTCGCCCTGATACCGGGCTACCGTATTAAGCTCGGCAAGCCCACGCTGAATAAGAGGCAGAAAAGGCCCATCCTGGCATATATCTTCTTCTGGCTTGTGACTATTCTCGGGTTTGTCGGCATGCCGCTTATATGGCTGTCCCTTGGTCTTGGGGATGTGCAGCCCGGTTCAGAGGATTTTACCGTTGCGATTTCTGGTCTCATTTTTGGCGTCGTGTCCCTTGGTCTGCTGGGTGCTATCCCGCTGAACCACTGCTACGCCTTCTACCTCGAACTACGCGAGGACCACGTGCGGTGGCGTAACTGGCGGTGGAAGGAACGCACCTTCACCTACCCCTCCATCACGTTCGCCCACGTGGAGGAGAACATGAAGAACGGGTTCTTGCGCATTGGCAGTACTGAGATGGGTAAGCGTACTTGCAGCTTCGACCCGTATCAGTTTGATGCGACGATTCTTATGGCGCAGGTGCTGTACCGTGACGATCATGGGCGCTGGGCTGAGGAGGACGGCTTGGATGTGATGAGTGTGGTGGGGATGTACGGCTCTTCGCAAGATATTTATGCCCAGTTTTATGACTTGTGTAAGACGAAGTATGTTGTTGGGCAGACGAAGAGTGGGCGTCGGGTGCGTCGAGGCAAAATACAGTAAGTCTTCCGAGGACTGAGCCTAAAAATAAAAGCCCCTGGGCTGAGATGAACTACACCCTCAATTATGAAGAGCCGGTTATGCCCGGACTTGTTAGAGTCCGGGGCATCACCGTGTTCGTTCACCTTGTTCGTGACGTGCACTCGTTGTTCTGACCTATGTGTCCGCAGTGTCATTCGGCTTAAAGGTAGAGCAAGCGAGGCTGGCTCAGGGACGCTAATCCAAACACGTGGGGGTATCCTCAGAACAGTCGAAGAAGACCAGTCCTCGAGCCTGAAAGTGAGCCGCACATGCGAGTAGTTGTCGTCGGAGGAGTCGCGGGTGGCATGAGCGCGGCGGCACGCCTGCGCAGGCGCGACGAGGGCGCCGAGATCATCGTGCTGGAGCGCAGCAAGTACGTGTCCTTCGCGAACTGCGGGCTCCCGTACTACGTCGGCGGCGAGATCGAAGACCCCGCCAAGCTCCTCCTCCACACCCCGCACACCCTCAAAGCGGCCCTCAACCTCGACGTGCGCATCAACTCCGAGGTCACCGTGATCAATCCGGGCACCCGCAGCGTCCAGGTCACCGACACGGAGACTGGCGAGGCCTACACGCTCACCTACGACCACCTGATCCTTTCCCCCGGGGCGCTCTCCAGCCAGCCCCCGATCGACGGCCTCGACTCCCCGCGCGTGCACACCCTGCGCACTGTCGATGATGCCCTCGCCCTGCGCGAGGCCTCGGGCACGCGAGCCGTCGTCCTCGGCGCCGGGTTCATCGGCATCGAGGCCACCGAGGCCCTCGCGCAGCGAGGCTTCGAGACCCACCTCGTCGAGTACGCCGAGCACGTCCTGCCGCCCCTCGAGGTCGAGATGGCCACGCTGGTCACCCACGAGCTGAGCAGCCTCGGCGTGTGCGTCCACGCAGGCGTCGCCGCCCAGTCCGTCACGCATGGCGATGATCATGACTCCGTGATGCTCTCCGACGGCACCGTCCTGACCGCCGACGTCATCGTCCTATCGACCGGCGTGCGCCCCGACACCGCCTTCGCCGAGGCCGCGGGCATCGAGACCAGCCGCGGCTTCATCCTCGTCGACGACCGCGGGCGTACCAGCGTGGACGACGTCTACGCGGTTGGTGACGGCACGATGGGTCGCGACCACGAGCGCCCCGTCACCTTGGCTGGACCCGCAAACCGCGGGGGACGCCTCGTCGCCGATGTGATCGCCGACGCCGAACACGGCGAGGCCACCGCCCGCCCGATACCACGCCCCCAGGGCACCGCGATCGTCCGGATCGGGAGCCTCACTGCCGCCATGACAGGCGCTAATCGCCAGGCCCTCGATGCCTCGGGCACGCAGTACTTCACGGTGCACACGCACGCGAACCAGCACGCCGGCTATTTCCCCGGCGCCAAGCCGATCCATATCCTCATGCACGTGGGCACCGACGGGCAGATTCTTGGCGCACAAGCCGTGGGCGCCGACGGCGTGGACCGCCGCATCGACGTCATCGCCACCGCCATGCGGGCCGGCCTGAGCGCGACTGACCTCATCGATCTGGACCTCGCTTACGCCCCGCCCTACGGCCAGGCCAAGGATCCCGTCAACCAGACCGGAATGGTCGCCCACAACGTGCTGGCCGGCGAGCTCGTCCTCACCGGCCCGGATGCCCTCACCGAAGACATGCCGGTCCTGGACGTGCGCACGCCCGGCGAGTACGCGGCCGGGCACATGCCGAACTCCCTCAACATCCCCCACACCCAGCTGCGCGACCGCCTCGATGAGGTCCGCACCTGGGTCGAGACCAACGTCGGCGACCAGCCCTTCGTCGTCATGTGCGCCGCGGGCGTGCGCTCCTGGATCGGCTACCGCATCGTGCGCCACGCGGGCTTCAACGTCACCATGCTGTCGGGCGGCATCCAGACGCTGCGCGCGTGGCTCGGAGAGAAGGCCGAGGCCGTGCTGGTGAAGGAGGAGGGATGAACCTGAGGATTTCGGCCTCGAAAACGACCCTGCGTCGGAGTTCGAAGAGGTAGAATCTCTAGTCACAACCGGGACCATCACGCCCGAAGAACTCGGGCAACTGTTCCTCAGATTGGCCTGATGCGACGGCGCGGCCAGACTGAGGGTGCAACGTCACAACACCATGGCGCGGATCCAATGACGAATTCGCGGCGCAACAACGAAGGAGACGATCATGTGTCGACCCACCACCTGCGAGGTATGCGGAAAGACCACCTGGAAGGGCTGCGGCAAGCACATCGACTCGGTGAAGGAACAAGTGCCCCCGGATCAGTGGTGCGATAAGGACCATACTGACGAGGAGTATGCCAACGCTAAGAAGAAGAGTGGCTTCTTCGGTAGTTTCTGCAGCTAGCCTGCAGCCCACTGTCAGCGTCGCGAGCACCGCGACGCTGGGTAATTCACGCCCTTTTCGAGGCCTTCACAGCTGATGTGTCAATGGTGACCGCAGCGTGGTTTAGTGTCTCGCGCGTCTCGAACTCGGCGCACCGAGCTATCGTGAATGCGCGTGAGAACAAAATTAGAGCCTGATACCTGGATGGGTTCACCGAGGAACGAAGCGACTCGTTTGTGAGGGATACATTCGTAACATGAGTGCGCAAGGTTGCGCAGTCTGAATAAGTGTGGAAGTTACAGTGTTGAGCATGAATTCCCGTTAGAGCCGAAGACTTATTTTTACGACTGGTTGTATGCGTTAATCCTGAGCGGTCGATCAACTGTCAGGCAAGGTCAGTGGCCAAAGTGGTAGGTCTTGCCCGGGCAGGGCTTCTGACAGATGCCTTGCAGTCACCTCAAGCGTTTCTAGAACTCGGGTATAATTAGGTTTTCGTTGACCTGTCACTTCGTTTGAAAGTGGAGGAACAATATGATCTGGGATCGGGTTGCCCCGCTCTACGACCTCGCTGTCAACACGCTCAACAGGAGGGTGTACTACGGGACAGGCAGCGCTGTTGCCCGGTTGATTCGCCCCGGCGATACCGTGCTCGAATGTGCGTGCGGCACGGGCACGATCACCGCAGCCATCGCTCCCGCATGTGCGCGTGTGGTCGCGACCGACTACTCCGAGGGGATGCTCAAGCAGGCCGGGAAGAAGCTCGCGCGCTACCCGAACGTGGTCGTCGAACAGGCGGATATCACCCACTTGCGCTACGCGGACAACTCCTTCGATACGGTCGTTGCTGCCAACGTCATTCACTTGCTGCCTGAACCGGGCGACGCGCTCAAGGAGCTCAAGCGGGTTACGCGCCCGGGCGGCACGATCATCGTGCCTACCTACGTGATTCCCAAGAAGCGTGCACACACCATATTTTTGAAGCTGATCTCCCGATGCGGCATACACTTCCAGGAGCACTTCGACCCGGCGTCCTACCGGGCGTTTTTTGAGCGCATGGGCTGCACGGGCGTCACCTACCGCGTCGTGCGAGGTCGCATCCCCTGCGTGATCGCGTCCTTTACGAAGGAATACTAGGCGTTTCGTGACCATGGCACGCCCCGAGTCCACCAGACAGATAATCCGGCCTGGAAACCAGGTCGGATTTTTTGTTGCCCAAAAGCGGCTGGGGTGGAGCGTGAGCGCCAAAATGAGACCCATGTATTTAAGGTGCGGATACGCCTTTGGGATAAGAGTTTTAATTGTTTACTTTTAGGTCTTTAGGACTAAAGCAGATAAACCTATAGCTTTGTAAATATAAGCATTGTTTATGATGACTTTGTAAAAAGCTTAAGAAAATGCCGAGGGCCGCACGTGAAACGTGCGGCCCATCGCCAATGAGGTTCCTCAACCCGTGTTCCCAGATCGGGGAGGGCGCCTCCTTCGCCAGAACGTTCACTGTAGGCTCCCTTAAACCTCAGTCCAACTAGCTCTCGGCCGGTCATCAGGCTCCCCAACCCTCGCGACCGCTAACCTCTGGCGGTAGTAAGAATTTAACCCCCTCTGCCTGTAAGAACACCCCTGGGCAAGCTGTGAATTTCCTGGGAAATTTAAATAGCGTTCCCAGGTTTCTGTGAAAGCGAATTTGACCTGGATAAACACCAAAATACCCGACTACATACAAAGTAAAGTTTTTATCCCTCAATGCAACTTCGTGCAGCTTACCAAGCCTGTAGGCTTGTAACCGTGCTCTGTCAGCTCCACGATGCATCCCTGTGTCGCTCCTGTCCCAACCTTGATCTACCCCTGGCACAGCAGCTGCAATTAAAGCAATCTGCAGTGCAAGCCACACTTGCCGGTCAGGTTGAGACGGCCGCCTGGCTTGAACCTTTCGCCAGCGCCCCCAGCCACTTCCGCAATAAAGCCAAACTGGCGGTTTCGGGCACAACCCACGCCCCGGTGCTGGGCTTAGTTGACCGTTTCGATAACGGCACGGATTTAACTTCCTGCCCGCTGCATGTAAACGAAATTAAAGCCGCACTAGCCCCATTAACTCGTGCAATTACCCGCATGGGATTGCAGCCCTACTCAATCGTCAAGCGGCGCGGGGAGCTTAAGCATGTGCTGATTACCGCCTCGGCTAACGGCCAGCTGATGGTGCGTTTCGTTTTGCGCTCGACGGCGCAGCTGCCGGCTATCCGTAAAGGTGCGCCCCGCCTGCAAAGTGAGTTACCTGGATTGCGGGTGCTGTCGGTAAATATTCAGCCCCGCCCAGCCGCAATCTTGGAGGGCGAACGCGAAATTATTTTGAGCCAGGACTCAACCCTGGACATGCCGCTGTACCTGCCGGAACTGGGTGGGGACGGCGTCGTCGTAAATAACAAAAAAAGCGTCCTGCCGCTGGTGCTGCCCCCGCAGTCATTCTTCCAAACCAACAGTGACGTGGCCGCCGGGCTCTACGCCCAAGCCCGCGCCTGGGTGCGCGACTATGCGGGTGGTGGCGTCTTGACGGGTGCTGAGGCTGAGCGAGAAGGGGCTGGTGGGCAAGCTGGCGTCTTGACGGGTGAGTCTGGGGCTGGCGGGGCGTACCCTGACGCAATCCAAAGCAGCCAGTCGATTTGGGACCTGTACTGCGGCGTGGGCGGCTTTGCCCTGGCTCTAGCCCAGCCCGGTGCGCAGGTGCTGGGAGTGGAAGTTTCCGCCCTTGCCATCGACGGCGCCCGCGCGGCCGCCGCCCAGCTGGGCCTGACTAGCCCGCAGGTTCGCTTTGAAGCAGGCGACGCCTCCGTGCTGGATGCCTCGGGCCAGGTCTATGGTCACGACAAGCCTGATCTATTAGTAGTTAACCCGCCCCGGCGCGGCATTGGCGAGTTGGCCGCCTCAATTGAAGACAGCGGCATTCAACGAGTGCTGTATTCCTCCTGCAATCCGGCCTCACTGGCCAAAGATTTAGAGGTAATGAGTAGCTATCGGATACGCCGGGCGCGGTTGTTCGACATGTTCCCTCACACCAATCACGCTGAAGTGCTAGTTGAATTAATTCACAACTAGGCTTTGCGTCCTGTTTGTGGCGCCGACCGGCTGAATGTAACCTGTTCCACTCATATTCATCCTGACTAATTCCCTAATATATTCGTAACCAAGAGCTACAGATAAGGAATGTTGTGTCTAAGCAAGCCGAATCCTCGAAGGATGAAAAGAACGCGCAAGCCGCTTCCGAGCAGGAAGTTCGCTCCGGTTTGGCGCTTACCGTTAAGCAGGAAAAGGTCCTGGGGTGGGTTGCTACCTTCATGGCCGTGTGCATGTACGTCGCCTACGTTCCTCAGATCGTGAGCAACCTCAACGGCCAGGCCGGTAACCCGCTGCAGCCTCTGGTAGCTGCAATCAACTGCAGCCTGTGGGTGTATTACGGCCTATTCAAGCCTTCTCGTGACCTGCCGCTGGCAGCCGCTAACGCCCCCGGCATTTTCTTCGGCCTGGCTGCCTTCGTCACCGCGCTGTAAGACGCAGAGTTGCTAGACAGTGTCAGGCCCTGCCGTATTGCAGATAGGGCTGCTCGCATTCGTCACCAATGCGGATGCCCGGCGCCAATGCCCCGGCTTGGCTAGCGCGCAGCTGTTCCAACTCGCGCACCACCCGCTCGCGTAGCGAACGCGGATCAATAGTGTTCAGGTAAATCTTGGTGGCACCCTCAAAACCCGCCAAAGTGGAAACACGCCACTTAAGCACCACCCGCCAAGGCATTTCCTTAGCTACGCCCGGGGCGCGGTAATGCCACTCCTCATTTAGCGGCACCTGCGTGCCCGTAGCCTGGTGTAGGGCGTGCACCAAATCGGAGACCGCATCCACCTGTTCAGGCTCCATCAGCCACGGTTCGCAGACCGGCCCGGTGGAGTAGACCTCCAGCGAGGGGTAACGGTGACCCACCCCAGCCAGGGCCACGGCGCCGTCGTTAGCGGCCACAACCAAACCCGCCCGGTAAGCCCAATCCACAAAATCGCGGTAAATATTTCCGTTAGCGTTCACTCGGGCAATTTCAGCCTGCAAGCTAGCCCCCAGCGAATCCACGCCCACCACCTGTTTGTGCAGGTGGTCGAAGCTAGCGCCGGCCGGTCGTAGCCAGTTCTGGAACACGGCCACATACTTAACGTGCTTGTTTTGCAGGTACTGTGCGTGCATGGCGTTAACCGCCCACTGGGTCCACACGCGGTGTTCGGCCACGCTTAAAGTGGCGCTGCCCGCTAGGCCGGTAGTGTCGACGGCGTCATCGCGCCAGTGACGACGGGCCACCAACACATCATGGCTGCCCCCGAAAAAGCCGGCGCTGTGACGGCGAATGTCGCTCAGGTTCAGCTCGGCAATCTCTGCGTCACCAGCTCCGGAGGCGCGCAGCTTGGCGCTGACAATAGCGCGCAAATGCTCGTATCCGGCGGCGTCAGCCAGGTAGTTTTCAAGCCGGTCACGGCAGCGCTCAGGCAGCTCAAAACCATAGTTAGCTTGCCAATAATTGAATGGCAAAATCTCAAAAAGGTTGGGGATGCGGCGAAAGTCGGCTACGCTCTGATCTAAGTATTCAGGCAGCAAGCCAAAAAATGTGTGCCAGCTGTCGCCCGCCCTGGTGTTGGCACCCGCCTCGGCAGCTGCGGCTTCCGCATTGCCCGAGCTGGCGGCCCTGGTCCCGGCGTCGGCACTAGCGGCGGCGTCGTCGTCCTTAACTGAGGAAAAACGCACGATACGGGCATATTCAGGCGGCGTCTCCAGATAACGGCCGCTACAAAAAGCGCAGGTGTGAGTGTGCATGTGGGGAGTGAGCGGACGCACCTCAACCTGAGGCAGGCGCAAGGGGCGGTTAGCGCGGCCGGGTACAGTCCACACTTCCGTGCCAGTGAAAGGGCTAAGCTGTTTGACAGTACCGTCACAAAGACGGCGCAGGTAGGGGTGATCGTCCATACCTCTATTGTGCCGGGTTTTAGATTGGAGGGAACATGCTAGGAGATGCCTTTGGGGCGCTGTTTTTAATCGCCACCGTAATATTTCTAGCGCCGCTCATTGCGCGGGCCATCCCAGGCGGGTTTGTGCCAGAAACTGTGCTTTTGCTGGCCGGCGGAATGGCCATGGGTGCGGCTGGCTTTACACTCACCGAGGCAGGCGAACCGATTTCCTTCCTGCGTGAACTGGGCGTGGGTTTCCTGTTCCTGCTGGCCGGTTATGAGCTGGACCTGGGGGAGCTGCGCGGCTCAGGCGGGCGCCACGCCATAGTGGGGTGGTTTGCCTCGCTGAGCTTGGCTTTCGCGGCGGTGATCGCCATGGGGGTGGGGTCAATTACTGATATGCGCGACGGCGCTATAGCCCTGGCTATTGCCATGACTTCCACCGCCCTGGGCACACTACTGCCGATTTTGCGCGAGCGTGGGCTGCTATCTACCTCAGTGGGTGCCGCCGTACTAAACCATGGGGCGATTGGTGAAGTCGGCCCGATTGTGCTGATGGCGCTGCTGCTGGGAAGTCGCGCCACCTGGGCTTCGGCGCTGGTGCTGGCCGGCTTTATGGCTATCACAGCGCTAATCATCGTGTTCAACGAGCGGGTTAAGCGGGCTGGCACGCGCCTGGTCGCGGTAATTCAGCGCGGGCAGCACACTACCGCCCAAACCACTATTCGTGCCGCCGTGTTGCTGCTGGTGGGGCTGTGTGCACTGGCTGAAGTGTTTGAGCTTGACGTGGTGCTGGGGGCGTTCGCGGCGGGAATTATTTTGCGCCGGGTGCTGCCTGAGGGTTCGCGGCCCTTTGAGGAAAAACTTGATGGTTTGGCCTATGGTTTCTTCATCCCGATTTTCTTTGTAACTTCAGGCATGACCATTACGGTGTCGAACCTGAGTGAAAAGATTGGCCCGATTCTGGGTTTCTTGGTGCTGCTGGTGGCCGTGCGCGGAGTGCCGGTGCTGCTGGTGAGCGCCGCTGAGCGTAAACGTGACGGCTCACGGGTGTTCAACTGGCGTCAAAGCCTGCAGGTGGCCTGCTATTCCACTACCGCCTTGCCGATTATTGTGGCCGTGACCCAGGTGGCGGTTTCTGCCGGAACCATGACCCGCGACGTGGCTTCCACCCTGATTTTGGCTGGTGCCTTGTCTGTGCTGATTATGCCGACGGCGGCGCTACCCTTGTCGCGGCGCACCGATAAGCTGCCCCAAACACAGACCATGGGTGTGGTACAGGGGCCGGTGCGTGCCGATGGTTCCACCACTGCCAGCACGCAGGAAGAAGGTGGTTACGCTGTGGGCCGTCCTAGCGACGGCGCCGAGGCGCAAGATGCTCCCGAAGTGCGTACCGCCTTGTATGTGCCCCCGCATGAGCGGGTTGACGCCGGCCGTGATGCCCTAGCCCAGGCCCAGGGTGAAACTGGCGTGGAATCTGGTGGGCGCCTGGGCGGCGTGCAGGTGCGTCTAGGGGTGCTTTCGCACCGCCTGCAATGGCAGGGCGACGAGCCAGTGCACTGGCAGCTGCGTAGGCGCATGGTCAAGCGCATAAACCACCGTCGCCACAAGTAGGCAAGTGCAAGTACAAATACAGGCAAAATACATACAAATACAGACAAATACAGGCAAAATCATCCCTTCCCTATAAAAAATTCATGGGGTTTTATAGGGAAGGGATGAAATGTCAGTATCTGTAGTTCAACTACTTATACTTTAGTTCAATAACTTATACTTTTACCAATTCTAGGCATTTTCGGCTGCCTCTAAAGCCGGCGACACCGCCTCCGGGGCTGCCGCCGCCGGGGCCAATTGCAATGCCGTCAGGGTTGACGTCGACGCTGCCGCCCGGACAAGCCACCGCACGACCGGGTCTAGGCGCCGTTACCGTAGTGCGGCGGGACGTCACCTAGCAGTCGCGCGTCATTGACGTGCGCGGACGGATCCTCGCGGCGCAAATCTTCACGGCTCCAAACCGGCCTCTCAGCATCCACCTTGCCCAGCGCCTCCTGCACAATCTGCTCAAGGTTGGCGCCCTCGGCCAGCCGTTCGCGGTCCTTCGGCCCCAAATGCACTACGCGCCGACGCCGCCGCCCGGCTTGGGTGGGATGCCCGGCTTGGGTGGGGTGCTCGGCTTGGGTGGGATGCCCGGCTTGGTTGGGGGGCTCAGCTTGGGCGGGGGAAGCCTGAGCCAGTGGGGCCTCAGTGTGCTCGGCTGCGCTGGTCGCCGCCGCAAAGGCAGAGTTTGCCTGATCGGCCGCTACGACTGCGCTGGCGCGCCCGGGACGGGCGCGCCAGCGTCTGCACTGTTTTGGCTGGTCATTATGGTTCTCAGCTCGCTTGGTGGTGTCCCGGTTGCAGCTCAGTTGCGGCCACGCTTGACAGCGTGGTGTAGCACCGCGTCCACAGTGGTGCCGCGTCGCTTGAGGGCTAGGGTTTCGCGTAGCTGCTCCACTTCCTCATCCTCACTGCGTTCGACGCCGTCAGAGCGAATCCAGGACACCAGATCATCAAGCTGATCGTCGCTGTAGGCCTGCAACGGCAAGCCCTGGGCGATCGGCGGGCGCACGTCACGCTCGCGGGCAGTGTTACCGTCACCGGCTCCAGCTGCATTAGTGCCGACGGCGCCCTGGCCAGCTTCTTCAGAACCCTGCCCGGCTGCGGCCGCGCTGTGGGCACTGGCCGCGCTAGCGCCCTGGCCAGCGCTGCTAACGCCAGCGGCGTTGGAAGAGAGGCCAGGCGGGGGAGGAACCGGCCGCTCACCGACCGCGCCAGTTCCGGTAGCGCCAGAGCCGGCAAGCCCGCCGGCCCCGGTGGTGTGGCCACTGCGGCTGCCAAGCCCAGCGCCAGCCCCGGCAAGCCCACTGGCCGCGCCAGTTCCGGCAAGCCCGCCAGCTCCGGCCCTGAGCCCAGCGCTAGCCCCGGCTAGCCCACTAGCCCCATATCCGGCTGCCGCCGAGTCGCCGTCGTCGCTAATTAGCTCCGGAACCGCCTCGCCGTCGTCGCTGACACTTTGACGCTTATCAACAATGTCGAGCACCAACTGGCAGATGCGCTCAGCCTCAGCGGAAGGATCCACAAACACGCCAGCGCTAAAGGCCCGGTACACGGTCCAGCCGCGCCGCTCCAGGCGCTCCACCCAGTAGCGCTCACGCATACGCACCGAAGGCTCATCCATATAAGCCTCGTCGTCGGTAAGCACCGCCACCAGCAGCTCATCGGGGTAGTCGGGGTGGCCCACAGCCAGTGGGATCGCCCCGGGCCCATCCGTGCCGTAACGCGGCACCACAGACAGACCCATCTGGAAGCAGTGCAAAGCCAGATCCAGCAGCAGGCGGTCAGGGGCCTTACCGGCGTCGTCGAGAGGCAGCGGACCCACCTGGGCGCGTTCAAGCAGCTGACGCAGCAAACGCTCCCCAGCCCCATGCAGGCGTGAGGGGTCAATGTCGGCCGCACTCAGGCAAGAAACCACGGTGGTAGTGCCGCGCGAAGCACACAGCGCCGCCACCAGCCCGCCGGCGCCGTCGCGAGTAGACAGCTGCCCGAAAGAGTGCACCAGGGAGCCGTTGGGGGTCTTGGCGTAACCCACCGCGATAATGATGTGGTCGCGGCGCAGACGGTAAGCCTGGCTGATATCCACCACCACAAACGGCTCGGACTTGTCTGCGTTAAAGAACTCCTCCAGGGCGGGAGATCCGTTAGTTTCGGCCGCCACCGCCGCGCGGATCGCCTCAGCATGACGCGAGTTGAGAGCCACCACAGCCAGGGACTGCTCCGGGCGGGTTAGGGCCGCGTCAATAATGTGATCGACGACGGCGTCCACCTCGGCACGTACCGTCTCCACCTCGTTGCGGCCCGGGGCGGGAGTGCCGCGCCCATCAACCGCAGTCAGGGTCAGGGTTTGGGCCCCCGGCGGGGAGGGGATCACGTCAATCACGTCGGCGTAACCATTAGCAGCCAGGAAGCGGGCAATCTCCGGGTCCAGGTTGTGGCGGGTGGTGGACAGCTGCACGTGCTGGAGCACCGGCGCCAAAACCCCAGCCACACCGTTATCAACCGCGTGGGAGTCACCCACCACCACCAGTTGCCGCGAGCGCGCCAAAGCCGGCACTACCTGGCTTAACGGCAGCGGGTAGGAGGCGTCAATGATCACCAGATCCACCTGGGTGGTGGGTTTAAGCACGCTGGGCACCAGCGAGGGCGGCACAATCCAAATCGGCTTGATGATTTTGGCCAGCGGGTAGGTGTCCAAAACGTCGCGCAGGGAGGCGTTGTCGCTGCGGCCCAGGGCCCGGTACAGGGCGCGGGCTTGTTCCTTGTCTGCCCCCACCTCTTGGCGCACGCGCATGGCGTAGGCCTGGGCTACCGGCGCGGCCAGGGTGTGTACCTGGTTGATGTCGGCTTGGCGCAGCTGGGAGGCCAGGTTGGCGAGGGCGGTGGTGTCTAGGCCACCCATGTCGGGGTCTTCCGCCAGGCAGTGGGCCAGGATGGAGGACCACCAGCAGTAGGTCAGCTCTTGTTCCAGGTGCTGCTTGGGCACCTGACGCTGGGCCAGGTCCGCCACCAGGTCGGTTAGGCCATAGTGCTCTAGCTGCTGCTCAATGCTGTTGATGCGGGGAATGTCTTTGGCGCTGGCTTCTTCGGTGTCCAGCTCACGCAGCATCGAGTGCAGTTTCATGATGGGCATTTCCATCAGGTCCATGCCCTCAGCCGGCCCCTCCAGCAGCGGCGCCAGCTCAGAGAGCATCTGCTCGGTTTGGGCGGCGACGCGCTCCATTTCGTCTAGCCCCAGCGGTAGGCGCGGCCAGCCCCCTTCGCTGGAGTAGCGTTGCCACTGTTCTCGACGGCGCTGCACTAGTACCAGCTCAGAGTACAGGTCTTCGACTTGGCGGCCCGGGCGCACCAGAGAGCGGGCTTGTTTAATGAAACGACGCCGGTCAGAGCCGCTCATTTCTACGTGCTTGTCGCGGCGCCACTGCTTGGTGGCGGTGGCGATCACCATGTCTGCGGCGGAGCGTTCAAAAACTTCGGGCACAAACACGTCTAGGGATTCACGTACCCCGTCAAGCATGGCTAGCTGCTCATGCCACTGGCTCAGGTTCAAGGGGCGGTGTAGCTCAGTTTGGGTGATGGCGGAGCTGATCTGTTCACGCACCAGCGGCAGTAGCTCTGTGGCCAGCTCATGCACCTTAGAGACGGTGCGTTCAGCCATAATTGCACTGTTTAGCGGCACCTGCGACCAGGGGTTAGCAGGCCGATCCTTATCCAGCATCCCCAGGTCATAGGCCTGGGTGAGGATCTTGTTGGCGTTACTTAAACCCTGCATGTCAAGGTTAGCTAGGCCCGCAGAGCTGATGCGGGCGCGGGTGCACGCATGGTTATCGCCGCTAGTGAGCTCCACCAGCTCATCTAGCGCCTCATACACCGACACGTTCCAGGGGTGACGGCGCTTGTGTAGCGCGTCCGCGTAGCGTTGCATCCGACGACGCAAAGACACCAGGTGAGCGCGGGTGGTGGCGATAGCCTCCACATCCACCTCAGGCACCTTCACGCCCATAGCCTCACGGATAGAGGCCGAAGCGTGACGCCTAAAAGCGCCGTCGACAGTTAAATCCAAAACCAAATCAGACAGGCCAGCATCGCGCAGCACCTGCGCCACAGCCCGCCCATCAGCCCCGGAGGCTGGAACATGCAGTACATGGCGGCCACTAGCGGCGGCGTCGGCCAAAATAGCGGCCAAAGTTGCGGGCACATCCACCCCGGGCGGGGCATCCAAAAGCAGCTGGGCGCCCGTGCCCACAGCCTCAATGGCATAGGCCTGGGAAGTATCTAGATCCCCAATGCCACGCTCATAGTCAGGGTCCAAATCTGCGCGGATCGCCGGCGGCAAATCAACATGCAAAGCAGCGCGGGCATGATCGTCCCCCAAAGCGGCGGCAATCAGCGGGTTAGTGCGCAGAAGTGGAATAACCGCCTCAAAGTCAGCCAGCAGGCTCTGGCCCGGGTGTACAAAAGCACCCACAACCAGGCGCTCGTGATACTCAAAGCCGGGCAGATACTCGCGCCCCAAACTGGCAATCCGGGTCAAAACCGCGCGCGGCGTGAACCCACCAGGGCTGATAGCGGCGCGAGCAATAGTTTCCACATCCACCTTGCAGCCATAAGCCTTAAGGGCCTTAACCAGCACCGGGTTAACCGCGATGGAAGAATCCAAGGTCAACGCACTCTGGGCGGTGTCAGTGCTCAGCCGCACTGGGCGCAGCAAAATCGGGGCGTTAACCGTGCGCACCGGGCCGTCACCCACCTGCTCACTAAACTCGGCCACACCCAACGCCAAATGCACCGCAGCCTGACCAAACTGGCGTTGTAGCTGGTGCGAGCGGGTAGCCAGGGCGTTGAAAGAACGCTGCGCCGCACTCAGCGAGGCGTTTTCGCGCACCAGGTTACGCAGGCGCGTAGTGCTGCCGCCGTAAAGCTGCGCCAAGCCCGTGGGGTGACCGTCAGTTAAGTCAATAACCGCCGCATCCAGGAAGCTAACATCGTCAAGGCTGGCTACTTCTCCCAGTGCGTTAAGCTCAGCCCGCCAGGACTTAATGGCGATATCTAGGGTTTCGTCCAGGCTTAAAGGGGCGACGACGTCGTCCGCGTCAGTGCCGTCCGAAAAGTCTGTGGGGTCTACCTCAAGGCCAGAATGCTTACCAGAGCCAGAAAAACCGGCAGAACCGGCAGAACCAGCTGCGGAGGCGGCGTCGGGAACTGAAGCGGGGGAGGTGGCGCTCGCGGAGTGAGAGGCGCCCGAGTGCGCCGATAGGGACGCGTCAGTTTCGGTGGGCGCGCTGGTATCGCTTGAATCTGTGGCGAAGTAGCTCTCTTCCGCAGACGTGTCGGAATTGTGCCTACGATGGCGACCGAAAGAGAAGAAAGCTGGAGTCATGGCCCTAGATTAACTGGCTAAAGTTACCGCTCGGGGCAGGGCGCGCTAAAAAGTTGACTTTTGTTATGGGGCCTTAATGGGCTATAGTCGTGCGTGCCCCTCGTGTGGCGTTATCTCGTGAACTCCCCCAGGACCGGAAGGTAGCAAGGGTAAGCGGGCTCTGGCGGGTGCGCGAGGGGTTTTTGCTGCCCTTTTGCGACTTGTGCCGACGCCGCCCGGGCCAGCCCGCCCGCCCGGGCTGTTTAGGCGTCGATCGCGGCGGACGGATTACGCTAGGCGGTAGCGCTGCAGCGCTATTGCGTCGAGCCTGCGTGCTTGGGATTAGCAAAGCGTTTAGAGTTCAGCTGTGACCACTGCTCTGTATCGCCGCTACCGCCCCGACACTTTTCAACAGGTGATTGGTCAAGAGCACGTGACCGAGCCGCTGATGGCTGCTCTGCGTGCGAACCGCGTTAACCACGCCTACCTGTTCTCTGGGCCGCGTGGCTGCGGTAAAACCACTAGTGCTCGCATTTTGGCCCGTTGTCTCAACTGTGAGCAGGGACCGACGGATACTCCTTGCGGGGTGTGTCCCTCCTGCGTGGATTTAGCTACCGGCGGCAGTGGCTCGCTGGATGTGGTGGAGATTGACGCCGCCTCCCACAACAGCGTGGAGGACGCCCGTGAGCTGCGTGAACGTGCCTCGTTTGCGCCGGCTAGGGATACTTACAAGATTTTTATTCTCGACGAAGCCCATATGGTCACTAATCAGGGCTTTAACGCTTTGCTGAAGCTGGTGGAGGAGCCGCCGCCGCATGTGAAGTTCATTTTTGCCACCACCGAGCCTGAGAAGGTGATTGGCACTATTCGCTCGCGCACCCACCACTATCCTTTCCGCCTGGTGCCGCCGCCGGTGTTGGAGGACTATTTGCGCCAGCTTTGCCACAGCGAAAAGGTTGAGGTAGGCGATGGGGTGTTGCCGCTGGTGGTGCGGGCTGGTGGGGGCTCGGTGCGTGACACTTTGTCGGTGCTTGACCAGCTAATTGGTGGCTCTGACGGCAAGATTGGTTATGAGCAGGCCATTGGTTTGCTGGGGTTCACTGACACTTCTTTGCTTGATCAGTGCGTGGATGCGATTGCTGCCCGCGACGGCGCCGCCTGCTTTGAGGTGGTGCAGCGCGTGGTTTCCTCTGGTCACGATCCGCGCCGGTTTGTGGAGGATTTGCTGCAGCGTCTGCGTGACCTGCTGATTTTGGCTGTGGCCGGGGATCAGGCGCAGGCGGCTTTGGGGTCGCTGCCGGTGGATCAGCTGGAGCGGATGCAGGTGCAGGCGCGCGCTTTGGGTGCTGGACAGTTGTCTCGCTGTGCGGACATGTGTGCTGCTGCCTTGGGCACCATGGTGGGGGCTACTAGCCCGCGTTTGCAGCTTGAGTTGTTGATGGCCCGCCTGCTGGTGGTGGGTTTGGCCCAGCCGACGACGGCGCCGCGCTCCCTGCCTGGTGGCGGCTCTCAGGGTGTGGTTGGGGCACAGGGTCAAGATGGCGCCGGGCGCGCCTCGGTGGGTTCGGGCCGCGCCCCGGAGGGTTCGGGCCGTGAGGCGGCGCGGGCTGCTTTGCAACGCGCAAATATGGCAATTCCAGTGCTTGCTGAGGCCCCAAGTGGGCCGGGTGTCGGGGGAGGCGTTGGCATGAATGTGCCGGTGGCGCCCAACGCCCCGGCGGCCCCTAGTGTTCCGGGCACTGTTCCGGGCACGCCCAGCGTTCCGGCTGGTCCTAGCGCTGCCAGCGCAGCTTCCAGCGCGCCTGCGGCGCGCTCTGCCGCAGGGGCTGGACCCGCAACTGCTGGATCCGCTGCGCAAACCCGCTCGGCTGCCCAGGCGGCAAATAGCGCGGCTGTCCGCCCTGCCCAGGGGCTGGGGGCTGGCTCGTCGTCGCCGTCGGAGCTGATTCGTAACCGTTGGGGCGAAGTGCTGGCCAAAGTTAAGGCCGCTAGCCGCGTGACCAACGCCCTGGTGGGGGCTAATGCGCAGCCGGGCAAGGTATCGGGCGAGACTTTTACGCTGATTTTCGCCTCGCCGGGCCTGGTGCGCAGCTTTAACTCTGGGCGTCACCCGCAGGTGGTGGCCGGGGCACTGTATGAAGCTTTGGGTTTGCGCCTGCAGGTTCAGGCAGTTAGCGACGGCGAAGCCGCAGCGGTTGCTGAGCCCGGCTCAGCCCCCTATCCACCTAGTGCAGCTAGTGCCACTCATGTAGGCGGTCGCCCAGGCCGTGGCAATGAGACAGCAGGCGGCCAGACAGCGTCTAGGCAACCTGGTCAGGGCGCAGAATCAGGCCCTGCGCAGCGCCCAGAATCTCAGCGTGCAGAATCGCGCTCTGCGCAGCGCTCGGAATCTCAGCGTGCAGAATCAGGCCCTGCGAAGCGCTCCAAGCCGACTCGGCGTGAAGCTACTCCGGCGCGTGAGGCGGCCCCTTCGGCTTGGGACCAGCCAGCTCCGGCCAGTTGGGATGAAGACTGGGAAGTAGTGCAAATCCCCAACTCGGGTAGTGCTGGGCCAGGCGGCGCTGAGGCACCGGTAGACCAGGCCCCTAGTGACTCACATGGTGGCGCTCCCACGGACGGCCCTGCTGGCAGCGTCCCCACGGACGACCCTGCTGGCGGCGTCCCTACCGGGGCTCAGGCTGGTGATCCTGCTAGCATCCCCGCTGGTGGCCCCACGGATGGTCCACAAACCATGGGCGGCCTGCAAGCCGCTGGTTCCCCACAGACCGGCAGCCAGGGTGATTGGGCTGGTGGCGGCCAGTTTGATCAGGCGCAAGACAGTGTCTACTTTGGTGGCCCGGCGCAGGATGAAGGGCAAGCTAGAGGCCAGTTTGATGCCGTGCCAGGCGGCGCAAGCTCTGGCCTGGCAACAGTAACCGCAGGCAGCGCCGCAATTGCACCCGCCAGTGCAGCTTCAGTCAGCTCCCACTTGGCGCCAGCTAGCCCAATAGCGCCAGCCACTCCTATGGCTTCAGCTGGTTCCAGCGCAGCCGCTGCGGCCCTGGCTGCCTCGCGCGCCAACCACCCCTCCAATGGCGCGGCCAGTGCAAACACCTGGAAAAGTACCTGGGAGTCCGCCCCGATTCCCACGCCAGACAACTACACGCCAGTGGCGCCAGAGCCTGAACTAGCCACTGTCCACCGCCTGCACCCCCTGCCTGCGCTACCCAATGGGGGAGCACAGGCAGCCCCGGCGCCAGAGGCAGCCCACAGCTGGCAACCCGATCCGGGTGCCTCCAGCCGCATGGCCCAAGCCATCGCCGCTGCCAGGGCCGCAGCTAACGCGGGCGGCGTCGTCGACGATGAAGAAGACATGCCCTCCATGGACGACGCGGACGCAGACGAATCCGGCGCCGTGGGCATAGAAGTAGTCAAACGCCTGCTGGGTGCGAAAGTAATTGAAGAAGTAACCGTGCGGGCAGATGATCGCTAAAGACGTATCTGAGCGTTAAAGACGTGGCGTCGCTGCAATCCATGCCTGGCGCGAGTTGCTGGCTTAGCGCGGCCCCAGCCACCGACCTGCGGCCCCGGCCACCAGCCCATCCGCTCAGCCGCCAGCTCGCACGCCCAGCTACCGGCTTACGCCCCCAGCCACCGGCTCGCGCAATCAACCACAGCCCCACACCCCATTAGCTGCCAATAACAACCCAAGGAGACGTAAGTGCCCGCCATTTACGAAGGCGCAGTACAAGACCTGATCGACGAACTAGGCGCCTTGCCGGGGATCGGCCCCAAATCAGCCCAGCGCATCGCCTTCCACATCCTTGGCGCCGACGCCGCCGACGTAAACCGGCTGGCCCAAGCCCTAACCGCCGTAAAAGCCAAAGTGCGTTTTTGTGAAACTTGCGGAAACGTTTCGGAGGAAGAGCAGTGCAATATCTGCCGTGATCCGCGCCGTGACCAGGGGCTAATCTGCGTGGTGGAAGAGCCTAAAGACGTAGTCGCCGTTGAAAGAACCCGCGAATACCGGGGCCTTTACCACGTGCTAGGCGGCGCCATTGACCCCCTCAACGGCATCGGCCCAGATGAGCTGCGGGTGCGCCAACTGCTGGCCCGGCTGACCCCGCAAGTGCAAGAAGTAATCATTGCCACTGACCCAAATATCGAGGGGGAGGCCACAGCAACCTACCTGGCACGTATGCTGACCAGCATGAACGTGCCCGTCTCACGTCTGGCGTCCGGTCTGCCGGTGGGCGGCGATCTGGAATATGCTGATGAAATCACGCTCGGTCGCGCTTTTGAAGGTCGGCGCCGGGTTGAGTAACGCCAAAAAGACGCTACGCGCAGGCTAAAAACAGAAAGGACCTTTATGGCCCTGGTAGTGCAAAAATACGGAGGTTCATCCGTTGCGGATTTAGCGGCAATGCGCCGCGTAGCCGCACGGGTGATTGAACGCCACAACGCAGGCGACACAGTGGTAGTAGTGGTTTCCGCCATGGGCGACACTACAGATGAACTGTTGGATATGGCCGGGGAATTAACTGACAACCCGCCCGCCCGCGAAATGGACCTGCTGCTCAGCGCCGGCGAACGTATTTCTATGAGTCTGCTGGCCTTGGCAATCAATGAGGCTGGCGTGCCCGCAACCGCTTTCACTGGCGCCCAGGCGGGCCTGCGTACCGACGGTAAATACGGTCAGGCTTCCATTGTGGGTGTGGTGCCCGAACGTGTGGCGCGCGCCGTGAGGGAAGGCAGCGTGGCAATCGTGGCCGGCTTCCAGGGCCTGGACTACGACACTGACAATGTCAACACGCTAGGTCGCGGCGGCTCAGACACCACTGCGGTGGCGCTGGCAGCCTCCCTGGGTGCGGACGTCTGCGAAATCTATACCGACGTCGACGGCCTCTTCACCGCCGACCCGCGCATTGTTCCCACCGCCCGGCGCATCACCTCCATCTCCAGCGAGGAGACTTTGGAACTGGCCGCGCACGGCGCCAAGATCTTGCACCTACGCGCCGTGGAGTTCGCGCGGCGCTACCACGTGCCCTTGCACGTACGCTCTTCCTTCTCAGACAAGGAAGGCACCTGGATTCACACCTCCAAACAGGAAGACACCGTGGAAGCCCCTATCATCTCCGGAATTGCGCATGACCGCAGCAACGACAAGCTAACCATTGTGGGTGTGCGTGACCAGCCTGGCTTCGCTGCCCGCATTTTCTCGCTTCTGGCTGGCGCCGGGGTGCAGATTGACACGATCGTGCAGGACGTGGCCACGGCCGGTAACGGCTTCACCAACATTTCGCTGACTATCCCTGAGGGTGACGCCGCCGCCGCGCAGGAAGTGCTAGCTGGCGCCAAGGAGGAGCTGGGGATCTCTGATCTACAGTTCAACCCCAATGTGGGTACCTTGTCTTTGGTGGGTGCTGGTATGCGTTCGCACCCGTGGGTCAGTGCCAAGCTGTTTGATGCCCTGTTCCAGGCGGGTATTAACATTCACCTAATTTCTTCTTCTGAGATCCGTATTTCTGTGGTTGTCGACGACGACCGTCTAGATGACGCTGTGCGTGCTGTTCACACCGCTTTTGACTTGGATGCTGATCAGATTGAAGCCGTGGTATATGGAGGTACCGGTCGATGAGTGAGCTAAATCAGGGTTGCTGCGCGGCTAAGCCGGCTTTTGTGGCCGACGGCGTGAACGTTGCGGTAGTGGGCGCTACCGGCCAGGTGGGCCGGGTTATGTGCGCGATGCTAGACCAGCGTGACTTCCCGGTTAAGAGCCTGCGCCTGTTCTCTTCTGCGCGTAGCGCGGGCAGCGTGGTGACTTGGCGTGGCCAGGACATCACTGTGGAGGATGTGGCCAAGGCTGATCTGAGCGGCATTGACGTGGCGATTTTTAGCGCCGGCGCTACCGCTTCACGTGAGTACGCCCCCAAGTTTGCGGCCGCCGGCGCTGTGGTGGTGGATAACTCTTCGGCTTGGCGTAAAGACCCGCAGGTGCCGCTGGTAGTGGCCGAGGTTAACCCGCAGGCTCTGGCGCAGCGTCCCAAGGGCATTATCGCTAACCCTAACTGCACCACTATGGCCGCTATGCCTGCGCTTAAGGTGCTGCACGACGCCGCCGGGTTACGTCGCTTGACGGTGTCTACCTACCAGGCGGTTTCGGGCTCTGGGCGCGCTGGCGTGAGCGAGTTGGCTGGTCAGGTGCGTGCGGTGGCAGACCAGAACCTTGAGGGTCTGGCGCTAGATGGCCGCGCGGTTGAGTTCCCCCAGCCCCAGGTTTATGTGGCTCCGATTGCTTTTAACGCGGTGGCTTGGGCTGGTGGCGACGCCGGTGACGGCTCGGGTGAAACCGATGAGGAGCAGAAGCTACGCAACGAGTCACGTAAGATTTTGCAGATTCCGGACTTGGCGGCGTCGTGCACCTGTGTGCGTATCCCGGTTTTCAGTGGGCACGCGCTAGCTATTAACGCCGAGTTTGAGCGTGAAATCAGCGTGGAGCAGGCCCGACAGCTGTTGGAGAACGCGCCGGGCGTCACCTACGTGGAGGTGCCCACGCCGTTGGACGGCGCGGGTCGTGACGGCACTTTTGTGGGGCGTTTGCGTGCTGACCAGGCCGCCGCGCCGGGTAAGGGCCTGGCCTTCTTCGCGGTGGGCGACAACCTGCGCAAGGGCGCTGCCCTAAACGCCGTGCAGCTCGCCGAGCTAGTCGCAGCCGAGCTAACCGCCTAGCCAACCCAGCCCGCTGCGCGGTCCAAACCGGCTCAAACCGGCCAGCTGTGCGGCAGCTAAGCGGCTGTGTGCTGGCTGGCCCGCAGCCATAACCCGGCTGGCCGCACGCAGCTGCGCTGAAACTGAACCAAACAA